>Ga0209541_10001289_pt1 | contig 50266 bp, 53 predicted proteins | sample RifCSPlowO2_01_FD_184027 | JGI IMG/M metagenome (GOLD analysis project Ga0209541, IMG submission 184027) | Groundwater microbial communities from Rifle, Colorado - Rifle CSP2_plank lowO2_0.1 (SPAdes) (version 2) | ecosystem: Environmental > Aquatic > Deep subsurface > Groundwater | place... | reverse complement strand
CGTATTAGCAGCTAGAATGTCGCCTGCGCAATTTGCACAAGGTGCAGAAGCAAAATATTCTTCAGGCAAAATGATATCCCCGATCAAATCTCCATAAATATAAACAAAATTAAAATATGTCCCGCCGGCAAGATTATTATTGGCAAAGGTCAGGGCATTTCCGGCCACATTGGCATCTCCGGTGGTAATTTCGGAGGATCCGCCGGTATTTTCATCAGCAGTATTTCCTCCGGAATCGGATGATAAGTTTAAGTTGCTTTCGATGAGAGCGTCATTGGTTTGAACAGTTAAGTTGTTGGTGGTTGTATCAATTGAGGCATCATTGGAAGAGTCGCTGCCGTTTCCGATATTTTCGGCTGTTAAACTGCTTCCACCGCAGCCGTAAATACAACCTGCGGAAAAGTCCAGGACAACATCGCCCACCTGATCATCCACCACACTAAATTCAGCAATGCCAATTCCTTCTATATTGGTATTAACAGCAGTAATGACCGTTCCCGAGGTATTGGCATCGCCTGTTGAGATTTCCGAATCTCCCACATTGCCGGATGCTGAATTATCACCGGTAGAGGTGGTCTGATTTAAATTGCTTGTAACTACTGCGCTGTTATCCTGAAAAGTATTGTTGTTATCAACAATTTCCACTGAACCGGAATTTTGAGAATCTGAGCCGTTGCCTGAATTGACAACACTAACGCTACCTGAATCCGAACCTGTGACTCCTGCAGATGTATTGGTATTGGCTGTGGTTATCACCCCGGCCGTGTTAGTGGCATCACCTGTGTCTATCGTGGTGGAACCAACTTGACCATCAGATGTTTGATTACCTGTTTGCTCGCCTGATGAAGGGGTGTTTTGATCCGCAGACGGCGATGTATCAGAGGATGATGTATCAGAGGCTGATTCGCTCCCGCTCCCATCTTGTTGTTCTTCACTCCCAGTACTGCCTGTTTCCTCTGTATTTGTTTCTTCATTACTTATAGTCTCTTCCAGGGTGGGTTCTGGCGGAGGGGTGGGAGCAGACTGTTCCAGTACCGGCTCCGCAGGAGGGGTGGGAGCGGTTTCTGTTAAGGTGGGTGCCGGAGGAGGGGTGGGAGCAGACGGTGCAGTCGGAGCCTCTAAGGCCACAGCAGGAGCTACTCTTAAAAAGAGTAGTCCGATTATGGATATGATTGATAATATTTTTTTAACTTTTATCATTTTTTCCCTTACTACTTACTACTTACTACTATTCTTTGGGCAGGGTGGTCTCTTACCGAAGTGCTAGTTGAGCACCACCCTTTCCCAAATTCAAAAACCTAACCTAGAAGACCTAGAAGAGCTGATAAAAGATCGCTGAGATCCAGAGAAATATCCAGATCAAAGTCGAAATCAAAATCAGGTAGTTCCAGATCCCCTGCTTCACCAAAAACGTTGACGTTGCCAGAATTGTCCAGGTTAACATCTACATCGGCATTACCCGTTTCCACGGAAGGATCACCTTCCGGAGTTCCGGTATTATCCTCTGCATCGTTTTTACCTGTGTCTGCGTCTACATCAACATCATTGTCCAAACCGCATTTGTCGCGATTCCCTTCACTGTAAGGGCCATCATTCTCTTCTGCGCAATTATCCTGGAAGACAGTAAGGCTCTCGTCTAGATAAGCCTTGATCTTATTTTCAGAGTCAGAGCCATTTCCAGAGATTTTTGCCAAAAGGTCAGACAACAAGCAGCCACAATCCACATCTGCCACATTGAAGTTGACCATATTGTCAACATCAACATCGACATCTACATCGCCGGTGTCTATCATCACATCTCCGCCGGTATTGTCATTGGCATCATTTTTGCCAGTGTTTCCGTCGACATCTACATCATTGTGGATGTAGGCATTATTGGATTGAGCCAAGAATGTTGAGTTGTCTAGATCCAACTTAATTTTGTTGTATGATCCAGTACCATTACCTGTAATCCAAGCGCTGACAGAACCTCCTCCGCTACTGTCATCTCCTATTTGAGCGGAGTTGACATTGCCGGCGTTGGAAATTGCTACCTTGGTATCTACATCACCAGTTGTGACTTCGACACTTCCCCCTGTGTTATCATTGGCATCATTTTTGCCAGTGTTTCCGTCGACATCTACCTTATTGTAAATATAGGCATCATTGTCTTGGAAAAGAGTTGTATCGGTATCTTGATCCAGCTTAACTTTATTAGTTGAGTCAGAACCGTTTCCAGAGATCAATACTTCGGTGTCTCCTGTTGGGCAACAATCCACATTGGCTGAATTGCTGTTCACTGTATTTGAGACAGTTACCTCTGTATCAACATCACCGGTTTCAATTGAAACATCTCCACCAGTATTATCGTTGGCGTCATTTTTACCTGTGTCTGCGTCGACATCAACGTTGTTTGAAATATTGGCATCATTACTTTGTACTACAGTAGTGGTATTGGTGGTGGTAACGGTTGCATCATTATTTGAATATGTACCATTACCAGAGATTTCTATGGTTGTTGCCGCAAATGCCGGTGTGGCAAATGAAGAAAACAACAAAGCACCACTTGTTACTACTGCAGCTATTTTTCTTTTTAATTCCATTGTTTCACCCCCTTTCCTTTTTAGGCTTCTACGCTCATGAAAACTGAACGTAGGCACTCCGTCTACCGTTTTTCTCTTTCTTAAAATAGAAAGCAACAAAAAACGGAGGCCTTCACGTTAATATAAACTTAACGTGATAGCCTCCGTTTGCGGTCGGTCTATCTAGCTTTTTTCTATCTCTTATTTTAATACTATAGATTAAGTTAGCTTGTCAAGAGGCAAGATTTAATCTATAGCATGCTGTCCGGTTTGCGGCTGTTTCTGACCGATATTATTATCAGGGTGATGCACTTTTTTAATAATTCTTTGAGTTATCTGGGTGACTTTCCCTTTTTCAAAAAATATCTCCACACTACCATAAATATTATTTTCCACAACTTTTGCCAATATTTTTATTATATCGCCGTATAAAGTTTTGTATGTCATCATATCCTCTGTTGTCGTTTCACTTAAAAATTTATTGCCACCTCTTCTTTGCCACCGCCTATTTCGCCTACCAAAACTTTTAGATTTTTATCCGCATCATATATGGGAAATCCTAATCTGGTATATTTGGTGGAAATTGCCTGAATCGTCACAGGATCATTGTGAATATCTGCTGCCAGAAGTTCCGTACTTCCGTTAATAGATAAACGAACGTAATCCCTACTGCTGATTTCAATAGATTTATCATATTGATTTGTAATCTTTAAGTTTAAGACAAGAATAGTTCTTCCTTTAATAGTGGTATAACTTTTCCCCTTGGAAACAATTTGGTCTTGTAAAGATGCATCTATTATTGAATAATCAATACGACTGACTTCTTCTCCCTTTTGATCTTTTAGAGGGAACGAAAAACTTTTGTTGATATCTATTTTGGCTTTTGCCTCCGGTAAAGAAACTCTTGAATCTCCTGTATTATTTCCTTGATTTGTAGGTGGGGCATTTTTCAAAATAAAAATAGCCAACAAAATAGCAATAATTACCACACCGAGTAGAATGAATCTTTTATAACGGAAGGAAATAATCCTGCTAAAATCTCGAATTTTTTGAATCATAAAACTTTGGGGCAGATTGGGGGCAGATTAAGAGGCAGAATAAAGTGAAGGAATAATAACAAAGGAATTTTGGATCTGTCAAGTAGCAATAAGAGTTACTGCGATCGAAACTTTAGAGACTTCAGCAGATTTTTCAATTTCCACCCTGACTTCTTTATTTGCTGAGGCGGCCACCAGCTTATTTAAAATATTTCCATTGGTATTAGTCTTGACAAATGATTTGGATTTGAATCCCAGGGATCTAATTTTTTCTTGATACCAATCAGTAATTGTGTTCGGATCGTCACTGCTTTCTAATTTGATGCCATTTTCCAAATTACCAACTTGTGAAGAATTCGGATATTTGAAATCAGATAAATTAAAAGTTTGGGGAGTTGAGGCAGTTTCTTTCACTTCCTGCTTGATAGTCACTTGGGAGTTATTTGAACTATTTGAAGACGGAGAAGGCTTGGGAGATGGAGTAGGGGTAGGAAATGGAGACTGAGTAGATGAGGAGGATGCGGATAAAATCTTTTTTTGATCCTGAGTTTTTTTAAAATCTATCTGGTTAGAAATAACTGCTGAAATTATTAATACTAAGACTGCGGCGATAATAATCATAGTAAACAAAAAGCATTATACACCCCATGTCTACTGGCAAAGGTAATGGGAGGGAAGGTACTTACACCACCAAGGCTTTGGAGATGGAGAAGGTGTTGGTGATGGTGATGGGGATGGGGATGGAGTCGGCGTTGGAGTAGGAGAAGGTGTTGGTGTTGGTTCCAAACTTGGACTTGGACTTGGTGTCGGTGTCGGGGTCGGAGATGGTGACACCGGACTGCCTGCGCAATCCAGGGCTTTGCAGGCATTAATCCTGCCATACTTCCAATATGTGCCTGTTCCGGATATTTTATCTGTTGTTCCTTCAATTTGATTCCTAACTTGCAAGTTGCTCCATCCCGGATGGAAACCAAAAAGTAGTCCTGCCAGGCCTGAAACAAAAGGTGTACTCATGGATGTCCCGGACATATAAATATATCTGCCGCCCGGAAAGGTGGAGAAAATATCCAAACCGGGTGAGGCCACATCTACCCAGGATCCATAACTTGAGAAAGAGGCTTTGGTATCGGTTGAAGTTGTAGCCCCAACCGCTATAGCTTGCTGGTAGTATGCAGGATATAGCGCTCCGGAAGAATTCCTATTCCCCGCGGCAGCCACCACCACCACCCCCCTATTCCATGCATATTCCACAGCATTTCTTAAAGTAGAAGAGGAGCTGGTTCCTCCCAAACTCAAGTTAATAACATCTGCTCCGTTATCGGTTGCCCAGATGATTCCGTTTGCAATCCATGAATAATAACCGGATCCTCCGGAATCCAATACTTGAACCGAATAAAGATTGCTGTTGTAACCTACTCCGGCAACCCCCTGACCATTTCCGGTGACAGCCGAGGCAATACCGGCCACATGAGTCCCATGACCATTACCATCAGTTGGAGAAACAGCTGCGCAAGAGCGTGTGCAATCAACAGCAGCTGCGATTTTTGCTCCCAAATCAGGATGAGTTCCGTCTATGCCTGTATCCGCTATAGCGATTTTGACAGTTCCCGACCCGTGACTTACATCCCAGCCTCCCGGTGCTTTAATTTTATTTAAGCCCCATTGATTGGGATAATATGGGTCATTTGGAATCTCCTGGGTAAAAGCTAACTCGTCTTTTTCCGCATATTCAACCAAAGGGCTTTTAGATAGGTTGGCCACAAATTCCAATGCCCTATTTTTTGGTACCTGCAAAACTAAAGTATCGGCCAATTTTAAATTTTCAAACTTTGAAAAACCAAAGCTTTTAATCAGGTTCTCCTTTTGTTGTCTAGTAGTAGGTGAGTGAAATTTGACAATAACCCGATCAAACCTTGTATTCTCTACAAGAGCATAAGCTGGATTTGGTAAATAGCCCGAAATAAAAAACCACAGGCTTATGGTAATAACGATAAAAAACTTGTTCATTAACGTAGTGTAACTAGATACTTTTGATTATTGTAACTAACTGCTCAAAGCTTAATTTGGTAGGTTTAGAATCCGGAGCCGAAGCAGAGCCACAAATTACCATATGATGGCTTTGATGCAGAAACCAGCTTGCTTCCGGATCCAAAATTTTAAGCCGATTATAAACCGGTTCTAAGTCAATGTCAAAAGAGGGAGTAAAAAACTGAACCGACTCATGCTTCGGGTTATACATTAAAAAAAGGTCTCCCCCCTGTTCCCTACAAAATTCCCGGTTGATAGTTTCGGAAACTACGGCAAAAGAGCGCCCAAACTTGGTAGAAAATTCCTGTCTTCCTCCCCAATCTTTTAAGCTTTGCTGCTTCCTTTTTAAAACTGCCAAAATTCTTTCCAAGATCTCTACCCCCAGCTCAACTGACTTGTTAGAGGTTTTATGTGAACCATCTTTGGTCCGTATAAAAGCTTGAATACTAAACTCATCAAATTGACTTTCAGGTGCTTTTCCTGTATCTATTAATCTATTCCATTCAATTAATTTTTCCAGAGCTTTTTGACTGATTTCATCTTCAGGAAGATATTTTTCTTTCTTTAAATACTCAAAGACCAAGGAGGTGGCACAAGTGTCCAAGCCTTCTTTATGCTCATCAAACTTGCCTCCACCGGTGCCTAAAAATATTTTGTCTTCTGATTCTTCTTTGGCCGCATCACGGGAGGCGGAGATAAATTCTATTTTTGCATCTTTAAAATCCGGATGGAACTTTTTAAACAGCCAAATGGCGGCAATATCATCCAGATGAGGATTAATGTGAGTGACTAATGTCTTCATATATAATATAGTAATTCTACCATGCTTATTCTTAAAAAACTTACCTTAGCTCCTTTATTTTTAATAGCCTTTGCTCTCTTTGTTTACCAACTTATCCCCCTTTTAAAATCCTATGACCTTATTTTTTCTTTATCAATTAATACCTTCATAAGTTTACTAATTTTATCATTCCTAATCTCCATCTCATGTTTGCTCTTTGTGATATTTGCAACTTTGGCCCAAGACTTAAAAATAGCATTACCGGTAAGCTTAATTTCTGCTTTAATACCAATGCTTTTTCTGGAACCGGCTTTGGGGTTAATATTTGCTGTAGCAATTTTTATAAGTTTTCTCCTCACATATTTATCACTGGACGTCAGCTTAAAAAGCTACTTAACCTTTAAACCCGAGTCTATTCTCGGCCCGTCCATCAGACATCTCTCTGGCTTATTAATACTATCTTTTTGTTTAATTTACTTTTTATCTACCAGCAAAATTATTGCTCAAGCAGGTTTTCAAATCCCGGATTCTTTAATAGAGACTGCTTTGAAAATGACTCCTTTGGATCTTGCTACAGAGCAAAGCTCCCCTGCTCCCCAGTTGCCTGCCATTAGCCAGGAGCAGATCGATTTGCTGAAACAAAACCCTGAGCTGTTAAGGCAATCTGGCCTGGATCCTGCTATCTTAGATACCTTAAATCAACCCCAGTCAAAGGCTGGTTCGCCTCAGAATTTAACCCAGGATTTGATTAAACAAACTGTCAAAGACCAAATACAAAGCTTTATAAAGCCATACGTAAACTTTGTCCCTGCCGGACTGGCCATACTTTTATTTCTAACTCTCCAATCCCTTACCTCACTGATCAATCTCCTAATCTATCCCCTGCTCTGGATAATCTTTTATATCTTAGAAAAAACGGGGTTTGTGAAGTTTGAAACAGAACAAAGACCGGTTAGAAAAATGATTGTTTAACTTGACACAAATCCTCAGAATAAGCTTTACTAATATTAAGAGCAGATTATTAAATGCTCAATCAACGTGGCTTTGCTCCGGCAGTATTGATCCTGCTGGCATCTTTAGGGGTAGTGATATTTATCCTGTTTTCATCAACTTTTCCTTTTAAAGATAAACTATTTTCCATGCTTTACCCCAAACCTCCATCACAGGCAGCCGTTAGCACCGACACTTCATATAATATGGCAGTTTTAGTGATCAAGTATTTCCCCCTGACTCCTGACGGCCAAAACATCGATATTACGGTCACCGGTGATGTGGGGGACCCTTACAGTACCATCAGACAGAAAACTGTTGATGTCACTAATAACTTAAAAAGCGCTTTAGAAAAAGCTTCCCGCTACTTAGGTTATAAAGATACCTCCGCCTTGCCGGCACTAACTTATCAAATATTAGATACCAAAGAATATACTCAAGCAGTGCCGATGTTGGCCGACGGTACCAGGAGGCCCAATTATAACGGTATTATGACCGCCCACAATATCTGTGACTGGGTGGATAGTAGAGGGGTCAGGGAAGTTTGGTTGTGGGCTTATCAGGGTCCCAATAAACCAGATGGACAGCCGTATCTGGCCATCTCCGAATCTAAAATGGCCGGTCCGTATGGGGATATCAGCAACAGTTTCAGAACCAATGATATGCCTGTTTGCCAAAATACTTACCGGGTCTATACCTTCAATTATGGCAGGGGGACGTCTGAGGCGATGGAATCCTGGGGCCACCAGATGGAGGCAGAACTGGATGCGGTGGATCGAATGCTGTTTCGGGATAAGTTTCAGGGCCCCAACTACCCTCAGACTCTCGGTGTTAATGGCCGCTGTGGTTCTGTCCATAACCCGCCTAATGCCAGATATGAGTATGACCGTAGCAACACCACCCCACAAAAATCAGATTGTCTGGACTGGAATCCCGAGAGCCTGGGAGTTTTATCCGACTTAAGTTGTTCTAATTGGGGCTGTCAGGATTATGGTGACAACGACAACCCTTCTTTAAACTATATGATTTGGAACTGGCAAAACCTGCCGGGTAGGAAAAACAGCAAAATCTACCAGGGCCAACAACTTCGTAACTGGTGGGACATCCATGGAGATTTTGATAACGTCATGGGTCAAGATAAGAGCCTATTCCTGACGGCCTCATACCAGGATCCCAACGAAGCATACACCGAACAAACTGCCGGTAATTGGTCCTGTGACAGCGGCGATAAAGCAGCTTGCGCAACTGCCGATGATTCCGTACGAATAAAGGTCAACAATTATTCCGTTAAAGTAACAACCGCCAGCGGCTTTGATTTTTGGGCCTTCTACCCTAAAACAAAAGATGCAAATTGGAATTTGAGCAACACCGATTATCTTACTTTCTGGATTTATTCAGATAATCCCAACCCGAATGGCTACCAGGGCAATTTCCCCATTATTTACCTGAAAAATTCCGCTGGAGATTACTATAAATATACTCCCAACCAGAATTTGTTGGGGGCAGCGGAAAAGAGTTGGAAACAATTTAAAGTTCCTCTTACTGGTGATGCCACCTGGTCTAGGACTTCTTCCGGGGCAGTATCGCTTTCAGATATTGACTATCTGGAAATTCATGCCGATACCTGGGACTATGGATTTACTCTCTGGTTTGACGGAATGTATTTTTCACCAGCACCACCTACTCCTTCACCCACCCCTACACCTTCTCCAACACCAACCCCAACTCCAACCCCCATGCCTACTCCGTCACCTACCCCAACCCCCACCCCCTCGGATACCCAACCTCCGACAGCTCCTGCCAGTCTGACAGTCAATCCTGTTTCCTCCTCTCAAATCAACCTGTCTTGGAATCCATCAACAGACAACGTGGCTGTGACGGGGTATGATGTCTACAGGAATAATATCAAGGTAGCCACTATCACCACCACCTCATATGGAGATACCGGACTCACTCCTTCCACTACCTATTCGTATTTTGTCAAAGCCTTTGATACGACCGGTAATATCTCTCCTTCTTCCAATACTGTTTCTGTGACTACCCAACCGGCTCAAAGTTACGGAGCAATTACCGGTACAACTTATTCTCAATCCGGCAGTGCACTCTCCGGAGTCAGGGTGTCAGTCAGAATTGGTGGCTCAAACAAGAATTATTCTACCAATTCTCAAGGGGTATTTAACATTGCTAATATTCCGGCCGGTACATACTCTTTAAACTTTAAAAAGCCAGGATATTTAAGCCAAACCATAAACGTTGCTGTTAAAAGCGGGCTGACCTCAGTTGTAAATGCGACCTTAATTAAAAAATGAAAAGCTTAAAGAGTCAATCCGGTTTTATGCTGCCGATACTGATATTGGCAGCAGTAGCAATATTTGCCGTTGTAGGCTACCTTTATTTTCGAAGTCTGGAAATAGAAAAACCGGCATTATTAAGTAAGTTTGAGGAGCAGGTGAGTGACAAAGCAAATCTGGACAATTGGGTTAAAACTCCGGCTGAGATAATGATTACCAAAGACGGTTTTGTGCCCTCTTCTGTTTCGATTATGGCCGGACAGCAGGTGACTTTCATCAATCAAGACACAAATGTCCATCGGGTTATTCCATCTCCTCCAAGCACCAGCAAGAGCTTGCCGGAATTTGACAGTGAAGATTTGCAGCCGACAGACTCTTTTACCTACTCTTTTGAGAATATTGGCACCTTCACCGTCAGTAACAATAAAAATTTGGGGGGATATAAGGCTACCGTGATAGTAAATTGATAGCGAGAACCAAAGGCTTCATTTCTCCCCAATTGGGACCAATTTTAAGATCAACTATCACTGGCACAGAAAGTTCCAAGGCATTTTCCATCTTTTCTTTGACCATTTTCGCTGTCTCTTTGACTGATTTGGGGTCACATTCAAAGAGTAATTCGTCATGAACTTGAAGAATCATCGCACAATCGTTTTTCGCTGTTCGTTGTTTGTTTTTAGCGAATGACGAATGACGATTAACGAGTTCCCGATCTATCTCCACCATAGCTTTTTTAATCATATCTGCTGCCGTATTCTTTGATATTACACCTTCGCTGTCGAAACGATGACTTCCAGGAACACTTAAGGTATAGGTAGTCTCAATCTGATCAAGTTTCTCTATTTTTATAATTTCATTGTAATGATAAATGGGTGTTTGCAAATCAATATTATTACGCTTCAACCAAATTCGAAAGTGATACAAAGACGAAGAACCGCCATTCTTCCACCGACTATACAATACAGCATCTGATGCTGTAGCGAACTGGCTTTTTTGAAGATGACCTCCTAAGAACACTGTTTCCTTCACTAGAAATCGTGGTACCAGTCTATTTAAATAACGATTATAATAAGACATTTCTCCCTGCTGTAGCACCTGAGCCAACGCATTTCGATGGATGTCAAGACGGTAAGATATTTTACCGTTGTACATATAAGGTCCTCTAATTTGACTTTCTGTTCCTATAGTCCGAAGTAAGAGTTGTATTTCCTGTAACAATTCTCTTTGGCAAAGATGAATGTTTGGGTTATTATCTTTCTTTACTCCATTATATCCATCAGAATCCATAATTCCTTTAACGAAAGTGCAACGGTTTTCTAAAGACTCGGTAAAAATACGAGAAGGCAAGCGTTTTGTATGGGCATTCCTCCCGCTAAGTAACCCTAAGACTTCAAACAGTTTTCCAATACCTTGTGAATGAACTGTAACTGCATAACGAGTAGATAATTTAACGGCTGGACGATGAATAGTTTTACGCTTAGTAGGATGTAAACCTAGCGATGTAAAAAACTCAATACACTGTCCCAGCTTTTCGCTTTCGTGCTCTCCAAAATAGTAAGTAAGGGAATAAACCCAGGCCCTATTCCAACGCTTGTGTAGATATCCATCCCCAATATAATATCCCAGCCAATACCAGAATTCCTTGTTTAAACTTATGTTCAATGGAATTCCATTATGAACTTTAGGACTATGCTCATAATGAAACTGTTTAGAAGAAAATTCATGAATAGCAGGCATACTAAAACATACTCTCATACCAGCTTTTAGCTCCGGGAATTCTTTCCATTCGTAACCATTTTCATTAACAGTTAAAACTTTATGCCTTACATCACATTTGAATATTTGTCCATTAGAAAATGCAATTCTTGCTAGTCGTGCTTTTCCTCTATCTAATACTTGATACTCTCTCCATTGACTGCCATCCCAAATATAAGAAGGTTTTCCCTTTGCAACATAGAGCTCGCCTATTGGAATATATCCAGAAGAAGTAAGAATTTTTGTCTCCCAAGGAAGACAACCTTGAACCGGATGGTTGACTGCCGCCCGCTCACCTGCTGATTTGATCATCCTATTATCAGCTTTTAGCTCCGGAATATACCTTTTCCTACCCCAAATGGTTTCCACATAGCCATTCTCATAACCAAAGGCCAATATCTCCTCCATCCACTTCCTGACTTTAGGAAACTGCTCAAAATACTCGAGGATATATTGTTGGGCCAGCTCATACGCTACACCCAGCTGCCGCGACAGCGCGTGCGGCCCTTGCCCATAAAGGGTAGCAAAATTCATGGTTTTACCTACCATCCTCTGCTGCTTGGTGACTTTATCGATCGGGACTTTAAAGATTTTTGAGGCAGTTAGAGCATGAATGTCTACTCCTTCTTTAAAGGCTTTTTTCAAACCCGGATCATCTGCCAGATGAGCCATGATCCTAAGCTCAATCTGTGAATAATCCGCTCCTAGTAAAATTCTACCTTTTGGAGCCACAAATGCTTTCCTAATTTCTCCCCCTGCTTCACCTTTTATAGGGATATTTTGTAAATTAGGGTCTTTGGAAGAGAGTCTGCCGGTAGCCGCTCCCTCTACATTAAAAGTCGAATGGATTCTATTATCAGAACCTATGTATTTTGGCAATGCATCTATGTATGTTGAAACCAGCTTAAACAGTTGTCTGTATTCAAGTAATAACGGCAGGACTGGGTGGGCTGTTGCTAGTTCGCGCAGAGTAGCTTCGTCAGTGGAACGGCCGGTTTTAATTTTCCTGACCACCGGCAGTTTCAATTCATCAAATAACACTTCTGATAACTGCTTTGGACTGTTCAGATTAAATTGATGTCCTACTTTTGAGTAAATATCCTTTTCAATCTTAGCTAACCTGGCCTTTAGCTGCTTGCCAAACTTGCTTAAAAATTTCAGATCTACCAGTACTCCTGTCTCCGACATCCTTTTAAGAATTGACTCAACAGCTTTATCTAAATCAGTAGTGTTGTTAGACGAAGGAGCGAAGTCAGCAGCAGAGGGAGGTTGTCTCCGAACGCCGCGAGCTCTAGACCCCGCACCGTTTATGGTGCGGGGCGTATCCGAGGTCCGATCCATATCGGACCGCAGGACGCTTGCGTTAGCGAGCAAGTGAGTGGGGCTGCCGACCGAAGCAATACTCAATAATCTACTTATTAAGCTCTTGAATTCCAGCTCCTCAAATAGTTTAACTACTTTCTCTTTATCAAAGTCATGAACTACGCACTCTTTCAAGTTAATCTTAATTGGCGCTTTTAAATCCAAAGTGGCCAGTTTCTTACTCATGACTGCAGATTCTGCTCCTTCGGAAAGCAGTGTCTGCATGCGTTCAGGTAAGGTTTTCAGGTTTTCTGCTTTGTAAATTTGCTCAATTGACCCAAATTGGTGGATCAATTTGGTAGCTGTCACATCTCCAATCCCAGCAACTCCGGGAATATTATCTGAAGCATCCCCTGCCAACCCTTTATAGTCAGTCAGCTGTTTGGGGAAAAAGCCATATTTGGCCACAAACTCCTCTATTCCATACAGCCCCACATCTGCCATAGTTTTTTTAGGCATAAAAACTTTGATTTTTTTATCAATCAGCTGCATGATATCCCGGTCTCCTGTCGCAATTACAATTTCCAGATTCTTTTTTTCAGCTTGCAAGGCCAAAGTACCAATCAAATCATCCGCTTCGTATCCGGACAATTTAAACTCCGGGATACTAAATGCCTTAACAATCTCGTGTACCCTCTCGTATTGATTGGATAAACCCTCATCAGCCGGCCCCCGGGTGGCTTTGTATTGGGTATAGGCTTGATGTCTGAAGGTTGGTCCTTTTTCATCCCAGGTAATAGCCAAATATTCCGGGTGAAGTTCCGAAATCACCTTTAAAATCATGGAAGAAAAACCATAAACTGCATTGACCAGTTCACCTTTAGAAGTAGTAAAAGGCGGGGTGGCATGATAAGCCCGGTGAAGCAAAGCGTTGCCATCTACTAAAACCAATCTCTTCATAATACAAGTGATTTTAGCAGAAATTCACCCTTTTAGCTCGCTTGGAGAGGTTACTGTGAGGTAACAATGCGAGCACCAATTAATTCAATAGCTACTCCTGCCGGAGCGGCAATAATCCAGGGGTCACCAGGATGCACGAAAGCATAAACTACACCGGCAGCAATAGGCAACCCAAAATAAACCGCTGCCAAAGCTTTTCCTCTAACTGGTCCTGTTTCCTGTCTAAATAATTCAGCTAACCTCATAGGCGCTAACGATATCTCTCTGAGCTCCCTCCTTAAAAATCTTCCCAGAGAAAAAGCTCTTTCCGGACTGTTTGTATCCCGCTCAATTGCCATATGCCGGGATTATATCATACTAAAAGAGCAGTATTTTTAAGCGGAAAAAATATTAAGCTGCTTTGGGCAGGGAGAATCTTCTGGGTATTTTGGGCAACCTTCTATCACCAAACATCAAATCGACATTTCCCCTTTTAAATATATCAATAAAATCACGCCATGCTTGCCTACCTCGTTCTCCTGCCCTGACCAGACTATCCCCCACAAAAAGATTGCTTACCCCTAACCTATTTATGGCCAAAATTGATTGATTTAAACGGTTTCTTTTGTCAGGATTTAGAGGAATATCTTCATCAGCTATATGAATACCATCCAAAATTAACCCATGAACACCTTTAAAAAGCAGAGTTCTGCGGCCAGCTACCGCCACAGCATCATGATACATACCTGTATTTGATTTAGAATATAGTTGCAATAACCCCGGGATTCTCTTAAGAAATGGAACAGTTTTCCCAATGACGGGCATCCCTTCGGGGTTTGGCAATGCGCTATCCATGGTAATTCTCATACCGTTAAATAATCCAATGCTTTCCATCATCGGAGCGCCACAGCCGATAATTTCAATCTCTTTGCCTAACTCGCTGCGGATGCGCTGCCTGATCTCCTCAAAAGTTTGCCTGTAATATTCAACCGAGGTCTTATCTTTATTCTGCAACTGGCCGGTAAATGGCACAGACAGATAATCTGCCTTAAAAACCTCAAACCCCATTTTGGCAAGATCCAAAAACCTATCAGCCAAATACGCTCTCACTTCCGGAATCGAAATATCAAGCGCCCTGGTTTTGGCAATATGCTTTTCTAGAAATCCAACTACAGGATTTGGCAACTTTATTTCTCTAGGATTACCCTTCTCATCTTTCATAAACCATTCTTTAGGCAAACCCTTCCCTTCCCCTGCAACTCTAAAAGGGCATACCCAAATACCCGGCTTCATCCCTGCCTCTTTCATCTTTTGTGTTAAACCCGCCAGATTTGGGAATTTACGTACATCTATCCTGAAACTACCGCTCGCTTCTTCCCAGCCATCATCAATGGTATAAGTATCATCAATGCCTTTTCTGGCTTTAATTTCTTCTTCTATTATCTTTTGGGTTATTCCCGGCCCATAGGCTGCCCAGGAAAAGCCAATTGCCCGATCCTTCATCAATGGAACATTACCTACTAGTTTTAACAGCTCCTTAGAAAAAACCACCATCAAGTCTGCATACTGATTCATGATCTTAGGTTTACCCAGTGCTGTTTCTTGGCGCTCCGGTTTAGCATGACCAAGAAAAATTCTGAAAGTAACAGGCCTTTGAGAAGTTACACCTTCGAGTTTTTTGGCAACTGTTACGATGATATTGTCACCCTCTTGTCGATATCTTATGCCTCCAATACCATCAAAGCTTGGAATCTCACCTAAAACCAGATTTTCTTTGCTTTCTCCATCCCTTGGATCTAGATTTCTAAAACCCAACCAACCATAACTTCTACCTTCTGTTTTGGGAATTTCCTCTCCTCCGGTTCCAGGTTCGATAAATGGGGTTGTTTTTCCGCCTAACGATTTATCGTATGTCCTCATACCAATCAATTTATCAGTCTCACCTGCCGTAGACGAAGACCAGGAACCCCACCCGCCGGGCAAAACTTGTAAATCCCCTTGTTGATCTTTTTTAAATCTAAAATCTAAAGAAGCTAATTGGTCTCCAGCATTTACCGGCACTGTCACTTCTAAAACCTGGCCAATTCTTTGACCTTCTTTGGTTAAAACATCCCTAAAAATAGGGTTAATATTAATTGCGCGGGATCCGTCCGGAGAATTAATTATTGCCTGAGTGGGAGTAACCCATCTTTCAGAAGCCCTAGAAGATTCTTGTTCTGGAATGGAAAGCTCTGGCCCCCCTCCTCCTCCACCTTCAGTCATAACTTTAATTATACCATTTTCTTGACTATAAGTTTAAATAAGAGTATCATTTGCCCCATGGTCGAATCATTTAGAGGAAAAGTCGTTTATCGATCGCAGGCAGAAATCGAAGAGGAGCGTCGCGATCTGGAACATACGAAAACTAAGCAACCACCGAAGGTGCATAGTATTAGAATCCCTTCTTTTAATCCTTTTAAGCTTCTGATGGCCTTAGAAGTAGCGGTTAATCCATATGCAGGATGGAGGAAAGAAGAAACCCGTACCCCACGCTATCTGAACTTCCAAAGAACAGACCCAGATAGCATTAGCATCTGGATTGATCCGAAACCTTAAGTCCAGATTCTACTGAACCATCCCTTATCTAAACAGCGTTTTGGCAAAGTCTAAATATTCCGGATATCCTTGCCTAGCCATGAGATACCACCACTCCACGCCCCAAAGATACATCTCATCAAAGCCGGTTTTTTTGGCATAATTTATATAAGATTCCATTTTCTGTACGGGAAACCGTTTTGCTTGTTGGGAAATATTTGTTAAAGGATCCCCATCTGCAAACCAAGGCTCTGCCTGCAGTTCTATCACTACTACCTTTTGATTACGGGGAGCAAAAATTTTCGCTATTTGAGATTTTAGGTTATAGAAATATGGCAAAGCCGGATAAGTAAAATAACCCATTACCGGGTTGGAGACTTCCCGATAAAGGGTGGTCCCAAATATATCCGAGAGTTGCATGGGTACTATCCAACTGCCTAACTCACCTGAGTCTGAAATAATTATTTTTTTACCATTTATACTTCTGACTAAGTTTGTCTCTGCCTTTAAAAAATTTCCATCAGTAGGGTCGCAACCCTCACCAAAAAATGGCAAGAATGGCTCATTTTCCACTTGCCAAGCCCATACTGCCCGGTGACTATCATACCTTTCTGCGGTTTTTTGGATAAATTGCAAAATTTTCTTCTTTCGCTCTTCCGTACTTAAACTTTTTGCCCAAGCAGGGATATGGCACTCCGGCCAACGAGGTTGTTTCACGCCTAAAACTAAAATGACTCTTGCATTCCTTTTACCAGCTTCAGCGAGCATAAAATCTGTTTCCGCAAAGTCATATTTTCCCTTTTCAGGCTCTAAAATATCCCAGTAGCCGGGGATTCTTAAATTTTTCACCTTAAGATCATCCAGCAACTCTACATAAGTTTTTTGCCAGTCCAAATTCAAATACCTGGCATATTTGGGGGAAAAGGTTATGCCAAATTGAACCTGGGAAGGGAAAGCGTAAGTTTTCTCAAAAATGACGCTGCCTAATAGAACAATTAGCAGCAGCGCCAAAAAACCAACTATAAACTTACCCATACAATCAATATACCTCATTTTGTGATATATTTAGAAGATTGTGAAAATTGCATATTTTACAGATACATTTTTACCTCAGATAAATGGGGTGGCTACAGCTTTAGCAAATCAAGCCACAGAACTTGGGGCAAGAGGCCATAATGTTTTAATTTTTACACCCAAATTAGATGAAATCAATCGCGAGAAATTTAAGGCTAAAAACGTCCAAGTAGTACACCTTCCTACAGTTCCGGCCCTCCTTTATCCTGAATTCAAGCTGGGGGTATTTGGACTACCAAAAGTCATAAAATATCTAATAAAGTTTAAGCCGGATATAATTCATCTCCATTCTCCTTTAACAGTTGGCATGGATGCGGTCATGGCGGCCAGATTTTTTAAAAAACCTCTGGTAGGCACTATTCATGTCTATTTGGCCGAATCTGGATACCTTCGTTGGTTCAAATATAAACTGGCAGTAAAACTTGTAGATAAAGCCGTGCGGCGCTTCTTAAATTTTATGTTTAGCCAATGCGACCTGGTGCTTGCCCCCTCAAAAATGCTGGTTGAAGAACTTAAGATGAATGACTTTAAAAAACCGATTTCCTATCTTCCCAACGGTATTAACTTAACAGAACCAAAATTATTATCAAACAAGCTCAAAGATGCTTTAAAGAGAAAATACGGCTTGAAAGAAAAAGTGGTATTACACTTTGGCAGGTTATCACATGAGAAAAATGTCGACATACTTATCAAATCCTTTCAACTTTTAACAAAAAAACATCAAAATGTCAGTTTGCTGATTATCGGTGACGGACCAACCAAAGAAAAATTAGTCAAACTAGCCAGGAAATTACGGATAGAAAAGCAGGTGGTATTCACCGGGTTCATAGAACACCAAACGCTCATTTCTTCCGGAATTTTGAGTATAGGTGATATTTTTGCAACAGCCAGTACTATGGAGAATAACCCAATGGTGGTACTTGAGGCAATGGTGTTCGGGTTACCTATTGTGGGAGTAAAACAAGCAGGGCTGATAGAACTGGTTTCAACAAATGGTTTTCTGGTTAAACCCGGAGATATCAAAGAAATGGCGGAAAAGGAGGAAAAGATATTATTTGATGAAGACTTGTCTGTCCGGATGAGAGAAAAATCGCTACAGCTTATAAAGCCATACTCCGTTGATAAGGTGATTGATAAACTTCTAAGATTATATCGCACCCTGTAAACATACCTTAGCCCGCTCCGCAAGTACCATTCTTTCAACTTCATTTAAGGCCGAAGAGCTGGCTTCTTTAGAAAAAAGAGAACACACCGGCAGTTTGACGGCAGATTGCACATCAGCCCTTTGGATTACCCTATTCATCGCAGACCTGATCGCCATTTTTGCTTTTGCATCTTTAGCCTCCGGATACATCTGCTCCAGTACTGTAAGATGCACCTTGAGTGCACCTTTGATCTTCAAGCCCAACTCGTCTTTTTCCTGATGCTTATCCGGCAAACGATTTAGTTCTGCCACATATCTTTCCAGTGTCGACTGTATCAGATCTTGACTCACGAAAAGAAGAGTTCTTGCTTCCCTGAGTCTTCTCTCGGCAAACTCCAACTCCCAGAGCATTCTGGTACGAGGGGTACCGGCAAACCTAATTTCTAACTTCTCCCTGATTGCTTTTAAAAAATAAAATGGTGAGGCAGGATGAAGTCTGGAGTAGCCAATATCAGGACCTTGAGCATAAGCCGGAAAAGTTAAAAGTGAAAAGTTAAAAATTGAAAGTGTAAAAAACAATAAAGCAAGTTTAATTGAAAATTTCTTCACTACCCTATTCTACCCTCTTAACTCGCTTTGGGCAATAATCCGGGTAACCAAAATTCTAAGCTGCAACTAAAAGCTTTTCCATTTCCACATCAGGAACCCGATCAACTTGTGCCACTGCCACTACCAGATGAATGACGCCGATAAAAGGTACACCAATACCAGGCCAATCACGAATTTGGAGACCACCGAGACGTACACCACCGACAAAAGCAAACCAGAAACCATTTTTACTTATATCAGTCGGATCCTTTGTTCTGCTATAGACCCACTCTTCACCCTGAGTAGCAGCATATGTAGGACCAAATAACCAAACACCGGTTTGATTCAGATGTTGAAAAGTAATATCTGATAAAGTAGCTGCTTCTCTCGCGATAATTTGAGTTATCCAGGGAAGACCCAACCTTTTACTACGACACTGTCCAGCCTCGGCTACTAATGTCTCTTGTGTAGTAATATCTTTATCAAAACTTCCTTCAACAAAAAACCTTTTTAGGCCCGGGTAAATAGCCATCTCAATTGGTCTTGAAGGTAAATCAAGTAATCCATCTGCAACCTGTGTTTTATACGATAAAGCAGGCTGCCCTTTTTCACTTTGGGCTACTTCTTGTTGTTCAATGGTTAGATATCTGGGAAGATAAATCTTTGCTCCATCTGCCAACAACCTCTCCCTTTCTAAAACAGTAAACTTATCCCTCAAAACCAATTGTTCCGGTGTTGCCATAGTCAGATTTTTAAACTTTAATTTTTCTTCTTCCCCACGATTTTTTCAAACTCGTCACCGTCCAGAGTTTCTTTTTCTAGAAGGACTTTGGCAACAACATCCAGTTTGGCTTTATGCTTTTTTAAAAGATCTTGTGCGCTTTTATAGCAGCTGTCCATGATTTTTTTGATCTCTGCATCCACCGCATCGTGCATCTTAGGTGAAAGTTCCGTCCCTTCATCCATCCCCCTCCAAATTCCAAACATCGGCCTGGGATTAACACTGATTGGCCCCAAAGAGGACATACCATATTGAGTCACCATTGCCCTTGCAATATTGGTGGCAACTTCAATATCGGAGGCTGCGCCGGTTGAGATATCCTTAAAAATTAGCTCTTCCGCTGCCTGGCCACCCAAAGCGGCCGTGATTTGTTCCAGCAAGCGAGATTTGCTCTCGTTTGACCGATCCTCTGTAGGCGGGAATAAGGTATGGCCGCCGGACATACCCCGGGAAACAATTGAAATCCGGTGTACCGGATCAACTTTTTTCAGGAAATGCCCGACAACTGCATGTCCTGCTTCATGATATGCAGACAGTTTCCTGTCCCGCTCCGATTGCATTCTTTTGCGCTGCGGCCCTAACTTTTCCTTGGTAGCTGCTTCTTCCAGATCTTTGCTGTCTATGGCAGTTTTCCCCTCGCGGGCTGCCAAGATGGCCGCTTCATTTAACATATTAGCAAGATCCGCTCCGGAAAAACCAACAGTCCGCCTGGCTAACTTTTCCGTACTCACCTCTTTGGTAAAAGGTTTACCTTTCATATGCAGCTCAATGATGGCCTTTCTCTCCTCCAGATCCGGCAGATTCAAAACTACGCGTCTGTCAAAACGGCCGGGCCTAATGAGGGCCGCATCCAAAAGATCCGGACGGTTGGTCGCAGCCAGTACTATGACATGGTCATTAGGCGTAAATCCGTCCATCTCCACCAATATCTGGTTTAAGGTTTGCTCTCTTTCGTCGTGTCCGCCGGAAATACCCATACCGCGTTGCCTGCCGATTGATTCAATCTCATCCACAAAAATGATGGCCGGAGCTGCTTTTTTGGCTTGAGCAAACATATCGCGGACCCTAGCCGCACCAACTCCCACTAACATTTCCATAAATTCCGATCCGGCTATGGAGAAAAACGGTACTCCTGCTTCCCCTGCTACTGCACGGGATAAGAGAGTGTTATGGTTTACAAATCCATTTCCTAAAAAACTATGTGTTTCGGGTACCGTAAAATCGTAAACCCTAGCTTGAGAATGACTCTTTTCTATCACTGGTGAGAAGAATAATTTCGCTTCCAGTAAGTTCCTTAAATACTCCAGATGTGGTATCTTTACGCCCAAAGAGTTGGCATAGCTCACATACTCGCTCAGAGTCTGTCGGGAAACCCTGCCTCGCCTTCTCACCTTATCGATGACTTTCGATAACTTTTCATTGCTCAACTTAAGTCTGGATATCTCTCTCCAGGATTCCTCAATTAAAGCTGCAATACCCGGTATAACATCAATATTTGTGTTAACTCTCAACATCTTTTGCGAATGTCCTTCAAGTAGTACCTGTTTCCTGGTTAGCCGAAACCCGACTGTTTTAGAAAAATCTACAAATGCAGAACCTGTTATGCTCAATCTGTAAACATTGCGGTAATATCCATTTTCCGGCTTACCTTTGACATTTAAACCGGCAACTATCCCTAAATTAAGCAATATCATATGTACTTGATGAGCCATTTCTTTACTGACTGTGGTGTACTCAAATGCTGCTTTCTTTTTTTCTACACAGGCATCGGTATCGAAAAGACCCCGGAGAAAAGATATCTGAACTTCCCTGGGAGCCTGTAAAATAGTGGGCGGAATAGTCTTATCAAACGAGAGTAAATATGACATCCCCATTTTATAAAGATATTTTTTAAAATCCCAACTGGAAATTAGGAACGATTGCCCTCTTACAGTAATCGCGCTTTGCGAGTAGTGCTTCTCAATAAACCCCTTAAAGAATTTAATAATTTCATCGTCAACATTAGTTAAACCAATCCTACTTGCATGCGATAAATTCCCATCACCGGTTAAAAGCCCCATTAAATAAGCTGTTTCCTTGTTAACAACCTTCAAATCGCCGAACATCTCTCTTCCAAATTGTATTGCTAATGAATCGCCGTGTTGTACTTGGTCTAGATTTCTGAATCTTAAGTGCCCGTCTGTGGTCATGACTACAACAGGGTGTTCGGGGGTACCTTCCAATGTAAAACCTTGCGCAAGCCTAACTTTTATAGTGTTCTGCTTACCTAAATCATACCAATGAGACGCAAGTCTGCCTTCTGAGCGGACATCATCAACATTAAAACTCGCTAGTCCGGCTCCGTAAACATGGTGAGACTTTGAGTCAACAAAATAGTAAAAAGGGACGTTTTGTATCTGCATTAAGCCTTTATTAGTCCAAATTAAGGTATCTCCTGTAACGCACTTCCCTGTACCAGCTGGACCGACCATCAATACCCCTTTGGGAATTCTTGCTCCCAATGCTTTAAACTTTTCCGGAGTTTTTAGAAATTCCACTACCTCAGATAGCTCCCTTTTGGCCTCTTCCGCTCCTGCCACATCGGTAAATTTGATTTGTGGGGAATCTTTGGTAAAAAGCCTGGCTCTGCTTTGAGCAAAAGAGAAAATACCTTGTGCCCCTTCTCTGGCATTTTTGAAAAGGAAAAACATCAAACCTACTAATATTAAGATCGGCAGTACTGCCGATAATATACCAATCCACGCCTGCTGTATTGATAAATCTTTGACTTCAATAGTAACAGACTTCGGATCAACTCCGCTTGATTCCAAGATTTTATAGATTGATTCACCGGCTTCTTTATGGGAAGTAAGTTTTTGATCGGAATCTTTAACTTCAGCAACGATCTTATCGCCTTCCAAGGAGATTTTGGCAATTTTTCCGTCTTTAGTGTCACTGACAATCTGCGAGATTGGCACCTCGGTATCAGAAGTTGCAGGCCCGCCTGAAACTTGATAAAAGAAAATCAAAGCGGCGAGCGCAATTAAAACATAAACGATCAATCCTTTTAGGATTGGAAAAATCTTTTTATTCACAGAAAAGCTTCGCTTATTTAGGTTAACTTTTCTTTTGCCATTTGCCATAATGGGAATTTTAGCACAACGAGCGTGAAATTGCCAGGTTCTAGAAGTAATCTAATTTCATGGCTTTTTTGACTTCAGCTAAAGTTTTTTGAGCTTCTATTCTGGCTTTCTCAGTCCCCTCTTTGAGTATCCGCTCCACCAGACCTGGCTCTTTTTCTAATTCATCTCGCCTCTGGCGGATCGGATCCAGGAAATTATTTAAAACTTTCACCAGATACTTTTTAACCTCAATATCACCTACTTGGCCTTTCTGATAAAGCAGTTTGTAGTTGGTAGTTTGTGGTTTGTCAGCTTCAGAACCAAATGCATCTAAATAGATAAACACAGGATTCCCCTCCACGTGTCCAGGATCAGTTGGATGGATTCTAGTTGGGTCTGTATACATACTCATTACCTTTTTTTCCACTTCCTCTGGAGAATCTGTCAAAAAGATGGCATTCCCTAAAGATTTACCCATCTTGGTCTGTCCATCTGTACCTGGCAAAGTAGGTACTTCACCAATCAGTGGCTCAGGAAGAATAAACACCTCTCCATATAAATCATTGAACTTTTTAGCAATGTCCCTGGCAAACTCAACATGAGCTTTCTGGTCTTTCCCCACTGGCACCAAATTTGCCTTAAAGGTTAATATGTCTGCTGCCATCAAGATGGGGTAATAAAAAAGTCCCACTGTATCCTGCTCTCCAGCGTCAAGTTTTTCTTTTAAAGCCGGTTGTCTGGCAATAATGGAGCGTGGGGTTAAAACACTTAAAAAATAAGCTATCTCGACAATCTCCGGCACTTTGGATTGAATAAAAATAGTGGTCTTGTTGGGATCTAAGCCAACAGAGAGGTAGTCTAAACCTAAGCTTTTCATATTAGCTTCCAGCTTTTCTGTTTGATCAAAGTAGGTTGTCAAGGCGTGGAGATCCACCAGAGGCACAAATGTCTCGTATTGATCTTGCAATTTAACTGTATTTTTCAACTTGCCAATATAATTTCCTAAATGAAACTTATCAGCAGTCGGCCTATCCCCGGTTAATATCCGTTTCATTCTGCCTTTATTTTACCTGGAAAGAATCTATAACGCAAAAATGTTACAAATATGTCACTAAATCACAAAAAAAACTAATTAAAGAGGGTCAATTATACTAACAGATTTCTTAGTCGAGGTATGACAGTCAGTTCTATTGGAACTTTAACTATATGAAAATCTGTTGTACCTGTCCTGAATTCATCCTCAATCAGAGCAATCACCTCTTCCTCCACAGAGCTTCCATCCGCAAAACCAGCATAATATTTACCCCCATTCGGTTTTTGAATTTGGGCACAACCAACAAACCTATCCGGATGATCAAAAACGATTTCTCGTAATGTATCTAATCTTTCTTTAGCCATGTTTTCTTTAAAACAAAGATGCCTCTTTCAGGCATCAATCTTTGATAATCTTAGATTACCATACCTTGTCAACTATGGCAAGATTTGAAACTTAATGGTATAATTTTAAACTTATAGTAACCCGTATCCTTTATTAAGACGGGGATTATTATTTGCATTTATGAACGCAGAAACAAAAAGTGATTATTTATACTTAAGGGAAGATGTCCATCAACCTCTTCGTAAACCAGGAATGTCTCTGTCTGATTGCAGAAAACAGACAATTTCTTGGTACAAAGGTTTAGATCCTGAGCAAACGATTTTACATACAATGCTAACAGGACAAATTTTTGGATTACTTGGTGTAACTTCCTACCATCAAATACAATCGATTATTGAAAATCCTGAATTAAGACAAACCGCTTCAAATAGATTAATGCGGCAATTGACTAAGTTGTATGGGATTAAAGACCCGGAAACTATGCGAGAAAAATGCGAAGCTTACGGTAGTGATGCTAATGCTGTCAGGGACCATTTACAATGGGTCCTGTCATACCAAGGAAGTACTAGTTTGGAAATGGTTAATGAAATCCGAGCCTATAATGATCCTACTGATTTACTACTTCTGTCTTTAAATGGCAAATGGAGCGAGAAAGCCAGGTGGGATGCGAAGGTCAAATTACAATTTATGGGTTTAGCGGCCTCCATTTATAAAAGAGAAGGAGATTTGAAACTCGAGGATCAATTTAAAGATTTTGTCGACTGGATGAATGAAGAGGTCCGGGATCCGGATTTGCAATTCGGTGAATCCAAAGGCGCTTATCTTATTAGCACCCACGATCCGGAGACTTGGGCATGTACCTCTACTCGATGGATTAGCGAAGAAGAGGGTAGCAAACTTCAACCACAACCATTCCAAAAGAAAACTCATATGCTACGCCGCAATTTCAAAACAAATATGAGAAATAGTATTGACGCCTATGTATCGATTAGGGACAAATCAAGACCGATGAAGATAGTAAAAATGCTGAGGAAAAAAGCCGAAGATCCGGCTATTGCGGTAGATGATGATACCGGTCTTTTAGTCGTAGTCAATAATCATCGCGCTGCAATAAAGTTTATTAGTCATTTAATAGACCGTGGCTATCAGTCAGAACGTTCAATCATTATTGAGGATGTTTCGAACACTCTAGATGGCGGAGAATATAATGGCAACCTCGGAAGTTCCCCCAAACTCAGAATGATGAAGTTTTTTGTCAGACTTGCCAATAATGCCAATAAAATGAGGGTCGAATGTATTATCCATACTCCGGAAACATATGCGGAGAGTTTATACATGAGAGGAGTCTCTCATCTTGAATTTGAAGTTAACCGTCTGGTTGATACCGGTGTACCAAATACGGTCTTTCGAAAGAAATACTTCCCGTACTTTGATACGGATGAAGCCAGAAAACAAGCAATTGCTCGAATCAGAGCAACAATTGAGGGGGCTTGGCGGCATGAATAACTATTTTAATTTATCTCTAAACTGATTATAGCTGGTTTGAGTAGCTTTATAATCTTGGATTTTGAATGATTCTTCTTTAAAAGTTACTTTCTTATTTTCTTTTAAGTCTTTCCTCAAAGCTACACCCGGACCAACCAATGAGCCGGCTCCCACTCTGACACCAGGCATGATGGAAGCATTAACTCCTATCCTCACTCCCTTTCCGGCCATCAAACCAAGTTTATGTCTTCCCGTATCTACACAATCATCCCCTGCCATGATTGTACGATTGTCTAACCTTAAATTAGCAATTACTGCCCCCGAACCCATACCAAAATCCCCCTCAATAATTGAATCACCAACATAATTGGTATGAAACCAGGAATCTCTGCCTATATAACTTCTGGTAATATCCGAGTTAAAACCAGTCACGCATCCTTCTTCCAGATTTGACTCTCGAACCATAGAATTATTGCCAACAATACAGTTTTTTCCAATAAACGCCGGTCCTTTAATAACCGCTCCTTCAAACACTTTTGTGCCTTCTCCTATGACCACATTACCCTCAATGGTTGTCTCCTCCGATACTTTTGCCTCAGGGGAAATTTTTTGTTCAATCCTGGACAATAAGTGCTCTGTGATATCTAAAATATGCCAAGGATATTTTAAAGGTATCCAGACTCCGCTATATTTTGAGCATTTTACCTTAAGTCCGTCTTTTATCATCTGGTCCAAAGCTGTCTCATAAGCATCATCTTTCTCTGTTTGAGTGCGCTCCAGATATTCCACCAACTTCTTGCCATTCTTAAAGTAATCAACAACCAGTTTGACCAGATCAGAAGGCTCATTCCCCTCTCCCGGTTTCTCAACTATTCCGACCACCCTCTCTCCCTCCAGTTTTAAATAACCACCAGGAAAGTATTTTTCCGTCTTTCGTCCTGTCAAAACTACTTCTCCTGAAACCCCCAGAACTGCCTGAAAAACTTTAGGATCCAGGATATCTTCGGCATTAACTATTAATACCTCTCCCTCTATCAGATCTTTAGCAGATAATATCGCATCTGCCATTCCTTTAGGCTCATTTTGAACTGCTATTTGGAAATTTAAACCCAACTCCTGGGCAATTTCTGCAATCTTTTCTTTGCTTTGAGGGTTGGCCACAATAAGGAACTCAGCTTCATCCATGCTTTCCTTAAGCTGTTTTAAGTTGTGGTACAAAAGGGGTTTCCCTAAAAAGGGGATCAAACATTTATCTACCTGAATCGGCCACATCCTCTTGCCTTCTCCCCCAGCCAGTATGATTATCTTCATAATTTAACTATACCTTAAAGTAGCAGCGGCTGGAATCGAACCAGCAACCTATCGCTTATGAAACGATCGCTCCACCATTGAGCTACGCTGCCATAAAGGCATTTTACCATAAAACAGGCTGCTTGACGCCCCCTGACAAACGGTTTACTCTTAAATTAGTATGTTATCTGCTGATAAGTTACTAGAAAAAATGGCTGGAGCTCCGGCAGATGTCTTAGATAAAACCATTGATACCTCAAAAAAAATTACCGAGGTGTTTGTCTCCCGAAAACAAATAAACCAGGCAAGAGATTATTGGAAATCCCTGGGTCCGGGACTGACCACCGGAGCAGCGGATGATGACCCGTCCGGCATTACCACTTATTCTCAAGCCGGAGCAGCTTACGGGTTTAATTTTTTATGGCTGGCCGGTTTTACTTTTCCTTTAATGTCGGTTGTGCAGGAAATGTGTGCCCGGATAGGACTGGTGACCGGACGGGGCTTGGCAGCCAATATCAGGCAATATTATCCTAAATGGGTTTTATACATTGCTACACTGCTTTTATTCTCTGCCAATACATTAAACATCGGCGCCGATTTAGGCGCCATGGCTAAGGCCACCCAGCTACTCTTTCCTGACATCCGGTTTACCACCTTAATCTTAGGCTTTACCATGATTACTCTGGCTCTGCAGATTTTTACCACCTATGAAAAATATGCCAAATACTTAAAGTGGCTGGCTTTGGTGCTTTTATCATATGTCTTCTCTGCCCTGACAGTGAGTATTGACTGGAATGAAGCACTGCAGAAAGCAATTATTCCCACTATTGTTTTCTCAAAAGATCAAATATTCTTGATTACTGCAGTACTGGGTACCACCATCTCTCCTTATTTATTTTTCTGGCAAACCTCGCAGGAGGTAGAAGAACAAATTCTAGAGGGAAAAACTACCTTAAAACTCCGCCGGGAAGAAACCAGCACTAGAGAAGTTAGAAACATGAGAATGGATGTTTGGTCAGGGATGTTTTTATCAAATCTGGTGATGTTTTTTATTATCGCTGCCGCTGCAGCTACCCTTTTTACTCACGGCATCACCAATATCACCTCTGCCGCAGAAGCCGCTGAAGCCTTGCGGCCAATTGCCGGAGAAAGGGTATACTTACTGTTTGCGCTAGGCATCATTGGAACCGGCATGTTGGCAGTACCCATTTTAGCCGGCAGCGCTTCTTATGCCCTATCTGAAAGTTTTGGCTGGAAATTTGGGCTTTACAGGAGACTCCGGGAAGCTAATGCCTTTTATGGAGTCATCATCATCTCCACAGGCATAGGACTGGCCATTAATCTCCTAGGATTTGATTCTATCAAAGTATTAATTTATTCTGCTGTTTTCAATGGACTGATAGCGCCGGTCGTCCTAATTCTGATAGTTTTAATCAGCGGTAATATTAAAATTATGGGCAGATGGGTTAACGGCAAAATCACTACCTTTTTTGGGTGGCTAATTGTAGCTTTGATGACCCTGGCCGGAGCTGCTACTATTATTTCTTTGCTGACATAGTTCCAGCTTCTTCTTTTTGCTCCAGCTTTTTATCTCCACCTCTCTTTTTAAGGCTTCTGAATGTGTAGGTAATTTTTCTTGGTAAATCAGTTTAATCGGTTTGTGGGACCTAGTATATCTGCCTCCCCTGCCATTTTTGTGCTCAAGGAACCTTTTTTCTACGTTATTTGATATTCCGGTATAAAGACTGCCGTCTTTACAAAGGAGAATGTAGAGATACCACATACAGTCTATTTTATGCTACAATATGCCTCGCGGGGAAGTGTAACGGCTGCACACAAGGCTCATAATCTTGAGGCAGGGAGTTCAACTCTCCCCCCCGCAACACGATTACTGAAAAAATACCCTCAACCAACCTAACCAATTAGGCAGCCTGATCTGAGCTGAGGAACTGGCTCCTAACACAGATTTTAACTTTTCATCAGGAATAACCACCACTGTCTCCCCCTTTTTGGCAAATCCTAACTTATTTCTTATTTCCTCTTCTATAAACTCGGGTGATTGAATCCGTATGAGCTTTTTCTTCAAAGATTTATTTTTGATCTCCAATTGGTATACTTCATCTGCGGCTAGGGACAACCTTTCCCCTGATTTGGTGGCTTCAATAATCTGTTTAATCAAATTAAAGGCAATTATTAAAACCACTAAAATAATCAGACCATAAATTATCTTTTTAATCATATTTACCCCGCAGGACTACTTGACAAAGTTGTCCTTAGAGGAATTTATTCCTCACAGGATGACTTGACAAAGTCATCCTATAACATTAAAATACATGTTATGGTTTCTTTACGTGACGCACATCGTGAGTTTTTAAGTCATCTGAAAGACAAATCTCGTGCCTCAGCTACTATCTTAGCCTATGGCAAAGACATCGAGCAACTGGTCAGTTACCTACAAGACCAGGGTAAAACTGATCCGGCTACAGTTGAAACAATGGACCTCCAAGCCTTTATGCAAAAACTGGCCGACGAACATTATACCCCTAAATCAATCTCACGAAAAACCAACTCTACTAAGACCTTTTTTAAATTCTTAAAAACTTCAAATTTAATCACTAATGACCCGGCCGTAAGTTTGGAACACCCTAAATTTGAAAATAAACCACCCAGGATTTTAACTAAATTGGAATACAGGAGCTTGCGGGATGCGGCCAGGGCAGACACCAGGATGTTAGCTGTCATAGAACTGCTGCTTCAAACCGGTATCAGGATTGGTGAGCTGAGTAAGCTACGAGTGGAGGACGTGGATTTAGAAAACTTGACTGTTCATGTCCCCCCATTTGAGGATACCAGGGAAAGAACTATTCCTCTAAATAAAGCGGCTGCGGAAGCCATTAAAAACTATTTGCCCAAAAGGGCCAAAACCCCCAACCATGCTTTGTTTGTGACTAAAACCGGCCGCCCCTTACTGATTAGAAATATCAGGACCGCCATTGACAGATATTTTAAAGTGGCTGGTATCAAAGATGCCAAGTTAAATGATTTAAGGCATACCTGGGTAGCTTTTCAGCTGCAAGCCGGAGTCCCCATGACCATGGTGTCCAAACTAGCCGGCCACAAAAGGCTCTCCACTACCGAAAAATACCTTCAGTTCATTACTGGCCAAAACGGCGAAGCTAAAGTTAAATTAGAGGAACTCTAATATGCCAGAAAGGCTACAAGTCAACCCTGTTGAATCGGCAGTAATTTTGCTTAATGAAGTATTTCCTATGTCCCGTGGATGGGAAAAGCGTGGTCAGTACAGCGATAGAATTGCCAAAATGTTACATGGCTCAGGATGGAGAGATTGGTATCATCCCGAAAACCAACCCCTGACACCAGATCACTTCTTACAGGATCCACAAAAAAGCTCATTACTACTCGAGACTGTTGACCGAGTACTAGAAACTCTTACACCGAGAGAAGGATTAGCCCTAAGGAAGCGTTTTGGATTCCAAGATGGTCAACTTCATTCGCTGGAGGAGGTTGGGAAAGAGTTGTCGTCTGTAACGAGAGCACGAGCTAGGCAGATCATAGCTAAGAGTTTAAGAAAGCTCAGACACCCCAGCAGAGGTAAACATTTTACGGGGCTTCTACCGTCAGGATTCCTCCCGTACGAGTCTCGGTAGTGGGCGGACCTGGATTCGAACCAGGACTCGAGTGTGTATAAGACACTTGTGTTAACCGTTACACCATCCGCCCGATCTACGAAGCCAATTGTACCAGAATTTATCATTTTTTGCTTCCTAGAATTGCTTCATTCTGCATTGATGCAGAGACTTTTGCACTCTTTTGGTTACAAAAGGACATAAAAAGAATAATCGAGATTGCCGCGCTAATCGTTCGCAATGATAGAAAAAGGGCTCGAAATGACAGGGGTTTACAGTCGAGCTCTGGAGGCGATTTCTCCCTCCACCTGGACGACATCCCTACCAAACTTTAGCCGGGACAACTCCCCGATGGCCTGGCCAATTTGAGGATTTAACATGGCCTTCCATTTTTTCATATCTTTGGTAGTATCCAAGGAAAAAGGTACCACAGGTTCACCGTTCACTATAGTTTTAATATAGGCATGAGGGGATTCAATATTGACCAGGTCTGCTTCTGTAAATGTTGGTGAAAATTCATGCTGCAGGTAATTGGCATCAGTCACACCAACTCTAAAAGCAAGCACAGTACCGACATTACCAAATACGGCATTTTTTAAATCCTCTCCAATTTGGCCGATAAACTGGTTAGCCACAATTAAATTCAACCGGTACTTTCTGGCCTCAGATAAAATATCGGCAAAAGTATCTGTAGCAAAGTTTTGAAACTCATCTACATAAAGGTAAAAATCCCGACGCTGTTCCATCGGCATGTCGGAGCGCGACATGGCTGCAGCCAAAATCTTGGGAACCAGAATCAGCCCCAAGAAGTTAGAGTTTTCCTCCCCTATCCTACCTTTGGACAAATTCATAATTAAAATCTTCCCTTCATCCATGACTTTACGAAGATCAAAGGCGGATTTTGATTGACCAATGATATTTCTCATCATTCTATTGGTGACAAAACGACCGAATTTGGAAACCGTATAATCCAAAACTTCTGATTTATGGAAATCCGTAGTTTGAGCGATTTGATCGGTCCAATAACGTCTCACCACCGGATCAGCCACTCTTGGCAGAAGTTCCTTGACAAAATCAGCATCAGTCATGATTCGGACTACCTCCACAAAAGTAGCACCAGGGGAGCTCATGGCAGTCAACATGGCATTTCTGACCCCATGTTCAAAACGGGGGCCAATAATACCTGTTTTATTAGGATCAAACAGCTTATACATAAGGCCAATTATGGAAGAAACCACAAAGTGTTTTTGTTCCTCTGTGTATGCTTCAAGCATATTTAATCCAAAGGGGCGGGCCATATCCGAAGGATCAAAATAAATCACATCCTCGGCGCGTTGGGGCGGAATCAACTGCAACATCTCCTCTGCCGCATCTCCGTGGGGATCAATAAAACAAAGTCCTTTACCGGCCATGACATCTTGCAGCATCAAAGTTTTTAGGAGCTCTGATTTACCTGTACCGGTTCGACCAATGATGTACATGTGCTTTCGCCTGTCGTCTTCCGAAAGATATGCCGGCCTATCAACGCCGCGAAATACAGACCTGCCCAAAAACAAACCTGTGGTAGGGATCTTTTCCGGAGCCGGAGCCCGCTTGGATGACAGCCAGCTGATATAGGGCGTTTCTATAGATTTATTCGGGAAATGGAAAATGGACGCCAGCTCATCAGGAGTTAAAACCGGCATCTTTGAGTATCTCGGCATATACCGATAAATAAAATCAGTCAAAAACCCTTTTTCGGAATAAATCTTGGCGCCGGTAAAGGAATTGTACGGACCGGAGAGTTGTTCGAAACTCGCCTTGATATTAGTTAGATGTGCCTTGGCAGACTCTTTTGAGCTGCTACTAGTGGCAATCCGAATACTTACATCAAAACCAGATTTGGAGAGTTTTCCTTCCGCTGCCTCCAGTTCCTTAGCATCCGGAGGGGGTTTGGGATTTTTTTCATCCCCCGGCTCTTTTTGTTTTTTTAACCATTCTTTACCTACATCCTTCCAATTACTGGCTGAGGGAGCAATCAGAAGCTGAATGGCCGCTCCCTCATTAGGTTGCATTTTAGCAAAAGCTGAGGTCAGAGAAGAAAGAGGATCTGTTGGTAGATCGCGGAAGGTTTTAATTGGGAAATAGTCGGCACTTTTAAGCTTCAGTTGGGCATAAGCCGTCTCCCCTGTTTCGGAAAAGATATTATATTCGGGGGCTTCTTTAATTTCAGCATCAGGGTAAGCGCCGTGGATTTGTTTTTCTATCAAATCCTGATGAGACTTATGGCAGGCTATAAAAAACCTGATACTCTCATGCAAAGCCACAATCTCAAAAGATAGGTGTGGTTGCGGTGTAAACATATTAAACAACCCTCCTGATTTTTTGAGTGAAGAAAGCGTGGCAAAAAGTTGTTCGGCAGCATCAATTTTGATCTCGTTGCCACGGGGTACCTTAATTTGCAAAAGTACAAATTGCAAGGAAAGTTTCTCCCGATCCCGATACTTAATCCAACCTACCAGGTATTTTTTAAAGAAAAAAAATAGACCTACCAGCACTAAAATTATAGCCAAAACTCCCACCACGACCACAATTAAACCGCTAAAATCCGTTGTCCCTGTTGCTTGTGTAACTTCCATAATATTTTTTTGGGCAATCCTACCAATCTTAATCTGTTACTTCGGTCATTCTACCGGATTACCCATCACGGAGATTGACTGTTTTTACCCTATTTTCTATGAAATAATTTCCCTAATCTCTCTCGCCACTTAGATGCACTTTTATATCCTGGAGCTGTTTCTCCATGAGCTAAGAGTCCTTCTCCGCCCGTGGCAGATGTCATGACATGCCCTCCTACTTTTCCCGCAAAATCTGTAACATTATCTGTAATATCCGCTATATCAATAATTGGTTCTGCGCCGACCCTTTCAGCACCAACTTTTTTAAGGGCTGCACTGTTTGGAATAGGTTTAGGGGCATCAGGAGTGGCATGCTCTTTTTGGAAATCAGGCTCCACTTGTTGAACACTCTCTGTCGCCTTCTTTATCAGTTCTTCTTCATGATTGGGCACAAACTCCACTTCGGTGGTTATTCCTTGAATTTCTTTGGGAGCAGGTCCTGCCATAACCGTATTATCTCACATTCTTACTATCTAACAAATATCACCTTGCCAATAATCTCAGATTTGCCAATCGGCCCAAAATTTCTACTATCAGTACTCTCTTTTTGATTGTCTCCCTCGACAAGAAGTTCACGATCGTGAACTTCTTGAATACGCTTGACCATTTCTTTCCCATGATGCCTAACTATGACAATATCCCCTTTTTTTGGTTTGGAGAAAATATAGGCCCAGTTAAAACATAGGATATCCTGGCCGGGCTTTAAGGTCGGTAGCATACTGTTACCATGTATAGTAAAGCGAGAAAAAGGAAAAAACTTCATTCTTAAAAGTAGCGAAGTCTGAGCCAGTCAAAAAATGTTGAGGATTTTGTGCTGACTGTCTTAATGACTCGAATTCATTGGTATCCACAAAATACTCACAAGTGAGCAAGTCCATACCGTGCGAGCGATTTTTTGCGGCCAGACGAGTTTTTCTCACTTCTTTGTCTGATTAAAAACTTCCGCAATTTTATCTACAGATTCGATTAATTCATTAGCTTTCGTCTCGTCTACTGCCCTTTTGTTCTCAGAACATAACTTGGTTGTTTTCCAAACTAAATCATGTAGATTGGGAAACTTTTCCAAATGCTCTGCCTTAAAATAATCTGTCCAAAGGATCAGAACTTCCCTTTTACAAATTTCGGCATGAGTCTCTTTGACGGAAACCATCCGGACAAAGCTGTTTCGATCATTAACTGTGGGGTTTTCTGTAGGCAGCTGGTTGATTTTTTGGACCATAGTTAAAACCGTCTTGGCAGCGAGTTGGGCTGCTGCGGGATCATAAATCCCACAAGGAATATCACAATGGGCCAAAACCGATCTCGTAGGCAGAAACTGAATGAGTAAATTCGCTAATCTTCTCATTATTACGCTCCGGCAAAATCAATAGCTACTTTTTCCCTCTTAACCTTGCCGATATTTTTACTGGCTTCTAAAATCTCTAACCCCAAAACCTCACCCTTTTTAGAAATATCTATTAAGATATCATCGGTCACTTTTTTGCTGTGATCGTAGCGGCCTGTTCTTAATTTAATATACATAGCGTCAATTTTTTTATCGTAAGTAATTTTCATACTTCCTCCTTTTCCAGCCAATATTGAGTAATAACAACCAAATTTTCTCCTTCTTTCACTGTCACAACTTCTAATATTTTATCACCAAACTGCCTTTGTAACAACTCGCGATTGCGAAAACTTTTAAATCTATTCTGTGGACTTCTAATAGTTTCCAAGATTAATTTCTTGGCAATTTCTCTCTCAAACTTTTGATTTTTGGCATGATCAGAAAATATAATCTTCACAAAATCAGCATATCACACCTTATTTCTGAGGACTCACTACGCCAACTACATACTTCCCAGGAATTATACCAGGAGCCTTTGTAATATTATTATGTAGTCTCCATTCTCCGTTTGGTACATCTAAAACAACTACTTTCATTTCTGGTGACGAAAAACGTGGATCGTCACTGCAATACTTAACTTCTTCAGGTTTTGACCATGCTCTTGCTGTAGACATGGCCATTCCATGTCGCTGATAGTCTAAACCGGTTTGGACAATCTCATTAGCATGTTTTGGAACAGTGATATGAACTAATCTTACAAAACCCTCTTCTAACGGAGGGAGTTCATCTACAGAAGAAGCGATTCTCCTCTCTTCTTGTTCTAAATGATTAAATCCACTCATATTCTCTAAATACAAAACGTCACAATCTACCCCCATTTCCCTCTGTAGGTAATTTAATCCCTTCCAGATATTCTTCAACATCCAGACTGGCTTTGCAGCCGGCCCCGGCAGCTGTCACGGCCTGCCGGTATTTATAATCTGCCACATCTCCTGCCACAAATACTCCGGGGATGCTGGTTTTAGTTTCATTCTCAACAACCACATAACCCTTTTTATCTAGCTCCAGTTGTCCTTTTAAAAAATCAGTATTTGGTTTGTGACCTATTGCAATAAAGAGACCATCAATTTCTAGCTGGCTAATCTCTCCTGTTTGAGTATTTTTTACCTTCACTCCTGTTACTTTATCCTGTCCCAAAACTTCTTCCACTGTAGAATCCCAGATAAAATTGACGTTTGACTTACTCTTTACCAATTCCTGCAAAGCAGCTTGTGCTCGCAATGCATCTCTCCTGTGTATCACTGTTACCTGTTTACATAGTTTAGATAAATAATTTGCTTCTCTCATGGCAGTATCTCCACCTCCTATAACTGCCACGGTTTTACCTTTAAAGAAGAATCCATCGCAAACCGCACAGGCAGATACACCCTTTCCCCGAAGTCTTTGTTCGGACTGCAAACCAAGCCACATCGCTGAAGCTCCTGTTGCAATAATCAAAGCTGCAGTTTTTAGGGTTTGTGTTTCAGTTTTGATCCCAAAAGGTTGTTTCTTTAGATCAACCGAAATAACGTCTTCGTTAATGAACCGGGTAGCAAACCGCTCTGACTGCTTCCGCATCTTTTCCATAAGCTGCGGCCCCTGAATGCCTGCTTCAAATCCGGGGTAATCATCAACATCCGTAGTCAACACTAATTGTCCTCCTGCTTCCCTGCCGGCAATAACCAGCGGATTTAAATTGCCGCGGGCCCCATAAATAGCAGCTGTTAAACCTGCCGGACCAGAACCTATGATGATTAGTTTTTCCACTTGAGAATCATTCATAAATACATATATTTTAACAATAAAGCAGCGAAGTCACTAGAGCGAGCGGTCTTTTGTGCAGTGACGAGCTGATTATGACTACCTTTCAGTCGGACCCGGATGTTGGACTCGGCGTCAAACTCGGAGTTGAGCGTGGCGTCGGACGCGGCGTAGGAGTCTCTTGCTTTGTTGACCCTGTTGCCTCCTTGCCCAAAGGTGTAGCTGATGGACTAGCTGTTAAAGTAGGTTCTGGTGTTGGTGTAACCTCCTGTACTTGCTCTTCTAGCTGAGGAGAAACAGGAGGTTGAACCCTGCTTCTAAGCCACACCAAATAACCCGCGATAACCACTAGCACCAGTATAGCCACAACCATTGAAACATTTCTGTTCATTTTTCTCACCTCCCCCGGGCAAGTGTTGCTATCTTAAACCCTTTTTGGTCGTAAAATCAATATGGAAGCAAAAAATCCTAGCGATGCTCCCAAAACCCCCCCTCCTAGTACATCAGATAACCAATGTTCGCCCAAATAAACCCTGGTTAAACCCATTAAAAAGGTTAGTAACAGAAGACCACAGAAAATAATAAACCTAAACAGGAAATTTTTTGAAAAAAAGATCGTTCCTTCGGCGGGCTTAAGGATTAACATAGAAGCAAAAACTGTCACAATAAACATGATCCTGGTCATATGCCCTGAAGGATAAGAAAAATCGGTATGGACATAAAAACTAGGTAAGTTTGTGGGTAAAACGCTTCTGTGGAGAAATACCGGTGGACCGGGGTGAAAAACCACCAGTTTTCCAAAAACTTCAACCACCGATGCCGGAATAATCATTAACCAACCCGATGTTGAGAGCCACTCCCGTCTAAGTAGTGCCAAAAACGCCAACACCAAGCAGAAACCTATTGTCACCTCAGCAGAGCCCAATAAACTAAAATAGGAAAAAATTCCATCAAAACGGCGGGAGATATGATCTTGCAATTTAACTGTTGTATCAAAGTCAATTTTTTGCCAGCGTTCTTTGGCAACAATATATGAAAAATAGGTAAAAAATAAAGCGAAGGCTATCGCCAGCAGGAATAATTTAGTTCTCACAAAGAACTATTGTACAGTAACAGAACCAAACAGGGAAGGATTTAGGTGGTCATGGTATTTATAAGTTCCGGCTTCAGGAAAGGTCAAGGATTTACTTTCACCCGGTTTAATAACACCCAGATTAAGCGGAGGATATTCTAGGTGAGTGGGATGAAGAGCTGAATTGACTGTATGATCAACCATGTCCTTACTCTGCCAAGTTACACTCTCGCCTGTTTTAATAGTTATACCTTGAGGCAAGAAACCGTTAGGTGTAATTTCGACAATATTTTCCTCTTGCGCAGTTGCTCCCTCAGAGGCTGAAGGAGCACTGGATTCGGTTGAAGTTGGAGTCAATACACTGGATGTCGAAGTGGGGGTTTGTTGCGAACGGATTAAAAACCACCCACCCAATACAACAACCGCAATGACAATTATTGTCAGCATTACATTACGCGACATACTTTATATAGCAAAACCACAAGTTTTCACGAATGTCTATCCCCTGAAATTCTACTGGTGGAATGATTATCAATTACTCTTGCCACCAGTTTAAATTTTGCCCCAACTAATCTAGCTGTTCTTTGGTGGTGGCTGATATTTGTATCTTTGCTAGTTGCTGCAATCACATCAGGTTTGATCCTAGCTATCAACTCATCGTACTCCGAATCGAACTTCATATAGGGTAGCATCACCACATAATCTACGGCTCGCAAGGCGAATAAAACCTGAGCTCGATCAATCTGTGTATGCACGGGACGATTGATACCTTTAAGTTCTTTTACCTTTTGGTCGCTTTCCAAAAGGACAACCAAGATATCCCCTGTTTTCTTTGCTTTTTCTAAAAAAATTACATGGCCGGGGTGTAAAATATCAAAACATCCACCGGCTAAAACAACTACCTTGCCTTGTTTTTTTAGATCTTTACTGAAAGCGGCGATTCTACCTACAGACAGTATTTCTGCCATATTAATAGAACTATTTTACACTTTTGTTTCTGAGAAAAAAATTGGAAGTTTACCTAGCCGCAAGCAGCCTCTCTCTTGCTAATTTGGCTTCTTCTTTTGCTCTCAGCAAAGAAGCGCTCTTGGCTTTTCTATCGGCAATTTCCTTTTCAACTTGTTTCTGACACGCAGAATCCGGACAAATAGTCATGGTATATGTCACCACAGAAGATCCCACTTTGCCTTCCCAACTCTTACCATCCACTCTTTCCTTACCACACTTAACACAGGGGTTACTCATAAAAAGTCACTGTATTATAACAGGATTAACCAATTAAAACAATGACCGTCTAAACGTATAAAAGCCAAGTTTGTTACAAATCAAAATCTATCAAGAGCACCACGGATTAAAAGGATAACACGACTTTAAGCCGTGCCAGTTGATACCTCAAAAAGGTTCAAGAAGCAATCGATGTCAGCACTGAATAATTATTCCACGATTAATTTACCAACCATACCCTGTTGGCGATGGAAACCATTGCCCACACTACAATAGTACTCAAAGGTGCCTTTTTTATTGGCCACAAACTCAACCGTATCAGTTTCTCCAGCCTGAATCTGTTTGGCCCGGGCGCTGAATTCATCAATCACCCAGTCATGCATTCCTTCCGTATTTTTGAAAGTGATCCTGACTCTGTCTCCCTCGTTGACTCTAATTTCCTTCAGAGAAAATTCAAACGGCTTACCTTCAACTTCAAAACTTTTGACTTCTCCTGCGGGAGCAGGGCTCTCGATAATCGGTTCACCTGCTGGCGGAATCTGTGTGACGCTCTGCTGGCCGCTCATAAGATAAAAAGCGCCGCCAATTAGTACAACTGCAGCCACAATAATCCATAAACCCCATTTATTCATCTTTCTCACCTCCTTCCGTAAAATATGCAGTCAGCATAAAACGAAAGGCACTTTGAGTTCAGTAATCCAAATAACATTTATTTTGGGTAATGTTTTTGAAGAAGAAGACTGTTTTTACTTAAGTTTTACCGGTTAAGAGCGAGTCAATAATATCATGTGGCAGGGCAGCTGCATTTAAAAGGGCTTTTCTGACAATTCCTGCGGCCTCGCTCCCAATTTCATCAGCAGCTTTTAGAGTTCCCAATACTGCACTTCTTGCGAGTTCCCCAGAGTCAGCACCAACAGCACCTGCTGCCTGAATTGCTCCCTCAACAGAAGATATTGCTACTTCGCCTACGTCTCCACCGACTTTGGAAGCGGTTTTGATAGCCTGTGATGCCGCTTCCCCTGCTGCCTCAGTCACACTGACTCCTGTCTCTTTTGCTCCCTCAACCACCCCCCTGACCAAGCCTACCGTTCCATCAGTTAAAGAAACTCCGGTCGAAGATATGGTTTCTAAACCTTCATTGGTAACCTGATCAATCGTCTGCAGTCCGGCGGTAGCCACATCCCCCACACCCTGAAGAAGTTTCACAACATTGTTCTTGGAAACTCCTTGGACAGTCCCTGCTACATCGCCTGCCCCGGATACTAAAGAAGAAAGGGCGTTTGTTAAATCATCAGTCAGATTAGACATCATTAAAAATGTAACACAAAATCCCAAGCTCTGTCAAGCAATTAGACAATAAACTTCTACTGATGTAAGATGCGAATATGAGTTTTCTATTTAGCATCCCGGGATTAATTTCCCTCTTTGTTGTCTTTGTACTCCTCCCCTCTATTAAACAGGTGAATCAGTATGAACGCGGAGTGCGTTTTCGTTTTGGGAAATTTAAAGATGAAATGATACCCGGCTGGCGAATTGTTTAGTGATCTCCTAGGAAAGTTAAATCAACTGGTGGTACCCGGTGGAATCTCCGGTTTTTGTCCAAACTTGGGGGGTCGGATTTTTAACTTCTTAATCTCAGCATCAAAGCGCTCATCCGGATCCGAAGGAATACGGCCATCTTTTAGATAAAGACAAAAGTTATCAATTACCCCCTCGCAACTTGTTCGTCCTTCCATGTCGATTTTTGGAAAGTTACATCCAGAAAATCTTCCCTTCAAGTCCCAAAATTGACAATCCTTATCTAAATTTTCTGCTGCTGGATAAAATCTCTCAGTCATTTTGCTCCTGTTTTCATTTGCTAATCTTTGAAACTGGCTTATTTTAACATATATGGCCCTACATTTCATTATCTTGTTATCTTGACAACTATTTTTAGTTATGCCTACTATGGTAATAGATGAAAAAATTAGCTGCCCTGTTAAACCAAGCCGGTGTGATCAATCCACTCCTGATCCTTTTGGCTATTGCTGGTGTCATCATCTTTATCTTAATTGCCCAAACAGCTCCTTTTACAGGAAAGCAAGAAACCCTTTATCCCAAACCCACTGCTGAGGCTGCCGGTAAAGGGCATCGTAAAACCCAGGGGACTCTCACGGTCTTACCGAACCCGGTAGCCGCCGGCGCCCAATTTACGATAAGCGGGACAGGTTTTTTCCCCAACGAACGGGTGGTTGTTAACATAACCGGGCAATGGGGTGATTTTTTAACCACTGATAGTAACGGCGCCTTCTCCTACACACGGTCGCTGCAACAACCATGGACCTATACGATTAATGCCTATCAGGAGAGAAACAACAAATCGGTCCTGATGGCCACCACGACTATCACCGTACAATAGGCATGGGAATTTTATCTTAAATCCTTTTTCATCTCTTCGAATTCTTTTTTATTGATTTCTCCTTGAGCATAACGCTCTTTAAGAACATCAAGAGGAGTTCTATTCCCCTTTTCCTGCCCTGACCTAACAAGGTAACGAGTCAAGGCAATAACGCCAAGAATTATAAGAACCCAGAATATAATCATAAATATCCAGCCAAAAATTCCAAAACCACCCCAACCCATCATATTACCCCAACCACCATATCCCATCATTGGATTACCACCTCCTCCCGTCATCCACATCATTGGCATAAAACCCCAGCCATTTTGAGGAACTTGAGCATTAGGATCGCAGCCGCTTAGTCTTTTACCCATGACAATATGCATTTGTTCTTCGCCTTGCTCACCCATCATGCTTGCCATCATCTGGTTCATCAGGGCGTGTCTTTGAGTATTACCGATAGATTGACCCATAAAATACTCACCGAGCACTTCGAAGTTTCTATCTGTGAGATTTTTACATTCAAGCTGTTTTGCTTGTAGTTTTTCCCAGATTTCTTTTCCTTCCACTTCTTCGGAAGCTGTGTGATTATCAGTTGGAGGGATCGTTTGTGCTTGCACTGAGGTTTTCTCTATTGAAATAAAGACAAGATAGAAAATCACAATCAAAATGGTAAATCGTTTCATATTGGTTAAAAAACAAGTTTGCTCACCCAAACTGGAACTTTCGCTTCCTTAACCTCGTCATATTGAGGGGTATAAGGCTTAATGTCCAATATAGGGGTACCACTCACAATATCTAAACCCTTCACCTTGACCACATTTCCTTTTCTTCCAATTAATTCCACTGTTGATATAGCAATTCTATTTGGTCTTTGCGGGCAACGACAAGCAAAGATACCGACATATGGGATCTCTTCTCTCCCTTGCGGATGGTGCTTCAGATGACATTCTTTTTCCTTATCCATCCAGTAAACGATAATCACATGAGAATAATCCTCAATCCCATCCAAACCTTTTGCATATTTTTTATCAATGACAATTTCGGTAACAACATTCTTCCAGCCAGGTAGCATTGGTTTTAGGATCTGGTTTCTAGCTTTCCCAAGCGGCTTGATTTTAATAGTGCCGTCTTTATCTTGACCATCAAGAAACTGGCAGAAAATTGTTTTCATATTGTATCTTTTGTAGTCACCACTATTTTAGCACAAAAGTCGAAGAAATCTTGACGTCATAGGCTTTAGAAAGGGAAATTATGTCAAAGATTTTGGGAGGTTACTTAGTGCTTCCCTTTTCTTGGAGGTGGAGGCTGGCTGAACCAATCTATAAGTCCGTTATATAGCGACTGCGCTATTTGTTGTTGCCTTATTCCTGTACCATCGGTTAATTGTTGGCACTCTTGAGTGCTGGAAATAAAAACTGTTTCTTGGATAGTTGCCGGCATAGTAGTTTTTAATAAAAGTCCTGAGGCAAAGTTAGTAACTCCAAAATCTGTAAAGTCGGGGGTGGATTTAAGGCCTTCCCATAATGCATTATGCATAACTTGGGTAAATGCTTTATCTTTGCCCATTTTTCCATAAAGTCCCTGTGTTCCATCAGTAGAAGTATTAGTAGAACCATTAAGATGGACTGAAACAAGCACTTCTCCGTCTGTGCTGTTGGCATAGTTGTAGCGATCAGCATTAGAAAGAGTTTCATCACCAGTTCTAGTCATATAAACATTAACAGCTCCGTTGGCTATTAATAATTCCTTTAAGTCATTCGAAATATCTAGATTTACAATCTTTTCTGGTAGGTTTAAACAAGCAGTTGAACCAGAGTCATCTCCCCCATGTCCAGCATCAATAATGATTTTATGGTCAGTAACTGGAGAACCAGCAAGTGTAGTTTGAGGAAGGGAAAAAACAAAAGCAAAAAGAAATAATACGAATATACTTGTTCTTTTAAGCATATTTCCAGTTTATCACAAATTCTTTTGGTTAGATTAAGACAAGTTCAGCTCCTCGACCTGGATAATACACCCAATTTTGTACTTCGTCAAAATTGGCGAACAGACTTGTCCCGCCTTGCGGGACTACACAGTACAAATCGGTTTCAAGAATTTACAAAAAAGCCCCGAAAAATCGGGGTCTTTTTGTAAGCTCGGCCGACAGGACGATTTTAGATATATTATCAAAGCAACTTCTGGCGGTTCCAATCTGGAAAATGACCGCTTAGGCAAATTCTTCATGGTTGTTGCGCTCCTCCGCCGTATTGACCAACATACGGGGCGCAGGCTGAATCTTTAGGGTTTGACTTACAGTAAGATGTACAAGAAGCCTCATCCGTACATCCTCCAGGACCGCTAAATCCTCCATATTGACCGGCATATTTTGCACATTCACCATCCTTCGGATTGCTTTTACAATAGGACGTGCAGGAAGCTTCATCCGTACATCCTCCAGGACCTTTTTGCATACCACCGTACTGACCGGCAAATTGTTGGCACGCTGAATCCGATTGATTTTTAGTGCAGTAATCTTTACATGATGCTTCATCTTTACATCCGCCAGGGCCTGAGAACCCCCCATACTGGCCAGCATATTTTTGGCACTCCGGGTCATCTTTATGCTCTTTGCAAAAAGAGGTACAAGAGTCTTTGTCGCTACATCCGCCAGGGCCTTTAAAGGAAGAATCATACTGTTTACAAGTACTATCATCCGGGTGATCTTTGCAGTAAGCTGTGCATGAATCTATACTGCTGCAACCCCCCGGTCCGCTAAACTCTACCGGGATATTATGATCCTTGGCATATTGAAGACAGACATTCTGGTTTGATGTCTGATTACAAAAAGCGCTGCACTCCTCCTTTGACTTACAGCCACCCGGACCAGTACCCCCATTCTTTTTAATAGCTTCAGCATCGTCCTTAGACAGCAGTCCTGCAGAAACGGCAAAATCAGTGCATTCTACGCCGTGGGCGGGAATAGCGCAGTAGCTGTCGCATGCCTCCTTTGACTTACAACCACCCGGTGTTGCCCCTTGCGCAGCCAAGGCTATAAACTTGCCAGCCGTGTCTGCCTCTATCTCGCTCGGATAAAAACCAACCTTCTTGGCATAAACTGCGCATTCACTAAAGTGAGCAGTATCAGTACAATAATCATCGCATTCTGTGATGCCACGGCACTTTCCAGGGGTTTCTATTCCCTGTCTCAAGCCCTCGGCCACCTTACGTGTAGCACTCAACTCCTTTTCCGCCACTAACTTTTTCTTACCAACATAGTCAAGACATTCATTGGTATGGTTGCTACTATCACAGTAACTGTCACATTCTTCAAGTGTTCTGCAACCCCCCGGAGTTCCACCGGAGCCGATTGCTTTAGTGAATGCCCGCGATATTTCAATATTACTGGGTGAGAGCAGGTCGTATTTATCGGCAAAATCCATACATTGGGTAATGTTTTCATCCCGGTTACAAAAATTGCGGCAATCAGATCCTATCTGACAGTTACCAAGCTCTGAAATATTAAATGATAAAACATCCTCTTTGGTCAGCTGATGTGTATTAACAAACTTCATACAGGATGGAAGGTTACCGTCTTTCCGACAATATGCTCCACATTCAGCTATGCTTCCACAGTTATTCAACTCGGCCACAGGGAATGCAACACCATATTTTTGAGTAACTTCATTCTCGGATAAAGCTTGGGGTGCACCAAAGACTACCGATGATGTGTGAGCAAATACGAATAAAAATACCACTACACCCAGAAAGATTAAGGTTTTAAGTTTCATATTATTGAAATGGATTTTTATAGACTCCCTTAAAGGGATTTACTTTAGAAAAAGGGTTTGTTTCCGGAAGTCCGCTAACAGAATTTTGGGTCTGCTGATAAATCTGCCCGCCCAAAGAAGTGGTTGTATTTTTATTTAAGGGGTTAGGAATCTTACCGGAGGTGATTAGAAAATATCCTCCAACACCAATAATTAAGGCAATAACAATTATTATAGGCAGGACAGCAAATCCCTTATTGGGCATTGATTTAATTAAAACTTAAAAGTGGAAGCGATGTCAAATCAGCTCCCCCAACCTAGGATTACTATACCGGAAAATAGCTATGTTTCTATCCTTCAAACATTCCAAAACCTAAGCTATATTGGGGGAATGAAACAAAGGTGGGAAGAAATTAAGAAGTTACAGCCAAGTTTAACTGCAACAATTTAGTGCCTAGTTTAGGTAGATCTCTATACCTTTAGTGGGGAATTTCAAGCCAAACTACAGGTTCGTTTCCGGCATTCCATCCATCGTGTCCAGGAGGTACAACTCCTACCTCGCCTGGACCAAATACTTCTTCTTTTCCATCATCCATCTTGGCATGTAATTTGCCCGAAAGCACATAAACGAGATGATGTTTCTGACAGCTCTCACCTCCAACAACCGGCTTTAAGTGTTTTGACCATTGCCATCCAGGTTCTGCAGTGATTCGTTGAATTTTGAAACCATCAATTGTAACAATCTCAACCTTCAGCTTTTCAGGCGTCTGAGTTTCATCTGGTTGGTTTAGACTCTTTTTTACAACAGTTGCCATATTTTTCACCTCCTCACTTTAGATTAAGTTCTTTATACATCATGACGAAACTCTATTCAAGAGGAACTTAAGTTCACCAAATATTTGGCTCCGTATTCCTAGTTTTAATCGAACTTGACGATTTGATTGTAATATAAAGACTTTCTTCTAACAAGAAGTGGTCGTATAGAGTTAAACTCTATGGCCCTGAAAATATCCTAATTTATAAGTAAATAAATCGAACTTCTTGCTAATGTCCTGAAACTTCTTAATGTAACTGTCTAGCTCTTCTACCGTGAGTTGGTCGTATGCTTTTTCGGGCGGTAATTCTGATTTCTTCATGTTCGATACCATCATGTGAGTACCATGCGGATCATCCCAAAAATAAATCTGTGAATGAGCGATATGGTTACGTACCTCACTACATTTAACAATTTCCTCTTGTAGCTTGGTATAGTCAGCAAGTTCTTTATTATGCTTACTTTTGATTAATGATTTTAGAAAGTTAATTCTTCTCGAAAAGTCAAAACTTCTTGTTAAAGCGATTATCGGCTGAGTAGTGCTTTTATCGCTTTCTAAATCAAGAATTGCCTCAATAAATATCTGGATATGGTAGTCAAGATAATTTAACAGGGTTATCAGTGTCCCTACTCTAGAGGTATATTTCTTTATCTCAGCACTATCTGAATCTGAAAGTTTATAGTATCCCATATCAACTAAAGTTTAGCTTCTTATAACATTAATTCTAGCAAATACAGGCAGGAGTTTCCTAATTAAATTAGTAAACTCTCTTTATTTAGAAGCATTAAATCATCTCGTAGAAGCGCTTTAAATGCGCATAAAACGAGCGATCAGCTCAAAGCTAATGAAGGATATATGTTTAAGATATAGCATTGGTTCACCTCTTATTAAAATCGCTTAGAATCGATTTTAAACTCAGAAATCCAGTCTGTTAAACTGTGTGCCTTTAACAATGCCTCCAATATTCCTCACCATCGCCTCAGTATTCTCCTCTATTGTCTCTTTCGTATAAGTGCTAAATTGCTTAAACATCAAGGCAAACTCGTTACCTTTGAGTGGCGACTTCCCCATGCTTTCCGATTCAAAACAGTAGGTATCAACCTGCCTAGTTATCAAGGCTTGATTCATTGCTCGCTCGTCAATAAGGTTTCTGCTGCTTAAATTGACTATCACTACTCCTTTTTTTAACCACTTGATTCTTTCTTGATTCAACAGCTTCCTATTTTCCTCACTGTCAGGTAAATGGAAAGTTATCATATCCGCGCCACCAAACAGAGCACCTAATGTTTTCCTCTGTGTTCCTTCAATATGCATTGTTTTTTCATCGTAGATATAGACCGCTGCACCTAGTGCCTTTGCTAACTCCACTACTCTTCCCCCCACATGGTCAATGCCGATAACCCCTAAAATCCTGCCTCTAAAATTGTGTCCTAGTTCAGGATAGTACCTTCTCCTGTAAACCCTTCTATCATTAATTATAATTCGTCTTGCACTATCTAATAGCAAGGCAATCGTATGTTCTGCTTTGGATTCCGCATCGTAAAATGGTACATGGGAAACAATAATGTTTCTTCGCCTGCAGTAATCCAAGTCTAAGAAGCTGTAATCTGAACTGCCTAACACTAAATACTTGATATTGGGAAGCGAGTCTAATAGCTGTAATAGCCTATTTCGGGCTTTAGAAACACCACCAACCATATCAGGGCTAAATACCAATAATTCCGTATCTTTTGGGCATTTAACCAAAGAACTGCTACTGACACTCTCAATAAATGTAACTTTTCCTAAACTTGCCAATCTCCCAAGCTGAATATCTGTGAATTGGGACTTGGGATATAAAACCGCAATATTTTTAGATTTCATAGATTTCTCCTTTATTTAAGAACCAAAAACAAATACGTCTTGCTGAATTTTATTTATTTTCTTAATTTTCGAGGAACTATATTGAAGTACTTTTATTCTACTCTATCTGCCTGTATTTTAAAAGCCCTTCTTTAGAACCTGCCACCGTTAGGGTCGGGTTTACCGCAGTTATACCCCAGTTACGTTAAGCATATTAGTCGTGATAATTGAATAAATACTATAAAAAGTAAGTTAGGGGGTGATAAACATGAGTTGGACAAATGCACAACAAAAGTATGCAAAGAGTGCCTTAGGGCGAGCTGCAAGAAGCAAATACCAATCGTCAATTAAAGGAAAAGCTGCAAGAGCTGCCTATATGGCAAGACGAAGAGCTAAATTAGCAGGAAAGGAACAGGTAGAAGTAATTCCCCCAGTGGAAATAAAGGAAAAAACGAGTAAAATGGGAACGGAAGTCGTTAATAAAAAGTGATATTGTAAAGCAATCCTTTCTAGAGAAGAAGGTTAGTTTAAAAGCTAGCCTTCTTTTTTTGCTTAGTAGGACTTTTTAGGCAGATCAACATTTTCTGTTGCTTCTTCCTTTTTACGTTCATCTTCAGGTTCAGGTTTTTCAACTTCAGGTTGTTGTTCAGACTCAGGTGATGTTTCTATTGCTGGAGGGGTAATTTTAGAGACTTATTACATTAACTACTAAATAAATTTAGGATAAGTAGAAAGATTTATTTACTCGGTTTTACCGGTGAGGAGAGCATCAATAATATCATGAGGTAAAGCAGCAGCATTAAGTAGAGCTTTTCTGACAATTCCTCCAGCTTCTGATCCTATTTCATCTGCTGCCTTAAGGGTTCCCATTACTGCGCTTTTGGCAAGTTCTCCTGAGTCTGCACCAATATCACCTGCTGCTTTAATTGCTCCTTCAACAGATGATATAGCCACTTCTCCTACATCTCCACCAACTTTGGAAGCGGTTTTAACAGCCTGTGAGGCAGCTTCTCCTGCTGCTTCTGTGGCATTTACTCCGGTGTCTTTTGCTCCATCAACCACACCTCTTACCAAACCTGTAACTCCATCAGTTAAAGAAGCCCCTGTTGAAGAAATGGTTTCCAAACCTTCACTTACAACCTGATCAACTGTTTGAAGTCCTGTGGTAGCTACATTGCCTGCTCCAGAGACTAATTGGACAACATTATCCTTTGCCACCTTCTGAACTGTTGAGGCAACATCACCAGCACCGGAAACAATTGAAGAGAGAGATTTAGTTAAATCATCAGCAAGGTTTGACATTATTACTACACTATCACACCCGAAAAATTCTTGTCAATTATCAAAACTACAGTAAGTAATCAGGAAATCTTAGAGAATATATTGTAAAATAGCTTTTTATGAAACAAATTATTATAGCACTCCTGGTAATAGTAACCATCATTAGTCTTGTTGTGATTGCTTTTACTGTTAATCAGGTGGGACAGGAAGAACAAAGACTAAAATCTGATCTGCAATATCGCTCAACACTTCTTTCAGAAAACTTAAAAGAAACTATTGAACCTAACTTTGTTAATAAATCCAACAAGCAAATACAAAATTTGGTCGACAAGTTAAATGATAAGGAGAGGTTTGCAGGTATGGCTATTTATGATAAAAAAGGTAATGGCATAGCCACTTCTTCAGGGTTTATCGTTCAAACACCGGATGTTATAAAAATTGCGGAGGATGTAATGGATGCGGATAAAGCAAACGGAGATTTTGTGGATACAACAAGTGGGAATATGTATGTTTTGGCAATTCCCATTCATGATGATACCAGTATTGTAGGTGCATTAACAATTGCTCAAAAGGCAGGGTATATTAACGACCGCTTAAATGAAATATGGAGAAATAATCTTATCAGGCTGCTTATCCAGTCATCTTTATTGTCTTTGGCAACACTTCTTTTAATACGTTGGATTATCTTTGAGCCGATCAAGGGATTGGTTGAAACATTAAGGTTGGCAAGAGTGGGGGCAGCAGAGCAGTCTTCCAAGGGATTAACAAGCTCTTTCTTTTTCCGGCCTTTAGTTAAAGAAATCTCCAATATCAGAAGCAGCCTTCAGGAAGCCAGAATTTCTGCCAGCGAAGAAGCCAGGATGAGGTTAGAAAAACTGGATTCCCCATGGACAGCGGAAAGATTAAAAGAATTTGTCAAAGATATTTTAAAAGGAAGAACTATCTTTATGGTTTCCAACAGGGAGCCTTATATCCATACAAAAGATGGAGGAAAAATCACCTATTATTTTCCAGCAAGCGGCATGGTTACTGCTATTGAACCAGTAATGCAGGCTTGCGGCGGGATGTGGATCGCGAATGGAAGCGGTGATGCGGATAAATTAGTAGTTGATAGATTGGATAAAATCCAAGTCCCGCCGGATGAACCAAAATATACTTTAAAACGTGTTTGGTTAACTGAGGAAGAAGAAACAGGCTATTACTATGGCTTTTCCAATGAAGGCTTATGGCCACTCTGTCATATTGCCCATAACAGGCCCATTTTTAGGCAAGAAGACTGGGAAGAATATGTTAAGGTTAATCAAAAATTTGCTGATGCTGTTCTCGCTGAAATTAAAAACCAGGACAGGCCGATTATTTTAATTCAGGATTTT
>Ga0209541_10001287_pt1 | contig 50283 bp, 54 predicted proteins | sample RifCSPlowO2_01_FD_184027 | JGI IMG/M metagenome (GOLD analysis project Ga0209541, IMG submission 184027) | Groundwater microbial communities from Rifle, Colorado - Rifle CSP2_plank lowO2_0.1 (SPAdes) (version 2) | ecosystem: Environmental > Aquatic > Deep subsurface > Groundwater | place... | reverse complement strand
GGCGCTTTGCTATCAGCATCATACATTTTAAAAAAACCAATTTTGTTTTTAGGCACAGGACAAAACATGTCTGATTTAAAAGAATTTAAGAAAGAAGAAATAATAAAAGATTTAGGATTTTAATAACTACTATTAAATAACTACAATAGAAAGGTTTAAATATAAGTTATTTCAATAAATATTCTTAAAATGAAAGTAAAACTAAATGACAAAAAATATGAAGGAAATACTTTTTACGATTCTGACAGAACTTTAGCCTTAGAAAATTCTCAATCAGATGGTTATAGGCCTGTATTTATGAATGAATTAGCAGATTTAAGAATTGAAGCAGATAAGGAATCAGAATTATGGCAAAAAGGGTTTGTAACTCCTAGCTTAAAAGCAACAGGTAAAACAAATCAAAAATCAAAAGTAGTTGTTTATTCTCATGTTGATAATTATTTCTCAAATCCAGAAAATATCAGAAAAGCAATAAAACAAGGATTAGTAAATTATGCTGGAAAAATCCCGCAGGATGAATTTCAAAAAACAGTTGATATGGATGGAAAAACAGATAAAAAAGGAAACAGGTTAGTTTGGGTAATTCCTTATGAAAATTTAAAAGAATCTCCTTCAGCTATAATTCCAGTAAATGAAGCTTTGGAACATCCGCAAACAATACCTTTCTTGGGCGGAGAAGAAAGAGCCAAGAAATATTTAAATAAATTCAAAGAAGTACATGGAAAAAACATTGGAATTTGGCATTCAGATGATTTATCTGATGAAGCCTTAGGGCGTTTGCTTGTTGTTGGTAACAATTGCAACAATGGTCTTAATGGCAACGTCGACCTTGACAACAATGCTCAGTTTTTCGGGGTACGTGAATTAGGCGCCGAAGGCGCAGCGCAAAAAATTTTAGATACTCCAAAAAAATCTGAAAAAGTTAAAGCTCCAAATTTAGAAGAAATTTTGCAATTCTCTAGAAAATTTGTTCCTGAAATAGCAAGAAAAGAATATGAGTTTGGTTTAAGCAAATTCTTCGAATAATTTATAAATTATCTTTTATTATGATTTTTGTCTTGACATTTTTAACTTTAATAAAAAGTTAATTAGTTAGGGCTACACGCTCTCTTGCTAAGACTATTCAGTCATAAAATACAGCTGAGACATTTAGTAGCAAGTCGAAAATATGAATCAGCAGTGATAATGAAAGTAAGAGAGATACTATTGCGGGCGTTTGCTTGTTGTTGGTAACAATTGCAACAATGGTCTTAATGGCAACAACAACCTTGACAACAATGCTCAGTTTTTCAGAATAGCCTTAATAATGTCGGGACATTTAAAATGAAAACCTACAACAATTTATGGCCTTATCTTTGTTCTTTTGAAAATATTGAATATGCTTTTGAAAAAGCAAGAAAACATAAAACTTTAAAAAAATATGTTATAGATTTTGAAGAAAATCTGGAAGAAAATCTATTGGAACTGCAGACAGAATTATTGTTGTATTCTTACAAACCAAGACCATTAAAGACTTTTATTTTAAGAGATCCTAAAATTAGAAAAATAAGCAAATCGCATTTTAGGGATAGAATAGTTCATCATGTATTAATCAATATAATTGGTCCTATCTTTGAAAGATTATTTATTTATGATTCATTTGCGAACAGAAAAACTAAAGGAACTTTAAAAGCCATAGAGAGATTCGATCTCTTCAAAAGAAAGATTGTGGGGGGGGGGCGAACAAACTATTAAAGGTTGTATTTTAAAGGCTGACCTAAAACATTATTTTGATGAAGTAGATCATGAAATTTTATTAAAATTAATAAAGAGAAGAATTAAAGATGAAAAGATTATCTGGTTAATAAAAAGAATTTTAAATAATCATAAATCAGAAAATAAAACTGATTATATAAAAAATCAAAACGGTAATGGAAAAACTTTTTGGATATTGAAAAGCAAAAAGGAAGAAATTCTAAGAATAGAAAGGGAGAATATTTTAAAACTAATTGAACTAAAAAATTTAGCAAAAATTGGAAGAGAATTAAATTTAAGTGGAAAAATGGTAAGCAAAAGATTTAAGACTTATGAAAAAGAAGGCCTAATAGAAAAATATGAAGATTGGTGGAGATTAACGCAAATGGGGCAGAAAATACTAGGAATCGATGAAAGCGGGAGAGAAATTTTTTAAAAATTCCCCGAAAGGTCCTTGCGTCGGTTCTTTGTTCCTAGTTGGGGCTATGTTTAATGAAGAAGATGTTCCTAAATTAAAAGAAATTGGAGTAAAAGATTCTAAATTATTAACACATAAAAAAAGAAAAGAGTTGTCAAAAGAAATAGAAAAGTTAGCAGTTGAAATTAAAATAATACAAGTTAAGCCAAAAGAAATAGACGAAGCAGTTTCAGATGACAATGGTTTTAATCTTAATTGGCTTGAAGCAAAAAAACAAGCTGAAATAATTAATCAGTTAAAACCCCATAAAATGATTATTGATTGCCCTAGTCCGAATATAAACGCCTATACTAATTATTTAAAGAAACTTCTTGATCCAGAATTATTAGAAACTACTCAATTAGTAATTGAACATCGCGCCGAAAAACATATGCCTGTAGCTGCAGCTAGTATAATAGCAAAATGCGAAAGAGAAAAAGAAGTGGAAGAAATTGAAAAAATAACAAAAGAATCAATTGGTTCTGGTTATTCTAGCAATCCAGTATGTCAGAAATTCTTAAAGGAAAATTTTGACAAATATCCTGAATTTATAAGAAGATCGTGGTCTACATTTAAAGTCTTGGATGAGCAAAAAAAACAGAAATCTCTAAAAGAATTCTAAGAAGGCAAAACTTATAAATAAAATTTACTGAATTTCTTGTAAATGACAATAGTTAAGAAGCTTAGATTAAAGGGTTTTAAATCATTTGCCAGCCCTACAGAGTTGGAGTTTGGTAATTCTTTTAATTGCGTTATTGGAAGCAATGGTTCAGGGAAAAGTAATGTAATTGACAGTATGTTGTTTGTTCTCGGCGAATTATCTGCAAAATCAATAAGAGCTGAAAAATCAGCTAATTTAATTTTTAATGGTGGAAAAACAGGTTCCCCAATGAAAGAAGCAGAAGTTAGTATTTTCTTTGACAATGAGAAAAGAGAATTCCCGATAGATTCTGATGAAGTAAAAATATCAAGATTTGTAAGGCAAAACGGACAAAGCATTTACAAAATAAATGATGAGAAAAGAACAAGACAGCAAGTATTGGAATTAATTAAAGTTTCAAAAATTTCAGTTTCGCATAATATAGTCAGCCAGGGTGACATAATTGCAATGGCTGAAATGAAACCAGAAGAAAGAAGAAAAATAATTGAGGAAGTTGCAGGCATTTTAGTTTACGAAGAAAGAAAAGAAAAAACTTTACAGGAACTGGGAAAAGTAGATCAGAAATTAAATGATGCAAATATAATTTTGAAAGAAAGAGAAGTTCATTTAAGAGAATTAAAAAAAGATCGGGATCAGGCTTTAAAATTCAAGGAGCTGGAGGAAAATCTGAAAAATAATAAAGCCACATTGTTAAACTTTGAAATAAAAGATAAAGAAGAAAAAAAATTGGAAGTTGAGAATAAAATTAATTCTTATCAAAATGATATTAATAAAATAAATATAAAAATAGGGGAAATAAAAAACTCTATAAAAAGCAGAAAAGAAGAAATAAATCAGCTAAACTCACAGATAGAAGAAAGAGGCGAAAAAGAACAAATCAAAATACAAAAAGAAATTGAAGAATTAAAGACTTCTTTGGTAAAAGATAAAACAAGACTTGATAATTACGAAATTGAGATCAAAAAGGTAAAAGAGAGAATATTTCAATTAAAGCAAAATAATTCTGAATTAAATCAAAAAATAGATTCCCTGCACAAAGAAAAAAAAACATTAGAAGAAAAGAGTTTATTGTTAATAAAAAAAGAAAATTCTATAAAAGAAGATATTGAAAAATTCAAGAAAGCACATGATATAGCAGAAGATAATTCAATTGAGAAAATAGAAAAAGAATTGGAAGAAAAGCAAAATAGATTGTTAAAAGTAAAAGAAGAAAAGGGATTAAAAAATTTGGAAAAAGAAAGGGCAGATTCCCAGTTGCATTCATTATCAAATATAATTTTATCAGATGGTAAAAAGGAAATAAAGGATTTAAGGGAAAAGTTCAAGGATATTACAAAAGAACTAAACCAAAAAGTTGGTGAAAATGCAGTTATTTCCTCACAATTATTTTCTTTAAGAAGCAAGTTAATAACAACAAATGAAGAATTAATCAAATTAAAAGCTCGAAATATTACAATAAAAGAATATCTAACAGGAAACTTATCCATACAAAAAATTCTTTCTTTAAAATTAAGGGGGGTTTATGGAACAGTAGCTGATTTGGGAAAAACAGATTCAAGATATTCTCTTGCATTGGAAGTGGCAGCAGGCCAAAGAATTAATAGTCTTGTTGTTAAAGATGATGAAATAGCCACAAAATGCATTGAGGTTTTAAAGGAAAATAAATTAGGAGTAGCTACTTTTTTGCCATTAAACAAAATTCATTCCAGACTAATAAAAGATGATGTAAGAAGATTGGTTTCTTCAAAAGGAGTAAACGGGCTGGCTTTAGATTTAATATCTTATCCTTCTGAATTAAAAAATGTATTTTCTTTTGTTTTTGGTGATACTCTAATTATTGATGATGTTGATACAGCAAGAAAAATAGGTGTTGGAAGAGCAAGAATGGTTACTTTAGAAGGGGATTTGTTTGATCAGTCAGGAGTTATTGTTGGTGGTTACAGAGCTAAAAAATTAGGTGCATTTAAAGAAAAACACTTTGATGATGAAATAAATAAATTTGAAAAAGAATCAATTAATTTAAAAGAAAGTATAAAATCACTTGAAGATAGAAAATGCTGGATTGAAGAACAGATAATTAAATTAAAAGATAAGAAAGCAGAATTTGAGGCAGAAATAATTAAGTTTGAAAGAACATATCAAATATCAGACATATCAAAAATAAGGGAAAATAAGGAAAAATTAAATTCAGATTTAAAGCAAGTTCTTAATGAATTAAAAAATCTAGATAATTCCATATCTTCAATAACCAAAGAATTAGAATTCCTGAAAGAAAAGAAAGAAAAATTAAAGGAAAGATCATCAAGAAATCCTGAAATTATAAATAATCTGAAAAAATTAGAGGAAAGCAAGGCAGAAATAAGAATTCAAATGGCTAAAAATGAAACAGAATTAAAAAATATCCTAAATCAGGTAAACACAATTTATATCCCTGAAAAAGAGAAAATAGACAAAATCATTAGAGATCATGAAAAGGAAATAATTCAGTTTACTGAAGAATTATCAAAATTAAAGAGCTTAATAGATTCAAATTCAAGACTCCTTAAGGAAAAAGAATCCCAGGAAAAACAATTTTTCTCAGAATTTAAATCAATGTTTGCAAAAAGAAATCACTTGAATGAAGATATTCAAAAACAAGAATATCTTATTTCAAATGAACAATTTAAGCAAAAAGAAATTGAAAACAGGATGAATGAATTGTCAATTAAAAGAGCTAAAATTGTTGCTGAATTCGAGGCCTTACAAAAAGAATTTGAGCAATTTTCAGATGCTAAAATTAGAAGAGCAGTAATCCTAGATCAATTAAAATCAGAAATATCTGAATTTGAAAGAGAAATTAAAGGAATAGGCAATGTAAATTTGAGGGCTTTGGAAGTTTATGAAACTATAGAAAAGGAATACAAAAATCTATTGGAAAAGGCAGATGTGATCTCAAGGGAAAAAGAAGATATTCTAAAATTAATGTATGAAATTGAAGGCAAAAAACAGTCTATTTTTATGAAGACTTTCAAGGGAATAGACGAAAATTTCAGAAAAATATTCTTGAGTCTGACTGAAAAAGGTGAAGCCCATCTTGACTTGGAAGACAAAGAAAACCCGCTTAATGCAGGAATGGATATAAAAGTAAAGCTTCTTGGAAACAAGTATCTCGATATTAAGAGCTTAAGTGGTGGTGAGAAAACACTGACTGCTTTAGCCTTTATTTTTGCTATACAAGAAGTAAGGCCTGCCAGTTTCTATTTAATGGATGAAATTGATGCTGCTTTAGATAAGTCAAATTCGTTATTATTGTCTAAATTAATTGCTCAATACTCAAAAAGAGCCCAGTATGTGTTGGTTTCCCATAATGATTCTGTAATTTGTGAGGCAGACCAGATTTACGGAGTTTCAATGCAGAAAAACGGCATCTCAAAAATAACTTCTTTAAAACTATAGCAAACTATTTATATAAACTACTTATAATATTTTTATGGAAAATAAAGAGGTAATTACAGTTACATTAATTTTGGCTGTTGTTTTTGCAATGTTAAGCATTACAACAGATTTAACTATAACAGGGTCATCAGTAAAAGATACAAACCAGCTTTCTTTAACATTTTCAATTATTACAATAGTGCTTATAGCTATTATATTAATCTCAGTTTTAATAGAGTTATTAAAGTTTAGCAGAAGAAATTAATATACCTTTAAAATTTTGTAATCAACACCTAATCTATCTTTTATTTGCTCAGCAACACTAGTTATGTTATCAATTTCTCTTTTGTTAAAAACCATAATTTCCAATCTTTTTCTAGAAACAGAAGTTATTCTTGCAACTTCTTCAGAATCTTGAACAAGCCCCAACAATCTTGTTTTTGCAGGCTTCATTATGCTTTTTCTAGAAACATCACGTTCCAACTTGTCTTCATATTTTAAGCCGAATTTAAGTAGTTCTCTCATGACTCTTGTCAAAATATACTCTGAAGTTAATGCCATTAAAATAATATAGAACTAATTATTTATAAATTTTTATTATTGGAAAATAAAAAATAAAATAAGAAAAAAAGATTAATTTTTTTTGCTAAAGCTTTTAGTAGTAAGTTTGTTCAGAGTTAGTCTCAACACCTGGGCCTTCTTCTCTTCCTCTAACTTTTCTGAAGGCAATTATTAAAGCCAACACTACCAATACTATAACTAATACTGCAAATAGAACTTCTAAGGTCTTTCTAAGTCCTGTAAATGATGTTCTTTCGCTAACATTGGCATTTAAGTTAATTTCTTTAACTAATTTATTGTCAGCCATTACTCTTGCTGTGAATACTTTCGATCCTAAAGCTGCATCTTCTTTTGGAGTTACTTTAACTAACAAGTCTCCAGATTCACTTGGTCCAACACTTAAGAAACCAGGTTCAACAACCACGCCGCCCCATGTTTCTGTTCCTAAAACTTCAACATTGTATAAATTTCTTTTATCTCCTAAATTTGCAAATGTTAATCTGTAAATTTCTTCTTCTCCTTGGAATAGGCTCTTGCTTGTTGAATCTAAGCTTATGATTGTTTGTGTTGCATCTGATGTTACATCTTCACCTGAAACATGCACAAATCTTTTAACAGTTGTAATATCGCTTCCTCTGTTAAATTCAACATCCACTCTTACTTCATAATCTCCTTCTTTTGCATCTCTAGGAATTTGTAATACTAATTCATTTGTTGATAATGAATTTTCCTCATCATCATTTTCATCATTTTCAGGAACTAGTTTATCTATGAAATCTCTTGTTGAAACTCCTAGTTCAGGAATGCTTACACTTACCCTAATGTCTTCCTCAGTTTTAGCTCCCAAGTTTTCAACCCTTACAACAGTTCTTAGGAATCTTCCAGCTTCAACATCTGAACTTGGCCTAAATATAACATCTAGCACATTTAGTAAATGTCTTTTTTCTTTAATTCTTATGAAATGTTCTTGTGCAAAACTGTTATGTTTGTCAGAAACTTCAACAGTTAAAGTGTAAGTTTCAGAAGCATCTAAATCTTCTGGTAAATTTAAGACAAGGGGAACTTTCTTAACAACATTTGCATCTAATTCAAATATATCTGAAGTGTAACTTATTGTTCCTCTTTCATATCCCTTTAAGCTAACTTCAACCCTAACATTGTCAACATTATTCAAAGCTTTAACCCAAACATCTATTGGTACAGCCTCTCCTCTTTCAACAGTTACTGTTCTGAAATAGTCGTTTGGAAATGAAAAAGTACCTTCAATATCTACTCTTTCAATAAAATAATCATTAGAAACTGCCGCATTTACAGTTATGCTTGAAAATAACAAGCCAAATAAAAGTGCAATCATAACACCAAATTTCTTCATTTTGTTTTCCCCCATATAATATTATAATTTGTTAGCATTTGTGAGTTATAACATATATTTAAACCTTTCGGTTATAACTACGCTCGCGTGATTACTCTTACAAGGTCTTTATTTTTATTTTCAATAAATACGATAAATTTATGTTCTTCCCTATATTTGCTGTTTTCAATAATTACATTTACAAGGTATTCTCTTTCTTTTGTACTTGAAGGAACTTGCATGTCAATAGGGACCCATATGCTGTCTCTAGTCCCTAAATTAATGTTGCTTGTCAATACTTCATGTAATCCTAACTCATAAATATCAGCATAAATATTCACATTATTTTCTTTAAAATCACCGTCATTTTTTAGGGACAAAAATCCAACAATTCCATTTTCAGTATCACTAAACTCCAAATCCATGCCCCTTACTCTAAAATCATGTTCTCTCTTCTCTTTCTTCTCAATAACATCCCCATTAATTGTTATAAAGAAAAATTGTGCATCTAAAAACAAGCCGTCACCAACAATTAACAAGACAAAGTGTCTCTCTCCCACCTTAAATTTCTCAACATCAACATGCCATGTTATCAATCCTGTATTTTGATCAATTATCATGCCTTCAGGACCAGATAGTAATTTGTATTTTAATACATCATTGTCAGCATCTACAGCCTCAACATCATATATATAATTGCTGTCTAATGCAGCTGTTCTTATTGGTTTAGAAATTATTTGTGGGGCATTTCCAAATATGCTTCTTTTTTCAACAAATATTCTCTCAGTTATTACATCTTTTTTATTTTCCAAAGAACATCTTTCATCATCTGATTCTCCAGTTAATCTTAATTCATAGTTTCCCTGCTCAATAAATTCAGGAACAGTAAATGATAAAGCAAATTTCTCAACATCTTTGCTGTTTGTATTTGCTTCTAATTTGAATAATTCTGTATAAACTGTTTCTCCAAATTCATTTAACAATTCAGCATTAATCAAGCTCTTAACAGGGATAATTACTTCATTCTGAATATCTTTCTGAAAATTGCTTACTTTGTCTAATTTGATTAAGAGATTGTGGCCTGCTCTCACATTAAAGCTGCTTAATTCTAAATTGCCTATATCAGTATAGCACATTTCAAGAGGATTTTTCTCTAATATAGTAATTTCTTTTTCAACAAAATCATTCTGTGATAATGAGCATTTTTCATCAGTAACTCTTGTTCCTAATAATACATTATAGTTTCCAGAATCTCCTGGAATAAACTCGAATTTTATATTTTCCTCATTTCCAAATCCGATTAAAACTTGTTGTTCATCAGAATAAACATTAATTCCGTCTTCATTTATAATATCTAAAGTAACTAAAGTCTTTATAGAATAATGTTCTTTTAATTCTTCAGGAACAGCTCCCAAAGGCCCAGCATGGCTTATTGCTGCCTTTGTTTTGCTGTCAACATCTGCCTTTACATTAAATACAACAGGTGTATTTACTCTCTCGCTGTTTTGTATATTAAATTCAGTTATTTTGCTTGTACAAAAATCTTTTTTTGTTAAATAAACATTAAATGGCCCCTGGGGATCATTTTCAGTAGTTCCAAACCAGTTTGGGTTTGCTTCCCAAGGAATAAATCCATTCTTATAATAATATACTGCATATCCAAAATTGCTCAATAATTGGGAAGGATAAAATAATTGTATTTCTGAATTTAATCCAGAATTTAAAATTCCATCTCCCAATGTAAGATCTCCATCCTCTCTGACTTGTTTTATAAAAATCTTTTTCCCTAAAGTCTTGCATCCTTCATCTAAGCACACATAACCAACAACATTAACATTATTAACTGGAATATCAGTTGCTATAAAATTTCCATTAATATCAATTTTCCCCTCTCTTAAATTATAATTTACAAATCTTGTAGCATCAACAAAACTAGCAATTAAAAATAAGCATAAAATTAAAGAAAATAATTTTTTCATTGTCCCCCAGGACCTCCGCCATTTTCTCCCTCGCCAGAACCAGGGTCAGTTTCTAAATCTAAATCTGGTGATCTTCTATCTTTACCACCCCACCATCCTTGATCTTCACCTAAAAAGTAAACTCCAGTTCCAACAGCGCCAGCTCCTAAAATTATACTCCCAATTAGCAAGTAATTTGTATCATCTTCTTTTTTCTTTTCTTTTTCAGCAAAAGGATCAACAATTTCAACTTTAAATTTTGTTTTTTCTTCTGCTCTTATTCTTACGCCATTTACAGTATCAATACAACCAGAAACCAATAAAGCTAAACCAGATACTCCTGCAACCACTTTATTGTATAAGCCAGAACTTCTTTCTAAATAATTTTCAGAACTTTTTTTTATTTCATAATCCATTTTCACACCCTCCAAGTAATGATATTATTATATAGTAGTTATTAAATATAACTCTGTAGTGATAATAACACTACTATATAAATATTTCGGATAAATTTGGCTTTTCTTCTTTTTAAGAAATATTGTACTAGAATTTAGATTTTGATTAAACTTTTCCTAAAATCCTAATTTTTGATTAAACTTTTCCTAAAAGTTTACTGGGGACGCCAGGATTCGAATTTCCAAAACTATTTTAAAAATAGTTTTCCTGGATCCGGTGGTATCTTCCAAAAGTCTGGAGCCACCTATTCTTTAATGTCTACTTTTGATTAAACTCAAAAGTTTATGCCATTATACTACGCCCCCAGGAATATAAAAATATAGAAATTTTGACTATATAAAATTAATTAAAATAAAATTAAAAAAATTAAAGTCTTCTTCATCAATTCTTTTTTATTACTTCTGCAACAACTTTTCCTGTTTTGTCAGTTGTTAATTTTAATGCATAGCTTCTTTCAAATTTTCCAGGAAAAACAGGTTCCAAAGTTTCAGGATCAAATGCCAACCATGACATTCTTATATCTTCTTTGTCTTTGAAAAGATCTATTAATTGATGGGGGTCTATTTCTCCACCATTAAACATTCTTACATTATCAGCCACTACTTTTTCTTCTCTGTCTGAATCGAATAAATAAGCTAAAGTTCCGCCAGCTTCTTTCATTTTTTCATTTGTTTCATCTTTTCTTAATCCTTGTCTTAAAACTTGTTTAACACTCTCTCTTAATCTTTCATTATTGCCATACAAATCTTCATTTATTAAATTATCAAGATCATCAACTTTTAATGTTGTGACTTTTGAAAATCTAATTAAATCCATTACATTGTAAAGACCTACAATTCTGTCATGTTCTACATCAATAACAGCAATAGGAGCTCTTGTTTCATAACTTACATTTTTGCCAAGACCTTCTTCTTTCATTTCAAGTTTTTTAACTGGGGCAGCTGTTCCAGTAGTTGGTTTTAACTCAATCCATCCTTGAGTAGCTTTAAAAAAAGTCTCTGTTGTCGATACTGCTTCCAAACTTTCTTCTAAATTAGGATAAGAACTTAATTTTCTTCCAGAAACATCTTCTCCTCTTAAGATGCTAGCTTCTAAAATTTGGGCTGCTTTTTCCGGACTAACAACTTGGGATTTATCATTATCTTTAATTTCTAATTTGTATAAAACAAAGGATAATCCATCTTCACCAGATCTTAATAATTTTTTTCTTAATCCTCTAACATAACTTTGTTCAGATGATCTGTCATGTTTGGTGGTACTAACTAAAGTTTTTGCAGAATATTCTCCAAATCTAGAATCAGCAATAGGATCACTTGCACAACCACCTAAAAGATTTACCAAACTGCCTGTCACAGCAACAGTACCTAATCCTAGAACACTTCTTAATAGAACACTTCTTAATAAATCTCTCCTTGTATAATCAGAATCATTAAATTTAACCATTTTAGTACCCCCAAATTAAAAATAATCTTTTCTTTATTCATTTCAAATTATATTTAAATATTTCTATTGTACACTATATAATGGTAATACTGTAAAGTAATTACTAATTCGTAATTAAACTAACTTATATAAACCTCTTCTTATAAGAAAATGAAAATGCAAATTAATCAGCAAGAAATTTTATTTCCTCATGAAAATATAAGGGATATTCAGAAAACTTTAGTTCTGCAAATGTTAAGTGTAATTTCTAACAAGGAAAATTTAATTGTTCATGCCCCAACAGGGTGTGGAAAAACTGCAGCAGCATTATCTGCTTCTTTGACATTCGCTCTAAAAAATAATAAAACAGTAATATTTGTAACTCCAATGCACTCTCAGCATAAAATAGCCATAGACACTTTAAAATTAATAAGGAAAAAATACAGCACAGATTTCAAAGCAACAGATTTTATTGGGAAAAAATGGATGTGTCTTCAGAAAAATGCAAATGAATTGTCATCAACAGAGTTTTCAGATTTCTGCACCAGCCTAGTAAAAAATGATGCCTGTAACTATTATTTGAATTTCAAAGACCCAGTAAAAAAAGAACTCTGCTTAAATGATTTAAATGAAGTAAAACACGTAGAAGAAATAATAAAAACTTCCGAGCATCACATTTTATGCCCTTTTGAGATAGCATGTGAAAATGCAAAACAATCAAAAGTAATTATAGCGGATTATTTTCATGTCTTAAGTCCATCAATAAGAGAAACATTATTTAAAAGAATAAACAAAAGTATAGATAATTGTATAATAATATTTGATGAAGCGCATAATTTAATAGGAAAATGTCGTGATTTACTCTCTTCTTCATTATCAAAAACAACAATAGATAAAGCAACTAAAGAATCTCAAGAATTTAATTTAAATCTAGAAGACGAATTAAATAAAGTAAAAAACAAGTTAAACTTGCTTTCTTATTCCTTAAATATAAATGAAAACGAGAAACTAATTAATAAAAATGATTTTTTGTTTGAAGAAAACTTAATCTTAAGATTTGAAGCTGAGTCTGAAATAGTTCTAGAAAAGAAACAAAGATCTGCCTTGAGATCAGTTGCTAATTTCTTAGATTCATGGAAAGGTCCTGATTATGGTTTTGTAAGGATTTTAGCAAGGAATTTCTTCAGGTCAGGAAAACCCTATTATAGTATAGTCTATAAATGCCTTGATCCATCTTTAATATTTTCAACTCTAAATCCTTATTCAACAATTTTAATGTCAGGCACTCTAAATCCGCAAAATATGTATATTGATTTATTAAACTTAAACAAAATAAAAACAGTTTCAGCAGAATACAAAAACCCATTTCCTAAAGAAAACAGATTATGCTTAATAGTTCCAAAAACAACAACAAAGTTTACAAAAAGATCAGATGATATGTATAATAATATAGCAGAAACTTGCTCTCAAATAACAAATTCAATTCCAGGAAACTCCTTAATATTCTTCCCATCTTATGATTTAAGGGACAAAATAAATGAATTTTTTTCTAGAAAATGTGAAAAAACAACTTTTTTAGAATATCCATCATTAACTAAGCAAGAAAAACAGGAAATTTTGGAAAAATTCAAGGCAAATAAAGAACAAGGTTCAGTATTATTAGCTGCCTCATCAGGAAGTTATTCTGAAGGTATAGATCTAATTGGTGCTATTAAATGTGTTATAGTAGTCGGATTACCATTAGCAAAACCAGATTTAGAAACTAAGGAATTAATTAATTACTATGATAAGAGATTTTCAAAAGGTTGGGATTATGGTTATATTTATCCAGCAATAATAAAAGCTATTCAAAACTCAGGCAGATGTATTAGATCAGAAAACGATAAAGGAGTTATTGTCTTTTTAGATGAAAGATACAATCTACAGAGTTATAAAAAATGCTTTCCAGTAGATTATAATTTTGAAATAACTTTAGATTATTTAAACAAAATAAAAGACTTTTTTTCATAAGTAAATATTTTTTAATAAATAAATTACATTCTAAAATCCATAATATCAGTTCTTTTTATTTCTTCTACAACATCAAAATCATCATCTTCACTAATTATTTCTTTGCAATTGTTGACATACATTGTGGCTAAATGTAATGTGTCCCTTGGTTTTAAATCGTATTTTTTTAGGATTTCAGTCATTTTATGTAGGATAATTTTATTTACTTCAACAAATTTTATATTAAGATTTAAAATATTTGAACATATATTGTTGAATTCTTTAGGTCTAATCTTCCGTACATTCCACAAAATTTCATCAAAAGTTAGGCAGGAAGTAATACATTTGAATTTTCCTAAATGAGCTTGTCTTAATATCTCTCGGCATTTATTTCCTAATTCAAGGTCATTTAAGATGGCATAAATAAAAACATTGGCATCTAAATAGTATGTTTTCTTTTCTTCCACCTTTCTCCATACCCCTCTTCAATGCTGTGTACATCAATTTTTTCCCTGAATTTTATTTCTTTAGAGATTCTTTCTAGTTCTAAAATTGGGTCAGTTGGTTTTTCTATTATAATTTTTTGATCATTTTCTTTTATAACTATTTTATCTCCTGGAGAAATATTATATTCTTCTCTAACTACCTTTGGAATTACTATCTGGCCTTTAGGACCAACTTTCACATTTATTCTTACCATAAGTAATACATTAGTATAACTATTATTTAAACTTTTTTATTTAAAAAATCCCAATGAACCTAAATAAGCCATATAAATATAATTAATAATGATAAATAAAACAAGTAATCATAAAGATTTAATTTTCTTTTCATAAATCTATAGAATTTAATTCTATTTATATTTCTTGTGCTAAATTTTCGTGATTTTTTTGAATTCTCCGAAAAGATTTCATATTTTTGATAAAACTTTTCTAAAAAGTTTTTTATTCTTTATCTTCGTCTTTCTTCTTGTCTAAATCTTTTTCATCAAAATTTTTGGCTAAAAAAGAGCTGGCGATATCAATTATATATTTTCCTTCTTCTAATCTATAAATTAAGGGTTTGCCTTTAAATATATCAACTAAATCTAATTCATATTTTCCAGGTTCTAAGATATTAATAGTTTCCAAATCTAGAACAACAGGTAAGTCATCGTCTCTTTCACCTAAAATCTCTAATACATCTTCTTCAATTTCTTTTTTCTGTTCAATAGTTAAATCTTGAGTAATCTGTTTTGCCTTTTCTATGGCTTTTTTATTAATAAAAAAGAAGAATTTCCCGCCGCATTTTTCACAGCCCTTCAATAAAGTAGCAGAACCATCTTCATAAAAAGTATTGCATTTTACGCATTGGTGCATTTTTATCGTTTAATTAAGTAATTCTTACTTTTATAATTATTTCTAATTTTGATTAAACTTTTCTCAAAAGTTTACCTTCTTTTTTTAGATTTCTTAGACTCTCTATTAACTGTATATAGTTGTATCTTATTTGGATCTCTTTTAATCTCTTTAATTATAGAAGAAGGCCCAACAATAGTCATTCCATCCCTATTTCCTAAAACAAATCTGAAAAATTCTTTTTTAATTTTTCTTACAGCTTCCATTTCTCTGTCTTCTGGATAAATTGTACATATTTCTATACCTTTGAAATCTTTGTCTATTTGTTCCATTGTTTCCTGAATTAATCTGGATTCTTCAGCAGGTTTTAATCTTCCTTGCATCATCACTATGCTTTTGCTTTTAACAATGCCTAATAATTTTTTTATTCTCTCTTCAGTATTCAAAGCCTCCATTTCGCTGTACGGCACAAATTGTAATGTTAACATTTTATTTTTTAATTGTTTTTTTTGATAAACATTTTTTCTAAAAAGTTTTATTTAAACAGTTTAAATAAAGAACCATAAAATTCCTCCATATTAGTTCCCTTTTCAGCTGAGATTCCTACCACTTTATATTGTGGAAAAGCAGCTTCAACTTTTTTCACACTAGCTTTTTTCATATCAACTTTATTTGCTGCAATCATAACTGGAATATTTCTTGCCGCTAAATTCCCTATAACAGTAATGTTTACTTGTGAATAAGGATTTAAAGTAGAATCTAATACAACTACAACGCCATCCATATTGTCTAACCATTTAATACTCTCAATAACACCCTTTGTAGCTTCTTTTGCTCTTGTTTTTGCTTCTCCTTTATTCATGAATTTTAAAAAATCTTCATAATCAATTTTAGTAGCTATACCAGGTGTATCAACAACATTAAAATTCAATTCCTTTCCTTTATGTTTTATAATAACACTTTCTTTTATAATAACACTTCTTGTTTCGTGAGGTATTTTAGAAACAGTACTTAATTCTTCCCCAACCCAGTCCTTGCAAATTCTGTTGCATAGGGTACTCTTGCCTACATTTGGAGCCCCATAAAATCCCAGTTTAATCTTTTTTTTTGAGCCAAATAACTGAGAAAAAAAACTTTGAAGATAATCTGATATTAGTTTAAACATTAAAATCCCTCTTTATTAAACTTATACAAATAACTTAATTTTTAAGCATTTCTATTCTCAGTTTTTTATAATTCAAAAGCTTTGTTTATCAATAAGTTAGAATTATTAGTAGGAAAAAGTTTATATAGTAATTCCAACTTATATATTCTATGATAAAAATTAAAAGAAAAATAGGTCCTAAAGGACAAATAGTTTTGCCAAAGGATATAAGAGAACAATTTAATCTAAAAACAGGAACAGATGTTGTTTTTTTAGTTGAAGATCAGCAAATAATTATTGAAACTCCAAAAGAACACAGGGAAATTATTGAAGAATTCTGCACACTCCCAGAAAATATAAAGAAAAGAAAAGTAACTTCAAAACAAATAAAAGAATTGATTGAAGTACAATATGAAGAGAGATTTAAAAATTCATTTAAAGGAAAAAGATGATTTATTTAGATACAAATGTATTTGTAACTGCTGTATTAGAAGGGGGCAAAGCAAAAGAAATTTTAAATAAATTAGCTGATAATAAGATTCAGGCTTTTACTTCTATTATTACTTGGGATGAATTTGTCTGGTCAATAAAAAAAGCAACATCAGATTATGACTTTGCAAGAAAAGAAGGAAAAAGATTCTTATTTTTGCCAAATCTGAAGTTTTTAGACGTAAATTTTGATATAATAAAAAAAGCTCAAGAGTTAGTTGAAAATTATAATTTAAATCCAAGAGATGCTATTCATATTGCCACAGCACTTATCAAGGGGATCCATGAAATAATATCAGATGATCCTGATTTGGATAAGGCAAAAGAAATAAAAAGGATCACAATAAGTAATTTTTAACAGAAGGAGGTTAAATTGGAAGAAGAAACAAGATTAGGTCCGCCAAAAGAAATTAAGAAAATTTCAGATGTTGTTTGGGAATTGCCATCTTCTTTTAAAAAAGGAATGCGAGTTCCAGCAAGAATTATTGCATCTGAAAAATTAATTAAAGAAATGGATTCTGGTGTTTTTGACCAGATATCTAATGTAGCAACTCTTCCTGGTATAGTAAATCCAGCTTATTGTATGCCTGATGGTCACTGGGGTTACGGTTTTCCAATTGGTGGTGTAGCTGCATTTGATGTAGAAAATGAAGGAGTAATTAGTCCTGGCGGTATTGGTTTTGATGTCAACTGCATCAATGGAGATTCTAAGATAATTGGAGAATACGGTTATACTGTACTTATTAAAGATTTTCTAAATAACAAGCATATCAATACAAAATCAATTTATTTTGAAGCTCAAAAAGAGATATCAACAAAACCAATACTGTTTTTAAAAAAAGAAATAGGATCAAAGATTTTTGAAATAAAAACCAAAAGTGATTATAAAATAGTCGCAACAACGGATCATCCATTTTATACAAATGAAGGAATGATAAAAGTTAAAGATTTAATTTTAAAAAAACATTTTCTAGCAGTATACCCTTTTGATGGTGTACCTTATGAAGCGGTTAACGATAAAGTTATTTTAGATGAAGATAATATAAAAAAAATCTCTCCAGATCATAAAAAAATTGTGAATATATTAAAAGAAAGAAAATTACTTCCTTTAACTTTAAATTCTGAAAAATTACCAATTTTGACGAAACTTATAGGTTTTCTTAGTGGAGACGGTTGGTTAGGTTATTCCTATAATAGAAAAAGAAATAGAAACCAATGGGCGATTAGAGCAATTGGTAAAAAAGAAAATTTACTTCAAATAATTGATGATTTAAAAAAATTAGGATTCAAAGCTTCACATATTAAAACAAAAAGTTATTCGAGTACAGTTAAAGAGATCGGTGGTAACAAGAGAATAATTTGTGGAGAGTCGACACAATTATCAATCACTAGTCAATCTTTAGCTGTGTTGCTTCACGCTTTGGGAGTACCTAAAAAAAATAAATCGCGAAATCCAATTTTTCTTCCCAAATGGATCAAAGAAAGTCCTTTATGGATAAAAAGGCTTTATTTATCGGGATTATTCGGAGCAGAAATGAGTTCTCCAATACAGGCGAAAAACGAAAAATATCGTTTTAAAGAGCCTAGTTTCAGTCAAAATAAGATTTTAGCCTTAGAAAATAGTTTAAAAGAGTTTCTTCAAGAAATAAAAGATTTACTTAAAGAATTTAATATAGATTGTACTAAGATCTACAAGCAAAAAGGAGTAATAAATAAATTTGGAGAAGAAACTATCAAAATCATCTTAAAATTATCTTCGACAACGGATAATTTGATAAATTTATGGGGTAAAATTGGTTTTGAATATTGCGAAGATAAAAAACGTCTTTCTTTATTATCTTTACAATATCTCAAGTTTAAAAAAGCAATTCTAAATAAAATAGATACTATCGTTGAAAACTCCTTCCAATTAAAAAATAATGGATTAGTACAAGCACAAATATTAAGATATGCTGAAGATAATAATGTTAGTTCTAGTTTAATTAAATCGAGACTATATAATAATTGTAAAAATATAGAAACACGTATTTCTAAGAATTTCTTCTTGTCATTTAATGAATTTATATTGAAATACGGATTAAAAAATGGTGGAGATTATGTTTGGGATGAAATTGAGTCAATTAAAGAAGTTGAAGATAGTACAGAAGTTTATGATTTTACTATAAATCATAAGGATCACAATTTTATTGCTAATAATTTTATTATATCTAACTGTGGTATGAGACTATTATTAACTAATTTAACTTATGATCAATTTAAACCTCATCTTAAAAATATAGTTGATACTCTATTTAAAAGAGTTCCAGCTGGAGTTGGTGGAGAGGGCTTTGTAAAAATAGACAAACAAGAGTTTTTAAAAGTTCTTGAAGGTGGAGCACATTGGGCAGTTAAAGAAGGATATGGTTGGGAAGAAGATTTAGAAGTAACTGAATTAAATGGAAAAGCTGATTGGGCTGATGTTTCAAAGATTTCAAAAAAAGCAATTGATCGCGGATATAATCAAATTGGAACTTTAGGTTCAGGAAATCATTATTTAGAAATTCAAAGAGTAAAAGAAGAAAACATTTTTGATAAAAAATTAGCAAAAAAATGGGGAATCTTTCCAGAGCAAATTGTTATAATGTTTCACACTGGTTCTAGGGGGGAGGGACATCAAATTGCCACGGATTATTTAAGAGTTTTCTTAGATGTAATGGATAGAAAGTATAATATAAAAATATTAGATCGAGAATTAGCCTGTGCGCCATTTAATTCTCCAGAAGGTCAAGATTATTGGAGAGCTATGGCTTGTGCAGTTAATTTTAGTTTTGCAAACAGGCAAACTATTGCACATAGAATAAGAGAAGTTTTCAGCGAGATTTTTAAAAAAGATGCAGAAAGTTTGGGAATGAAACAAGTATTTGATATTGCCCATAACAGAGCCTCTTTAGAAGAACATAAAATAGATGGAAAAAATAAAAAACTTTTAATTCATAGGAAAGGAGCAACTGCAGCCTATTATCCTGGAAGAAAAGAAATTCCTAAAAAATACAGAGAAGATGGATCTCCGATAATAATTGGAGGCTCAATGTCAACAGGTAGTTATTTATTAGCTGGAACCGAGGATTCAAAAAATACATTTTGTTCAACAGCACATGGATCAGGACGTACAATGTCTAGAAATAAGGCTGCCAGAATTTTTGGAAAAGATATTAAAAAATATTTAGATGATCTCTGGAAGGAAAAAGGAATTTATATTAGGTCTACTTCTTTAAGAGGAGCTGCTGAAGAGACTGGAGAAAGCTATAAAGATATTAATGAAGTAATTAAGTCAACTCATTTAGCAGGCATATCAAAACCAGTAGTTCGTTTTTTGCCAATAGGAAATTGCAAGGGATAATAATTAAAAAATATTTTATTTATATGGATCCTGGAATATATCTATATCGGGGAAAGTTGTTTCAATTAGAAGATACACTGGAAGGGGCTCATTTTAAAAGTTTGGATGGAGATTATTTTTTTAGCAGAGTTGCAATACCATATACATTTCAAGGAAAAAAGTGCTTAGATATGAAAATAGAAGATTTTTTTGCAAAATCAGAAGAAGTTAAAAAAGTTAAAATTGTAGCTGGGGTAGTAAAAGAAATCCAAACTTAATCTCAAAACCAAAAGGTTTTTGATTAAACTTTTATTAAAAATTTATATGAGAACCCCAATCTCAATAATAACTGGATATTTAGGAGCAGGTAAAACCACTTTATTAAAAAATATTCTAAATAAGGCAGATAAAAAAATAGCAGTAATCATGAATGAATTTGGTGAAATAGACATAGATAGTAAAATAATAAAAGGAAAAAATATAAACATAGTTGAATTAGCAGGTGGCTGTGTTTGTTGTTCTTTGACAGGGGAATTTGAATTAGCAACAAAAGAAATTATAAAAAAATACAAACCAGATATAATTGTAGTAGAAACAACTGGCTTAGCAGAGCCAGATACTTTGATTTTTGATATAGAAAATGAACTTCCAGATTTAAAACTTGATTCTATAATTGCATTAGTAGATTCTGATGCTTTTTTTAAATTTCCTTTAGGAAAAACAGGAAAAATTCAAGTAGAAATGGCAGATATAATAATCTTAAACAAAGTAGATTTAATTAATAACAAAGAATTAAATAAATTAGAAAAGGAAATAAAAAATTTAAATAATCGGGCAAATATAGTAAAAACAAAATTCGCAAGTGTGGATAATCATATTTTATTTGGTATTTATTCTAAAAGAGACATTAAAAAAGAAATAAATCACGAACACACAAAAAATATAGAATTCTTTTCTTTTAAATCTAATAAAATATTTGATAAAGAGAAATTTGAAGAATTTATAAGAAATTTATCTAAAGAAATTTATAGAGCAAAAGGGTTTATTAATTTAGATAAGAAATTTTATTTATTCAATTTCGTAGCTCAAAAATACTCATTAGAAGAATTTAAAGCAGATAAAACAGAGTTAGTGTTTATAGGAGAAAATGTAAATAAAATTAAGGAAAAGATATTAAAGCAGTTAAGTGATTTATAGTTTCATGAAATACAAATATTTAGATCATACAGCTGATATAATGTTTGAAGCTTATGGTAATTCTTTAAATGAATTGTTTGAAAATTCTGCTTTGGCAACAGAAGAATCAATGGTTAATTTGGCCCAAATTAAACCCAAATTAAAAAAAGAAATATCTCTTGAAAACAAAAACATAGAATATTTGTTGTTTGATTTCTTGGGAGAATTAATTTATTTTAAAGATGCGGAATTATTGTTATTTTCAAAAATAAAAGTAGATATAAAAAAAGAAGAAAAACTCTATAAATTAAAAGCTTTGTTAAAAGGCGAAAAATTAAGAGAAGAGCACGAGCAAAAAGTTGATGTAAAAGCTATAACATTCCATAAATTTGAAATTAAAAAATTAAAAGAAAAATATTCTGCAAGAGTAATACTTGATATTTGATGTTTTTTTCTAAATTTAGTCAATCATATTAAACAGACTCTTTTATAAAATAATAAACTCCCCTCTTGCTTAAGAAGAGGTGTCCTATGAAAAAGAAGATTGTTAAAAAAGAGTCTGTTAAAATTAATAAAAATTTAGAGTGGGTTTTGCGTCTTGGTGTATTTGGTACTTTTCTTGGTCATGGTGTTTTTGCCTTGCTGGGTAAGCAGGCTTGGATCAAATATTTTCTTGCAGTAGGAATTTCAGAACCAACTGCGCAGACATTGCTTCCATTAATAGGAATTGCAGATGTATTAGTAGCTGTTTTTGTATTATTTAAGCCATTAAGAATAGTTTTAGGCTGGGCAGTTTTTTGGGCTTTTATTACAGCTTTGATAAGGCCAATTTCCGGAGAGCCTATTTGGGATTTTATTGAGCGAAGTGCAAATTTTATGGCTCCGTTAGCTTTATTAATTTTATACAGCTTGCCTAAGAAATTAAAAGATTGGTTTAAATGAGAAAAAATACTTTCATTAAAATTGTTTTATTTTTGTCTGTACTTGGTTTTATTACTTCCTTGTATCTTGTAAAAAATCATTACGAAGGATCTCAGCAGGGAAGTTTTTGTGATTTTAACACTTTTACAAGCTGTTCAATTGTAAATACAAGCATTTATTCAGAATTATTCAATGTTCCAGTAGCTCTTCTTGGTGCTTTGTGGTTTTTATTCCTGTTTGTTTTTGCCATTAAATCAAATAAAAAACCAGATCTATATTTTAGGTTTATATTTGTCTGGTCAGTTCTTGGCGCTCTTTTTGTATTTTATATGATAGCTGCTGAAATTATTTTAAAAACTATATGTCCTTTATGTACTTTTCTCCATATTATTATTTTTCTAGTTTTAGGTATGTCTTATTTTATGATAAGCAATGCAAAAAAACCAAATAAAAAAGAATTTGAAAAAGAGTTAAAGAAAAATTTAGTTCACATAATTGTTATTTTCATACTACCATTCATTTTATTTAATATATATTTTCAAAAGGAAAATAAGGATTATACTGAGTTTGCAAAATGCCTCACAGATAAAAATCTGCTAATGTATGGTTCATTCAGGTGTGGCAGTTGTGCTAAGCAAAGGGAAATGTTTGGAGATTCATTTAAATATGTAGTCGAAATAGAATGTCATCCACAAGGTGAGAATCCGCAAACAGAAAGATGTTTAAAAATGAACATTGAAAGAACACCGACTTGGATACTTGAAAAAGACGGAAAAGAAATCTCCAGATATGTTGGTTTTGCAAGTGCAGAAAAACTGGGGCAGATGTCTGGTTGCGATTTAACTTTAATTAAAGAGATATAAATGGTAGATTTAACTTTAGGACTTTTGGTAGCAGCTGCATTGGCTGATAGTGTTAATCCATGTGTTTTCGGAGTTTTAATTTTTCTTTGTGCATTTATGCTAAAAATGTACAAAAAACCAATTCACATGTTAATCTCAGGATTATTTTACACATTTATTGTTTATGTTGCTTATCTTCTGTTGGGGTTGGGAATACTAAAAATAACTGTATCTTTTGAAATATCTAGGCTGTTTTATATCTTTGCTGCCACTATAGCAATATTGGCTGGAATAATAGAAATAAAAGATTATTTCTTTTATGGAAAATGGTTTTCTTTGCAGATACTTCCTGGAGCATCCAAAAGAATTGATGTTTATATAAATTATATAAAGAAAATTCAAAAAAAACATTTTTCTCTTGGTATCTTGTTCATAGGCTTGCTTGGTGTCTTTGTAGTTCTTGTTGAACTTCCTTGCACAGGAGCTCCTTATTTGGCCATATTGGCTTTGATTGCCCAGGGCGAATATGCTAGGGCGCTGCCTTTATTGCTGTTGTATAATTTAATTTTTATACTGCCTTTATTTGTGATAATAACTATAACTTATTTTGGCACTTCTTCAAAAAAATTAGAAAGATGGAGAAAAGAATACAAAGGTTTAATGAGATTGGTAATTGGTTTGTTTTTGATATTCTTGGGAATTTATATGCTGTATTCAATTCTTTAAGCTTTCTCAAATAAATAAATTCTTACAATTCTTGCTTCATCTTCTTTAGAAAGGTAAAGAAAAACAGATTTTGGATAAACTGATTTGTCTTCAGGAGCAATTACTTTAGAACAGCTTCTTGTAGTTTTGCAGACTTCACAATGATTTTCATACCCTGGTGGTGTTGCCAAATTAATAAATTCTTTAATTTTAGTCGGATCTCCCCAGCAAGTTCCACTTAGTTTAGATGAGCATAATCCACCATTATTACCAACACTAGCGCTTAAAAAACAATTTCTAAATTCTTTATTATATAAAATTTCATTTGTAATATAATTTAAAGAACTCTCAACAACTTCAGGTCTTTTTTTAATTTCTTGTGGTTTATCTCCAAAAATAGTTAGTACTAATCCAAGTAATATGACAATAGCAATAACAGCCTCAATAGTTCTTATAAATCCTTTTTTATTAATTACCATGCTAATATATTTATTTTTATTTTTTCTCTTTCATTATGTTTGTTTAATAAAACAGCATCAAATTCTTTTATGAAAACATTCACGCCCTCAGGCGCTTCAGGATTTAATCTGTCAAATATCTCTATGTTTGGATTTGTATCATCATCTGGATTAGGATATGTTCTTTTAATATTAATCCTAAAATAACTATTTTCCGGAAATCCCCAGTCTTTTTTTAGTTGTTCAAAATTATTTGCCTTATCAGCTATTTTTTCTAAATATTCTTGATAATAACCAGTATATTCTGTAATTGTACCTAATTTTGTTGTTAAATCACATGTTGGTTTTTTGTTTGGATCTTTTACAGAACAACTTGCTATAAATTGAGGTGAATAATCAACATCTTCATAATTTCTAAGATCTTTTGGATAGGCAGTAGCTAAAAACAATCTTGGTTTACCATTGGAATTTGTTGACCATTTCTCATATTTATCATCCGCATTCCCGCAATTTATAGTTATATCACTTCCACCAAAACTTATTCCTACTTCATTCTGGCCTCTATCATTTGCTAAAACTGTAAAAGTTCCGCTTTTGAAAATTTTAATTTCACTAAATCGATAATTTCTTTTATTTTCTTCTAATTTGATCACATCATCATCATGACAAGCCCCTGCACTAAATAGCACTTCCCTAATGCTAATTTGTGTGTTGTTATTAAAGGTATTTTCAATAATTGTAAATAAGCTCTCGGGCTTGTGTATTGCATAAGATCCAGGCTTTAAAATAATAAATAATAATATTACATAAACCAAGAATAAACCCATGCTTATTGCCCAGTCTACATGTATTCCTCCTTTTTTCCATAATTTTTTTTGCAACACCATTTTTTATTATTTTTTCTAAGATCTTTTTGATTAAACTTTTTGGAAAAAGGTTTAGATGCCGCCTTTTACAGTTGTAATTATCAAAGCACTCATTGTCATCAATATCAAAGAGTGTATAATTCCATGCTTAATACTCCCTTCTGAAAATTTTCCAATTACCAAGCCGTCAAAAAATCCTTGAATTAAAATTAATGCAAAAAATATTGCGTCTAAATTTACTTTATCCTGACTTCCGCTTTTAATTCCAAGTACGTTTGCGCTGCTTGATAATTCAGAGGTTATTCCGCCTAATTTTGGAAATAACATAATTTGCAATACCAGCATAACAATAATAAAAATAACAAAAACAATATAACCTTGGACAATTTGTGATGAAACGCTGCTTTTCCTTTCTTCTTTCATTTTTTTTATGTTTATAACTGAACTTGAAACGCTCTGTAAGATATCAGCAATATTTCCGCCTGATTGGTCTGCTTCTATCATAATAGCAATTGATCTTTTAATAACTGGATTGTCAGTGTCTTCTGAAAAAATAAGCAGGGCATTGTGCATAGGAATCCCCCATTCAATTTGATAAGCTAATTTTTTAATGTACTGGCTTAGTGCGCCATAGTCTTTGTCAGCTACTTGTAAAATTCCTTTTGGAATAGAAGTTCCTGATTTTACATTTTCAACTAAATTTCTTATAAATTCTAAGAATTTTAATTCAATTTCTTTTTGTCTTTTTCCTTCTTGAAAAAAATCTATCCAAAAATGAGCCCAGGCAATATTAATTGCTAAAACCAAAATAGCCCATACAAATCTCTTTAAAATTTCTATTTTATAATAAGCATAAATATCAAATATTATTATTAAAACAGCCAATACAATCCAAACAATGTATATTTTTTTAAATTTTAGTTCCATTTTATGTCTCAGGTTGTATAATACTCAAAAATACTAAAAAGATAATATTCAAAAAAGGAATTATCAGATAAGTTCCTGCAATAGAAATTGTTTTTACTGATAAACCTCCGATGCTCCCGCCTATTACATTAATTATTGCTAAAGTTGTCATAAATAATAAAGGGGCTGCTATTAAAATACCAGTATACATGTCTGAATAAGTTGCCAAACTCTCAACATATTTTTTCCTTTCTAGCCTATATGTGCTTAAAGCATCTACAGCTTTCCCGCTCAAGTATGCCCTTAGGTCTCCACCACCCTCTGTTGTTGCAATTATACCTGTCAATAAATCTTTAAATTCAGGAGAAGGTGTTGTTAAAGAAACTGCTTTTAAAGCAGTGCTTAAATCATATCCAAATAAGTTAACATAATTTACAATTTTTCTTATCTCTCCCTCTAAGCCCTTATATTCTCCAGAATTTAAAATTAAATTAAAAATAGATGATGGTAATGCTCCGCTTCCGGCAATAGCAGCCATATGGATAATGACAAAAGGAAGGTCATTTTTAATTGCTTTTTTTCTGTTTCCTATTGTTGTATATGGATAAAAATAAAATAATGCTGGAGTAATTAAAAGAACTAAAAAACTGATTGGGACTGCTTTTATTAATCCAAGAAGGATGTTCCCTCCAGATGCAGCTACATATAATAAAAATAACAAAAACGAACCAATCCCAGCAAGAATGCTTGAGAATAATGCAATGCTTATATAAGTTTTTGAAAGCATCTTTATATCCCCAAGCCTTAGTAAAAGAGATAAATCATTAAACAATTTTGGATGTTGTTTTGTTAAATATAAAGTTAAATTCTCAACAAATAAATTTGCTGTTGTTCCAAAAGCTGTTGGTTTGTAAACTGTGTATGCTATCTCTTCTTTAATCTCTTCTTTCTTATTTATTTTTTTCTTTATTCTTCTTAAAACATAGTTCTCTGTATTTGTATCTTGGATAAATTTTTCTTTGGTTTTTTTATCAAGAAAAAAAATAGCCTCATTAGTTATCTGGATTGAATTCTGTGATTCTTCTGTTTTTATTTTTTCTTCTAATTTTAATATGAAATCATCATAATATTTTTTCCATTCTTCTTCTGTTCTTCCCACTAAGAATTTTTTTAAACTCTCAGTATCATTTGCTCTTTTTAAGATTTCAAGTTTCTTTAGTCCTTTCTCCTTGTAATCTTTATAAATATCAAGTTGTTTTTTCAATTCAAACAATTCCTTCTTGTCAATTACTTGTTCCATTTTAAGAAATATTGAATTTTTTTAATACTGCTTCCGGTGTTTTATAATAGGCATTTATTAAATCATTAACTTCTTTGAATCCAATTATATTATTCTTGTATAAAGCAACAAGAAGTTTTGTTCGCAAAATAAATTCCCTGAATAATTTTTCTTTGCTTATCCCTTTGTGCAACATTATTTTCTCAAATACCTTGCTTTCCTCTTTAAAATAAAAATTGTCATTTCTAGGATCCCACACAAAAGGAGAATTTGTTTCTATACCTTCAGGGCCTTCTCTTATTTTCACAATTTCTACAACTTTTTTTACCCTTCTTACTTCTTTGTTATTTACTTTGGCTGACCCTATTATGCATACAATATCCAGGCTTTCAACTAAAGAAGGACTTAATTCAATTGGTGGCGTTTCTAATCTCCTGACTAAAGTCTCAACATCCTCCGCATGCATTGTTCCGAAAGAAGGATGTCCTGAATTATGTAATAAAACGCTGCCAAATCCACCTATGAAATTTTGATTTCCAGGAACAGAAATGTCATAAACATATTCTGGTTTGTCTAAATTTAATATATCGATGCTTTTTATTTCATCACAATATAAATCCCCAAATAATCTAAAATCTGTTTTTTTAAAAGTCTTTAAATTAATTTCTTTTCCAATCGGCTTTATATATTTTAAGAATTCCTCTTTTTTATAAGAATTATAAAATAATAATTCATAATCAGTTGTTTTTCTGCCTTCTCTGTTTCTTTTTCCTATTCTTGTAATAATTCCATATACTAAGAGCAATTGAGCAACATCATTTGCTAAATTTTTAGATACAGTATAATATCCAAAATAATTTTGGTCAATTGTTCCATCTCCACAATATAAAGCTGACAAAAATTCCCCAATTCTTCTTTTATCAAGCCCAAAAATAAAATCAGGTATTCTTTTTTCAGTTTTTGTTTTACAGTATCTTTTTATAAATTCAAATAATACTTTATGGGAAAAGGATAATTCTAGACAATTGCCATATCCTTCGGTTATTCTTTCCTCTGGTTTTATCCCAGTAATATTTTCTATGCATTTTTTCATATCATCTAAAACTCTCTCATCTTTATTGTAAATCTGGATTTTGCCATCTTGATCTAATGATCCTTCAGAAATATAATATCCCAATAATCTTAGGAATTCATCAGTTATTCTTAGATTTCCTTTAAATGATTTGCTCTTCTTGTCATATCTGAATTCAAGTTTATTAACATCAAAATTGATGTTTGCTTCTTTCATTAGATCCAGAAATTTTCCAGCTTTAATTGCAGAAGGCTTGCTTCTTTTGAAATTCGGATAATAATCAGTAATGCTTCTGCAGTTGCATAAGGCGCTTGCCTGATAATAACCTATTTTATTTGATGCTTCTTTAACATATTCTGGTGCAAAAATTCTTATTTCCGGCAAATATTCAAACAAATCAATATATTCAATATTATTATAACCACAAGGAATAGTGCTTGGTATAATAATTTTGCTTCCAATCTTAAGATCTTCTGTTGTTATATCAACAATTTTATCATTAAATAAAGTAAATAAAGAATGATCAGGAGTAACAGTTATTTCTCTTCCAAATTTTGTTCTAATTTTATATAACTTGTTTCTCATAGGATGCCTGACAAATGCTTTTATTGGAAGGACCTCGACTTTTTTATTTACAGTATCATAAGAAATTGCTTTTAATCTATTTACATCTAATTTTTCCAAATCTTTTATTTTTATCCTTAAAGGTTTATTGTCCTTTAATATAAAAATCTCTTCATTTCCTCTTACAGATGACATACCCTGGAATAAAACATAAGCTTCTTTGCCTCTTATTTCTCCAACAATTACATAATCAGGTCTCTGCCTAAAACTTTCTTTTAATAAATCAAATAATGAAATGTCTCCTTCTTTTGTACCAATTAAATTACTTGCACCAACACCAGATCTAGTTACATTTGGTAGCCAGTTTTCATGAAGCAAATTTAATTCCCTAGTGTCCTCCAGTGTAACTATTCTTGAAGCTGGTGGTATAAAAAAAGCAATCGAGTTTAATAATGAAGTATTATGAGTTACAATCGGAATATTCCCAGCTAAAAAATTGTGGTGGTCTTTTACACTTAAATCATAAACATATTTTTCATTATGATTATTTAGTTCTTGTATGTCAATGACTTCATCCCATAAAATATCTGAGTTAGCAATAGAATTAATTTTTTGCTTTAATTCATTATTTAATTCTGTTTGTTCGATATAATTACTAAATAATTTAAAAGTATTGGCTGAAGGTAATCTAAAATCCGTTTCAATAAAACCAATCATTCTTCTGGATATATTCATATTGTTCGTTAATTCTTTCTGAGATAAACCAAGTTCAATTCGTGAGTTTTTCATTAAATTAGAAATATTAGGAATTAAATCAACATTAGATATTGATTTGCGCATTTCCCTATTTATGCTTTTATTTAAATCAATTGCTTTTTCTGGATGTAAAAAATTAATTTTTTCTTGATATCTTTTCAAATTATCAAGTCCGCTTATATAAATTCTGAAATGAGTTTTTCTTGTTATTAAACTAAATTTTATATTCATTCTTAGCAATAAATAACTAAGTCCTTCTGCCAATTTTTGGCTTGTTGTACATATTTCTATTTGGCTCTTTTCAACATTAGATTCGCAATCTGCAATCGCTTGAATAAATTCAGCAATAATTTCATTTTTCTGATAAAAAAGAGTATCTGGGATTTTTACTTTTCTTGCTTTATTTCCGTAAGGTATTTGGAAAGCCTCATGTAAAATCGCTGATGCAACATTATTATAAAATACTATTTTCGGAGTTCTATTTTTTGGAAATTCTTCAAAAGAAGCTAATTTAAATATTTTTTCTCCAATTCTACTAAATTCATCTCTTAATTTTTTATTTGAATTATTGAACTGAATATTATTTTTTGTTAAATGACCATCAGCTATAACATAGGCTGCAAATTTATACATTTCTTGAAAGGTTTTTGAAACTTTTAAAGTTAAAGATGAAGTTTTTCCTTTTAAAATTAATTCTTCTCCCGGATTTAAATTAGCCCTCACCATTAAAACAAAATATTTGTTAATTGGTATAGCATTTTCATTTTTCCAACATCCTAAAGTTTTAGATTTTACATTAATTTCTTTCGCTATTTGGGTCTCTGTTTTTTTCTCCTTATTTTTTATTATTTCCAGGGCTTCCTTAATAGAATCAAAAGCATTTGCAACATATATATCATTTCTTTTTTTGAGATAGTTAATTAAATTAATTTCCTTAAAAGAATTTTCTATATTGATTTTTTTTGGGACTGCAATCCTTTCATCTATTTTAATTTTATCTGCTCTAATCTTTTGTATTTCATCGTTATTTATTGTAAAAAAAGGATGTTCTGGCGTAGTTGTTATCTCCCTCCCGCTTCTCGTTTTTATTTTAACAAGATTTTTTGGAGCTTGATGCCTCCAGAATTTATCTACTTTACTTTTTATAATTTTCAAAGTACGCTGGTCCATGGAAAGAATTTCTGTTCCATCACAATCAACATATTCCCATCCTTCATTAGTTTTAACTTTCCCGTTTGCAAATTTTTCTTCTACAATATTTTTTATATCCTCTTTTTGCCCATTTGCAAGATATATAGGGGTGTCTCCAGTTACACATTTTCCACTACCAGTACCTCCAATAACCATGATATTTGATTCATGCTCAATTGCTAGCCATAAATAAGCTAGCATCTCTGGAGAAACTGTTTTAAATTGCATAAGCTTAACTGGCGACCACGGTTCCGTAGTAAATTTCCTCACAGTGAATGATGGCCCCCTTGCAGAAACATCTTGTGTATAGGTTGCATTAATTCTCGAATTATGGCAACAAATTCCCCCAGTTCCCGAGATAAAATTTTCATGATCTTTTACACTTAAATCATAAACAAATTCAGAAGTAGATTTAACTCTTTTAATGGAATTTATTTTAAAAAATCCAAGATCAGATTCTGCAATTTTATTTATGACATCAAATTCTTTTACTAATTCATAAAATTTATTTGTTGGTTTATCAGCATAAAAAAATCCTTTTTTAGTCCATTCATGTAAAAAAGCTGGATGATTATTGTCAATTTTCAATTTTATTTTTTCCATTATCTTTTTTATTCGATCTCTATTCATTCTTTTATTTCTAAAATTATCATTGCATTGATTTAGAGGATTAAACATAGAAACAGGAATACTTGCTATCTCATTTGGATAGGTTTCTTTTGTAAAAAAATTAGCTTTATAGCCATAAGAAATTTCTTTTTCTAATTCATCGAAATAAGATTGCTTTTTTATCACATCATTCTCAGGAATAATTAAAGGAACAGCAACAAAATCATTTTCTTTTATGTTTTCTGTTTTTTCTGCCTTAACACCATCCTTTGTCAGAACAAAAATACTATGATGTCTTGTTAGTTTAACTTTTCTCCCATATTCTAAATTTATTTCATATAAGTCTTCGTTATTTTTATGTCTATAAACATAATCTACTTTTCTCCAATTTATTTTTAATTCTTTATTGTCAAATGCAGGAACTTCTATATTTTCAACTAAAATTGGTTTATTTGATTCTTTATTATTATAAAATTTGTCAATAAATTTACCTATTTCTGAGATCTTTACAATTCCATTTTCTTTGTAAATTATTGGTTCTTCATAATCAACACTTCCATCAGGCAAAGAAGCATCTAATAAAGGTGAAGCATAAGAAATATATTTTCCGCATTTTTGCGCAACTTTCTCAACAAAGCTTGTCAATCTTCTTATATCTCTGAAAATGACATTTGTTCTTATATTCCTGTATTTTCTGTGTACTATGTATATTGGTGTATTAACCCCGTTGCATTCAATATCTTCTATGTAATAGTCTCTCAACAAAGGCTCAACTTCATTCAATCCAACAAAATCCCTGTAGATATAATACATTAATTTCAAGAAAGATTCTTTTGTTATCTTTATTTTTAGTTCGCTCAAAAGCACTCTTAGGTTTTTTTCCAGATATTCTATAACTATGTCATTGCTTTTCATTCCGATAAAACTTATATTAATTAATTCATTAATGCTGTTCTCAAGAAGGTTTAAAATTCCAGCCTCTTTTTCATCTAAGGCAGGTTCTTCAATATTGTAAACTAATTCATTATTTTCTTTGTCCCATGAAATATGTGCATAAACATAAGGCTCAATAAGAACATATTTTACATCAATCTTTTCCTTTTCTTTTATTTCAGGAATATCAGCAACTTGCGGTCTTGGATTTATGTAGAATAAAGGTTTAAACTCCTGTTGTTGCTCCTCTTTATTTTTTGTAAAATTAAACATATTCTCTTTTAGAATTAACTTTTTCTTATATTTAAAGCATTTCAAAATTAATAACTACTTTAAAGTTAGTGAAAATAATTATAACCATATAATTTTAATATTATTAAAGAGTCAAATTTTATATAAAAGGAAGTTTAGATGAAGATAGAAAAAATAGTTGTTGTTTTAGGTTTAATATTTATTAGTTCTCTAATTTTATTGGCTAATTTAAGTCAAAATTTATTTACAGGAAAAGTAGTGCAAGAGACAACTACAGCCATGATTGGTGCTGCAGGTGGAAATAAAGATGTTTGCGAGATTTTAGCTAGAACCTATCAAGGTAATTTGGAGGTTCTTCCAGAAATAGTGCGAAGAAACTGCGGATTTAATCTAAACTCGCAGGAAATTAGAGGATTGCTGCTTCTTCAATTGCCTTCTTTCAGCACAGAGCAGCTAAATAGCCAGCTTTCAAATACACAATTGGCGCTAAATGAAGTTGATTCAGTAAACAAAGAGATAAATTCATATATTTTACCACCATTAAATACCAGAATAAGTAATTTGCAAGCACAAGTTATTCCATTAAATTCAGAAATTTCAAAATTAAATACAGATATTTCTTCAATAAGCAGGCAGTTATCAGAAAAAACAGCAAGTTTAAGTAATTTACAAAGCACAAACACCCCAACTAAGCAGACAATTTGTAAAAAGATTTCTTTCATAAATAGATGCAGCACAAGTTTCATTTATCAAAATAATGATAAAATAAAAAAAGTCAGTGGGGAAATAGAACAAATAAAATCTTCTGAAATCTCTTTAAAAAATTCACTTAACCAGAAAACAAAGAATCTAAATCTAAAAACTGAAGAGCTGAATAAAGTGAAAAAAGAACTTGAATTAATGCAAGAGGTAGGGCAAAATGCAGAAAAAAAGAAGAATGAATTAACTAATTTAAATACACAAATTCTGGAAAACATAAGGCAGAAAACAAGTAGAGAAGTAAGAGAAAGCAGACACATAATAGTAATTCAAGGTGATTTACGCCCATCTCAACAAGCCCCATTAGGTTGGAAACATAATGAAGTAAACGGTTATCTTCCTGCAACTTACTGGGTACCTCCAGACTGGAGACATAATGGAGTAGAAAATTCTTATGCTCAGCCAAGTAATTGGGTACCTCCAGGCTGGATACATTCTTCAGAAAGAAGTGACAAAAGTTTATTTGAACCAACTGGCCGTTTGCCTCCTCTTAGAAAGATACCAGCTCCACGCTGGAAACATTCTTCAGAAATATCATATGGTGAAGGTTTACTTAGGCTTGAACCAACTAGCCTAATTACTTTTTCTGGAACAATAATACCTCCAGACTGGATACATTCTGATACAGTAGACCCATATGGTATATTTTCGTCATCTCTCTGGAAACCTCCTAAACCTCCCGAACCTCCTAAGATACCTCCTCCACCAATACCAATAGAACCATAGAATTAATCAAAATGGATGTTAATAGAATAATGTGGAAATATTTATCCCTAGTATTATTTATTTTGATTTTAATTCTATTATTTACAAGATCAAACCAAGAAAAAGTGAATAAAAATTCCATAATCTTAAATCAAGATTTTATTGAAGGGTTATACAAAACAGAAATAAATTTAAGCGATCCAATACAAGTTTTTAGATATATTTTTACTAATTTAGAAGAAGAAGTTACAATATATCCTACTGAGAATTATTTTTATTTTATTTTTCCATACAAAGGCAGGATTATAGGGGGAAGCATGAATCTTGCAGTAGATAAAAGGGATGAGGGAATTCTTGGCTTTGGATATGGAAAAGACCGGGAAGATCCAAGCGATTTAAAGGATTTATTTAAGTATGATCCAAAAGATAGAGTTGGTGGCGGGAAGCAGTTTACAGAAAAAGATGGAGTTTATGTAAAAAAAATAAATGATTTTAAATACCTTGTTACTTTCGAGGGAAAAAAAGTTATTTTTAATTTATTTGATGTTGGTTATAACACCCCTAAAAAAGCTAAATTAGATGAAAGTGAAATATTTGTAGGCCCGGTTTTTGATGACTCAGGCATAAAACTATTTTTAATTTATAATAAAATACTTCCGCATTTATACTTGATTTTAAATGAAGATGATTTTGTTCCAGAACATTTTGAAAATTATAGTTATTATCCAGATTTAATAATGGGAAAAAGAACGAAATTTGTATTCTATACAGATACAGAAAATAATAGAAAGATTTTAGTTGGTGTAAAGGGAGAAAATGTCTTGCAAAATAATTGGTATGACGGCCCTCATGATCATATGCCAGACAATTATATTAAATTAGGTAAGATACCAGATTATCAAAAATACTTAGAAAATAGTTATTATGGAGTTAAAGGAAGAATTGACAAATATGGTAATTATATTTATGAAAATGGAACTAGAATAGCAGTAGGTCCATATATAGTTTATTTCTCAGAAAAAGATTTTGCTTTTATAGACTATTGTAAATTTTCGTCCAAGTCTAAACCTGGTTTTTATAATTGCATTACCACTCAAGTTTATGATATTCCTGATGAAATAACGAAAATAATTTATTAGTCGTGCCCAAGAAAACCATGTTCTTTAGAACATGGATGAATTGGGTAGGTGTATCAACATGAGTTTCAGCAAAAAATGTTACACTCTCTAAAAATACTAAAGATTTGATGTGTGCTGTTGAAACATTTATTGAAAAAGAGCTATGTTTAAATTGAAAGTGTATTTAAGTTAATGTAATTAATATATCTGGCAGATTTGTTGCTGGTTGTCTCTCGCTGTTTACTCCTTTATTCTCTATCTTTAGATTATATTTTCCTAATAATGGTGCATTTTTGCCAATATCAGACATAAGATCTAAGAAAGCAACATCCTTGAAATCTAATTCTAATTGCATTATATATTCATTCTCAACAATAGTTGTAGTTTCATACATTTCAACAGGACCCTCTTTAATTATCAGTTCTTCTCTTTCACATGTTGCTCTGTCTTTTCCACAAGGCTCTACAAATACTACATTAGTTTTCATTTCCCAAACAATTTTATTTTCATTATCTTTAATAAACATGCTCCCCCCTTTAATTGTGAAAGGGCTTATTACTCTTCTTGAACCTGTGCCTTCATCTCTTACTTCTCTTATTATATTATCTAAACTAAGCATAATGTCTCTTGTCTGGATTATTGTATTCTTGTCTTTTATTTTATTAATTACAGGCACACCAGCACTAAGAACTATTGTAATAGCTACTGTGCCCAAAGCAATATACAAAACAGCTGATATCCACACTTGTCCCCTTTTCATTTTTTATAAACATTAAAAAAATCTAACATGCAGGAGAAAAAGTCTTTTCTTTTGAAGAATCACCGCACGTTACTTCTTGTCCTTCTACAATTAATGTTGCTATTATCTGAACTTTAGTTGTGCCGCTAGGAATAGCAGGATTTAAAACAAAAGTCCTAAGCTCATATTTATCTATTCCATCAACAGAGTTATCTCCAATAAACTCCCCATCAGAATTAAAAAATCTTAACAAACTTCTTTCTATTCTCAAATTTCCTTTGTTTTCTATTGATATTGTATCTGGGCATGTTACTTTTTCTATTTCCAATCTTAAATCACTTATACATGCAAGAGTTTGTGCAGTTCTTTCATCAGTTCCTGATTGAATTCTTTCTACAAACCCCCCACCCCATGTTATTACAATACCTGCAAGTGCAACTGTAAATCCTATTAATAAAACAGTAGCTATTAACGGAGTAATACCTTTCTTATTTATTTTAATTCCATTTTTAATTTTCATATTCAAAATAAAAAATTAATTCACATTCTTAATGCATGCTGGATATTGTTCTTTCTTCCTTCCTGCATCTCCACAAGTAACTTCTTGCCCATTCACACTTATTGTCGCTATAGCCTCAATCTTAACAGTTCCATCAGGCATAGATTCTAGCATATTGTCTTCATTATCTGCAAGAAGATTAAATGTTTTGATTTCAAATGCCCCAACAGGCCCAACAATTTTTTTTGAAATCTCATTTGTTGGATTTAATAGTTCATCTTGATTATTAAAGAACCTGATTGCCACTTTTTCTAATGCTGTGTTTCCTTTATTATCTATAGTGACTGTGCTTTTAACTAAATTCGTATAATCTCCACAAGTATATCTTGTAATCTCAAAATTTAAATCTCCTGCACATGCTAAAGTGCTTTCAGTTCTTTCTTCAGTTCCTGAAGTAATATTTTTAACAAAATTGCTGCCCCATGTTATTACAATACCTGCAAGTGCAACTGTAAATCCTATTAATAAAACAGTAGCTATTAATGGAGAAATACCTTTTTTATTTAAAAACCTCATACTCTTCCCTCTTTTTCTTTTTTTATATAATTATAATATTTTAATTTTATCTCTTTTTATATATATACTTTTTGTTTTTCTAAAAATATTTTATTCAACTATTACCACTTTATTTTTTCCAGAACACGGCACAAAAGGGGCTCCCGCTCCATCAGGTCTTAAAGCTGGAATAACATCAATTTTAGCATTTTGTCCCAAACTAAATGAATATGAAATAGTGTCTTGTTTTAATGCATCAACTTTCTGATTAACTTTCTCAGCACCTGTTCCGCCTTCCACAACTCTCATTATAAAACCATCTATTTGTTTATTGCCTTTATTTTCTATTTTTATTATTCTTCCTGTTCTTTGTACATCTTTTATTTCCCAGATTACATTTTCACATTCTAGTTGTTTTTGCGATAATGCTCCTTCTTTTGCAGCTTTTTCTTTGATAAATCCCCTTCCCCAAAATATTACAATTGAACCAACAGCAACAACAAACCCTATTAATAATACAGAAGCAATTAAAGGAGAAATTCCTTTCTTTCCAAAAAATCCCTTTTTTTTCCTTAACATTTTAATTCTATTTGAATTCTTTTCTCACTACAACCAACATCTTGATCTTTTATTTTAACCATAGGTAAAATTAAACCATATCTACAACCATCACTAATTGTTATTGGTTCATCTCTTGTTTTCCCTGGTTTTATTTCAACTGGTATATCTTCATCTGTTCCACTTCCAGTACATTCACTTCCTTGAGCTCTTAATTTATTTACATTCAAATATCCTCTGTTAGAAATTTTTATTTTATTTGAACCAGCATCACAGTCAACAAAACCACTAATAGTTATTTGGCTGCAAGTTTGATCTATTTCACTTTGAGTTACAAAATTTTCAGTGGCTCTCTGGGATTGACTAATGCTCCATCTTCCAACTAATACCGCTAATCCTACAGCCATCCCAATAAGAAGAACATAAGCAACAAATTCACCTTGTGCTTTTTTATTTATTTTAATCTTTTCACCCATTTTCAATCTTCATCATCATCGTTATCTCTGCCTTGGTTTCTATCTTTCTTATCTCTTTTACCTTTTATAAATTGTTTCTCTACAAAAACTTTTCTGTCCTCGCCTTGAGTTTCTCTGCTTATAACCATTACTTCTGGCTGCCCAGGAATAATATTAATTTCATAAACAAAATCTTCTTCACCTATTCTCATCTCCAAAGTATTATCTTCAAATATATTTACAGGTATTAATTGGTTACATTGTTTTTCATTAATATCTACTAAAGGAAGATTGTCCCTGATATTTCCTTGTGATCCATATTTTATGACTGCTTGTATATAGTTATAACATCCAGGAATTGTGGGATTTATAGTTATTGATTTATCCAGAAAATTTCCAACATATAATCTATTTCCATAATTTAAAAAATAGACCAAACCAAAAGTGGGATTTTGGCTCTTTGAATATTGTGTAAATATAATACTAAATTCTGTAAATTTATTTTTTACTTCGTCAGTATCTGTTTCGCCATTTTCAATTAAAGAACTTAAAAATTTAGCGCTTTCTTGATTATAATTTTGTGAAATTAATCTAAAATCATCATCTGAAGGAGTAACATTTATGGTGTTTGGCTGGCTTGTTAAAGCAAGTATAACAAGACCAACTAACAAAGAAACAATAAGATAAATCTGTCCTCTTTTATTCATCTATTTAATTATTAATCTTATATTTAAATAAGTTTTGTAGAAGTTTTCCGTAAACTCTTTTTCTAAAAGGGTTTAGCCAAAATAATGTTCTTTGCTTTCTTTTTTAATATCAGTTTTCCAGCCATTTTTCAAAATTTCGGAGAAATGGCTAATATCTTCCTTTATTTTATCCCATTTGTTAAACACATTATTAATATATTCAACATCCTTTTTGTTATCATATTCTATATCTAAAAGCAGAGATTCTCTCTCAATATACATTAACTCTCTCAATAAACATATCATTTTTTCTTTGTCTTCATTTGAAAAAAATTTGCTTTCTTCTAATCCAATTATAGATCCTGGATTTGGTTGGATTATATTTTGAAGTATGTTACAGAACCAGGCAATCTTGTCATTCATTCTTCTTCTGATAAATCTTAAGGGAAATTTTATTTCTTCTAATTTTGTAACATACATTAATTCAAATTCCTTGTTCAAATATTCATAACTAGGTAATTTGTGATCCTTTATTATTTTTTCATAATCTTCTTTTAAATTCATGCTCTTTCCAGCTAGTTATTCAGTTTAAATATTTTTTTAAAAGCCGCCCTCCTTGATATTAGAAAATCTACATTCTAAATAAGATTTATGTCTTAAGAAATAGTGGTGCAGTCCAGCTTGATATACATAAATCTGTGTTATTAGAAAGATTTATATACTAGAAGTGTATAAATATACACTTAAGGTGTATGAATGGTCTTGACTAAAAATCAAAAAAAGGTCTTACGTCTGTTGGCAGTGAGCGTGAATAAAGATTATTCTATTAATGATATCGCTAAAATTGTGGGTGTTGCCCCAAATGGTGCTTATAAGATTTTGAAGAAGTTTGAAAAAGAAAGTATTCTTGTTGTTAAGGAAATTGCTAATATTAGGTCTTACAAGTTGAATTTTGAGAATGAAAACACAACCAGATGGCTTGAATTGGCATTTTCAGACACTCTGGAAGGCAGAGAGAGACTCCGGGCTGAAGATCTTCAAATTTTAAAGTCTGTGTCAAAAGCATGTGTTATTTTTGGTTCTTACATCACTTCTAAACAAAAACCAAGTGATCTCGATGTCTTGTTTGTTCTAGAAAAAAATACTTTTGATCAGTACAAAAAAATACTGATGAAAGTACAAGATATCACCCCAATAAAAATTCAGGATATTATACAAACAAATATTGATTTACTTCAAAATATTAAAATAAACGATCCTGTTATAGTGGGCGCTTTAAGAAATGGTGTTGTCTTATGGGGAATAGATGTGCTTGTTAGGGTGATTAAGAATGCCTACAGATAAGCTCACGAAATGTTTTGATGAGGGAAAACGTGGAGGAGAAAGACATCAAGGACTTAGAAAAATAAAGCCAAATCAAGAACTTTCAAAAGAATATTTAACAAAAGCAATTCACAATTTTGAAGCCATCGCAAGCTTTTATGATATTGGTTTTAGTGATTGGTCAGCAAGTGCAGCATTTTATACGCTATATCAAGGATTGCTTGCAATTCTTGCACAAAAAGGTTACGAATCAAGAAATCAATCTTGCACATTTGCAATTGTTGAAGATTTAATTAAAAAAGGAGAAATTGAAGATTTAACAGAATCGGATCTTAAAGAAATTTTTGATAAAGAAGTTAACATGGATCACAGCAATAAAATCCTTGATATTAGGGAAAAAATGCAGTATGGCACAAAAACAACACTTGCAGAATTAGAATTTCAGGTACTCAAGAAAAGGACCAAAGAACTTTTTGATAAAATAAGAAAAGAATTAGAACGTTCCGAATAAATTTTTTTAGTAGTTGCAATAGTTGCAGCTTTATCAGGATTCAGATTTATTGCTGGAACAGCAGATTTGATAGCAAAAATATTATTTTTTATTTTCATAATTTTGTTTTTGTATTATTTGATTAAGTATTTATGGTGGGTTCTTTAAAATATTTAGAAAGCCTCGGGAGAGAATTGCACTCTCGACCTCCACCTTTTTGTTTATTTTTGATTAAACTTTCTTTAAAAGTTTATACCAAGGTGGCGCTATAACTGACTAAGCTACCGGGGCATAAAAGAAATTCAGAAATTAATTCCTTTTAAGTTTATTGAAATATTGCGGGGGCAAGGGTTTGAACCTTGGTAGGCACTAAGCCACAGGATTTCTAATCCTAAGCGATCTTAAGTTTAGCATCTTGCGAACCTGCCCGTTTGGTCTTTCTTTTCCTAGGTTTTCTTTCTCAAGGAAAAGCTATTTGACCGCTCCGGCACCCCCGCTTCAAAACAGGATAAAGAAAAAAGCTAATGATTTTGTTTATAAATTTTCTTATAGTTTTATAGTTTCTTAATTTTTTCAGTCAAGGATTTAATCGGCACTTTCAAAAAATGCCCTACACAATAGCCAAAAAATTCAGCATCATTAGAGCAAGGATATCCTATTTCAGTAATGTACTTGCATTTTCCAGGTATAAATCTGCATTCTTTGCAATATCCTAAAGCAGACATTTTTGTCTTTTCAGGAACATAATATTTCTTGCATTTCTTGCATAATATTTTATACCCTTTCTTGACCATACTTAAATTAAAGATAAATAGAATTTTAACCCTTTCTAATTATATTTTTTAGAGAAATTAATTTTACAAAATATTCTTATTTATCTATTTCAATAAATTAAAGTAGAAGTAAAAACTTCTTTTCAGGAATACACAAATTACCATTTCTATATTTATCATTTATAGAGCGACTTGTATTAATTAATTTACTAACTGCGTTCCAAGTTTGAATTTTAGGATTATTTTTTACTTCATTAAAGAAATCAAAATGATCTTTTTTGTTCGTAAAATAAACTATATTATTAATAAAATTATTTATTAGTTGGAATATTTAAAATTTTGTGTTTTAGTGCTAGTAGTATATAACACCTAAAAAAACAGCCCCCACTGGGATTCGAACCCAGGGCTTCCGTCTTACGAGGACGGTACTCTCCCAAACTGAGTTATGAGGGCTTATTGATTTACAGAGGCAAAAAGGAATTGATAAGAACACTAGGTTCTTATTTGTTCAGTTAATTTATCTTTAAATTTTTTCTGGCAATTAGAACAAACCAATTTATTTTTTACATAAGTTCCTTTTATTTTTTCTAGAATCCCAGTCTCAATTTTCTCATTACATAAACTGCATTTCATTAGTTTCAAGAAAAAAATTAACTCTTTTATATAGTTATTTATTAGTAATAAACATTAATTCTCGATTATAGATAACTTTTTAAATCGATTTCAACTAAAAATTAACTATGGTTAAGAAATTATTGCATCCCCAAGAGATACAGGTTTGGTATATAATTCCTGCCTTAAGAAAAGAATTAACACTTGAAATGAAAAAACTTGGTCTAGACCAAAAAACAATAGCTAAAATAATAGGAGTTACAGAAGCTGCAGTTTCACAATATATTAAGGAAAAAAGGGCAAATGAAGTTCAATTTGATGAAAAAACAAAAGAAGAAATAAAAAAATCAGCTCAGCTAATTTCGCAAAATGGTAAATTGTTGTTTCAGGAAATGCAGCACTTATTGGGTAAGGCTTTGGAAAGCAAAGTGATCTGTAAGTTTTGTCTTTCAAGAAACGATTTGCCTGAAAGTTGTGATATATGTTTCAAAAATGAACCAAAAGAAGATTTATCTGGACAATGCAGCTGCAACTCAGACAGACATTTTTGTCAAAAAAGAGATGCAGCAATATGAAGACTTATTTTATAATCCAAGCAGTTTTCATGATTTAGGTAGCGAAGCAAAAAAAATTCTTGAAAATTGCAGATCAAGAATTGCTAATTTGTTAAATGCTTCTTCCCAAGAGATAGTTTTTACTTCAGGCGGAACAGAAAGTAATAATTTGGCAGTTAAAGGAATAGCTTTTGCAAATAAATCAAAAGGAAATCATATTATTACAACTAAAATAGATCATGATTCTATATTAAATACTTGTAAATATCTGGAAAAAAATGGATTTAAAGTTACTTATCTTGATGTTGATAAGGAGGGGTTGATAGATATTGAAAAATTAAAGTCAGCAATTACCAAAGACACAATTTTAATTTCTGTAATTTATGCTAATAATGAAATTGGCACAATACAAAATATTGCTGAAATAGGAAAAATAGCTCAAGAAAATAATATTATTTTCCATACAGATGCATGCCAGGCTTATTCGTTAGATTTAGATGTAAAAAAACTAAATGTTTCTTTATTAACATTAAATTCAAGCAAAATGCATGGCCCTAAAGGAGCTGGCTTGTTATACATTAAAAAAGGAACAAAAATAGAACCTTTAATTCATGGTGGAGAGCAGGAATTTAATTTAAGATCAGGCACAGAAAATTTACAAGCAATTATAGGTTTTGCAAAAGCATTTGAATTGTCACAGGAAAATAAAGAGCAAACAATAAAAATTTTAACAAATTTAAGAGACAAATTAATTAAAAATATCTTGCAAATACTTGATGTAAAATTAAATGGTCACCAAACATTAAGATTGCCAAATAATGTTAATGTTTCAATTAAAGGAACAGAATCTGAAACTTTAATTTTGCATTTAAATGATTTTGGTATTTATGTTTCATCTGGTTCAGCTTGTTCTTCAAATAAAATAGGGATAAGTCACGTTATAAAAGCATTAAAAGTTCCTGAAGAATATGCAAGAGGCACATTAAGATTTACTTTATCCAAATATAATACAGAAGAAGAAATTGACCATGTTTCTAAGATGTTAAATAAAATTGTGAATAATTTAAAACCAAAATTAATTGAGGTGCAAAAATGAAAATGCAGCAAGAATTATCAAGAGAAATGTTTGATCACAAAAATGAAGATCGTTTTAAGTATGTTGCTCCAGAAGGTTTGACAGAGGAAGTTATTCATAAAATTTCAGATTATAAAAAAGAACCAGAATGGATGAGGCAGTTCAGATTAAAAGCTTTAAAAATTTACAATTCAATGCCGATTCCAAATTGGGGGCCGGATATAAAGCAATTAATTAATGATTTTAATAAAATAAAATTCTTTGCTATCCCGGATGCAAAAGAAAATGCTACTAAATGGGAAGATCTTCCTGAAGACATTAGAAAAACTTTTGAAAGATTAGGAATTCCAGAAGCAGAAAGAAATGTGCTTGGTGGAGTTGGTCTTCAATATGAATCTCAGGCAGTTTACCATAATCTAAAAAAAGACTTGGAAGCAAAAGGAGTTATTTTTACAGATTGTGATATAGCAATTAAAGAATATCCTGAATTGTTTAAAGAACATTTTATGACAAAATGTGTTTCAGTTGCTTTGCATAAATTCTCAGCTCTTCATGCAGCAGTCTGGTCAGGCGGGACTTTTATTTATATTCCTAAAGGTGTAAAAGTTGAAGTTCCATTGCAAGCTTATTTCAGAATGAATGCTGAAAAAATGGGTCAGTTTGAACACACTTTAATAATAGTTGATGAGGGGGCTGAGATGCAATATTTCGAGGGCTGTAGTGCCCCGCAATATGTGACAAGTTCCTTGCATGCTGGTTGTGTTGAAATACATGTAAAGAAAAAAGCAAAAGCATCTTATATAAGTGTAGAAAATTGGTCAAAAAATACTTATAATTTAAACACAAAAAGAGCAATTGTAGATGAAGAAGGTACAATTAATTGGCTAAACGGAAATATGGGTTCGAAAATAACTATGCTTTATCCTTGTTCTGTTTTAGTTGGAAGAAAAGCAAGATCAGATTTCTTGGGCATCGCTTTTGCAGGTAAAGATCAAAATCAAGATACTGGTACAAAAATTTATCATTTGGCTCCTGAAACAACATCAATAACAAGATCAAAGAGCATTGCCAAAGATGGCGGAATTACATCATATAGAGGTTTGTTAAAAGTTTCTAAAAATGCAACAAATACAAAAGCAGCTGTCCAGTGTGATGCCTTGTTAATAGATGAAAAATCTAAATCAAATACATTTCCTTATATGGAAATAGGAAACAAAGAAACAGATATTGCTCATGAAGCAACAGTTGGCAAAATAAGTGATGAGCAAATTTTCTATTTAAGATCAAGGGGCTTGTCAGAAGAACAGGCAATGAAAATGATAGTTGCTGGTTTTATTGAGCCTGTTGTAAAAGCATTGCCTTTAGAGTATGCTGTTGAGTTAAACAGATTAATAGAATTGGAGATGGATAAATCATTAGGTTAAAATGTCTAATTTAAAATTTACAGAAAAAGAATTGGTTAAAGATATTCAGGAATATGAAGAGCTTCATTGGATGAAAGAAAAAAGATTAAATGCTCTTGAAATTTTTAATTCAATGCCATTTCCAGAATTTAGATATGGAATAACAATCAATATTAATTCTTCTGATATTAATTTTTCTGAAATAAAGATTCCTGAAAAAAAATTAATTGATCTTCCCAAAGACAATACAATAGTAATTGAAAATTTATCTGAAGCTTTGTTTAAACATGAAGAATTAGTAAAAAAACATTTTTTAACATGCTTTCCAGTTTTAGGAAAATTTGAGGCCTTAAATTTATTATTATGGAATAAAGGTCTTTTTATTTACGTTCCTAAAAATACTGTAATTAAAAAACCCATAAAATTAAAAGACATAAATGATAACTTTGAATTCCAACATAATTTAATAATTGTAGATGAAAACAGCTCTTTAACAATTTTTGAAGAAGAAGTCTCAGATAATAATGAAAAATCTTACAAAACAAAAATAACAGAAATTATTGTAAATAATAATTCTAATTTAAATTATGGTTCTTTCCAGAATTTGTCTCAAAACACAATTACATTTTCAACAAAAAGAGCTTTGGTTCATCAAAATGCTAATATTAACTGGATTAATTTTGATTTAGGTGGTAAATTAACTAAGTCAGAGACAATTACAAAATTGGAAAAAGAAGGAGCCAGTACAAATGTTTTTAATTTATTTTTCACAAATAAGAATCAGCAGTTTGATTTATCATCTTCAATTTTCCATAATTCAAAGCATACAAAATCTGATATGGTTGTAAGGGGAGCTCTAGATAACAAATCCAAAGTTATTATTAATGGCCTTGTAAAAATAGCTGAAAATGCTTCAGGCTCAAATGGCTATCAGAAGCAAGATGCTTTATTATTAAGCCAGGAAGCTGAAATTGATCCAATACCAAGTTTAGAAATTGACAACAATGATGTTAAATGTTCGCATGGTACAACAGTTTCTAAGTTAGATAAAGAAAAATTATTTTATTTAAAATCAAGAGGAATTCCAGAAGACAAAGCTTCTAAATTAATGATAAAAGGTTTTTTTGATCCTATAATTAGAAAAATCAAATTAAAAGAAGTAAGAAAGGACTTGAGAAAAGCAATCTCATTAAAATTGTAAAATGGAAATTTCATTAACAAAACAATTTAATGTAGAAAAAATAAGAAAAGACTTCCCAATACTTGCAAGAACAGTAAATAACAAACCATTAATTTATTTTGACAATTCAGCCACAACACAAAAACCAAAAATAGTAATTGAAACATTAAATAAATTTTTTGAAACCCACAATGCAAATATACATAGAGGCATTCATAAATTAGCAGAAGAATCTACTTTATTATACGAAGAAGCTCATAAAAAAGTCTCTGATTTTATTAATGCTGAATTTGAAGAAGTTATATTTACTAAAAATACTACTGAATCTTTGAATTTATTGGCTTACTCTTTATTTAATAATCTAAAGGAAAACGATGAAATTATAGTTTCACAAATGGAGCATCATTCTAATTTTGTTCCATGGCAGCAATTGGCTAAATCAAAAAATTTCAAATTAAATTTTGTAAAAATAGATAAAGAAGGCAATTTAGATTTAGATCATTTAAAGCAATTATTAAATAAAAAAACAAAAATAGTTTCTTTAGTTCATATTTCAAATGTTCTTGGCACAATTAATCCTGTAAAAGAAATTGCAAAAATAGTGCATGAAAATAATTCTTTATTAATAGTTGATGCCGCACAATCTGTTCCCCACATGAAAATAGATGTAAAAGATTTGGATGTTGATTTTTTGGCATTTTCAGGTCATAAAATATATGGTCCGACAGGAATCGGAGTTTTATATGGAAAAAAACACTTGCTTAAGAATATGGCTCCGTTTTTATATGGTGGCGATATGATCAGAGAAGTTACTTTTGAATATACAAATTTCAATCAGTTGCCCTGGAAATTTGAAGCAGGTACACCCCAAATTGCAGAAGCTGTTGCTTTAGGTTCTGCTATAGATTACTTAAATGAAATTGGTCCTGAAAGAATAGAAGAATATGAAAAATATTTGACAAATTATCTATACAAAAAATTATCAGAGCAAAAAGATGTAAAAATATATGGCTCTAAAAACAGATCTTCCTTAATATCTTTTAATATTTCAGATTTACATCCACATGATGTAGCCTCTATTTTAGATTCAGAAGGAATTGCAATAAGAGCTGGACATATGTGTGCAATGCCTTTGGTAAGGGAAGTTTTAAAAGAACCAGCAGTTTGCAGAGTTAGTTTGTCTTTTTATAATACTAAAGAAGAAATTGATAAATTTATTTTAGCATTAGATAAAGTAAGGAGAACTTTCAAAAAATGACAGAAATTATAGACAGAAATTATGCCGGAGAAGGTATTTACAGGGAAAATATCATTGATCACTATACACATCCAAGAAATTTTGGGAAATTGGAAAAGTTTGATGTTCAGCATAGGGAATTTAATCCCTTGTGTGGAGATGAAACAACTATTGAAATTAAAGTAGAAAATAATATCATTAAAGATATAAAATTCCATGGAAAAGGCTGCGCAATTAGTATGGCTGCTGCCTCAATGTTATTGTCAGAATTAAAAGGAAAGCCAATAGAAAATATTAAAAATATATCAAAAGAGCATGTTTTTGATTTGTTAAGCATTTCAATAAGTCCAGTGCGTGTAAAATGTGCTTTGCTTTGCTTGGAAACTGTAAGAACAGCAGTAAAAATTTATGAAGGGGGGATTGTAGAAAAAGTTGACAAAAAAGTGTATATGTAACTTTTTGATTAAACTTTTTCTTAAAAAGGTTAAATGTCAGAAGAATTAACAATTCAGGATCTGCATGTCTCATTAGAAGACAAAGAGTTGCTTAAAGGAGTTAATCTAAAAATTAAAAGAGGCGAAGTAGTTGCATTGATGGGTCCAAACGGTTCAGGCAAAAGTTCAATGGCAAATGTATTAATGGGTTCTCCAAAATATACAATTACTAAAGGAAAAATTTTTTTAAATAATGAAGATATAACCGAAGCAAAGCCAGAAGATCGGGCAAAAAAAGGATTGTTCTTGTCATTCCAGTATCCTGCTGAAATTTCTGGTGTTACATTGTCTAATTTTTTAAGAACAGCATATAATACATTAAAAAACATAAATATTCCAGTTATTGATTTTTACAAATTATTAAAAGAAAAAATGGCTTTGTTAAAAATGGATGATTCTTTTTCAAGAAGATATTTGAATGAAGGATTTTCAGGAGGAGAAAAGAAAAAAGCAGAGATATTGCAATTGGCAGTTTTAGAGCCCAAATTTGCAATTTTAGATGAAACAGATTCAGGTACAGACATAGATTCATTAAAGGTAATTGCAGATGGTATTAATCATATAAAAAATAATCTTAATATGGGTATTCTTTTAATCACTCATTATAATAGAATTCTACAATATATAAAACCAGATCAAGTGCATGTATTTGTAGATGGTCAGATTAAAAAATCAGGTTCTCATGACCTTGCAATAGAGCTTGAAAATAAGGGTTATGAAAAATTATTGCAAGCATAAAAATGAACAGAAGATCAGAATATATTTTCAGTGCTTTGACATTAGCAGTTGGTTTGTATTGTGTAGGAGTTTCTATAATAAAAGCATACAATTTTCTTGAAACCAGAAGAACCACAAGAATTAAAACAGTGCTTAAAGACCCGAATGGGAATCCAGTAATAACCCAAGTTTCTTCTTATAATCTTTTAGATACTGATAACAACGGAAAATATGATGCAGTTGATATAAAAATAGACTTTAAAGGAAATGTTTTAATTTCTAAAGAAGAAAAAAATAAGAGGCTAGAAGATTTAACAGAACAGGAACTAGAACTTCTTAAATTAAAAAAATAATCTTTATATATTCACTAAAATAAGAATATATTATGAAAAAAGAGCTGAAGGTGCTTCTGGCTACTTATTGTTTCTCAACATTTGCTTTTAGCATGCTAAGCCCGATTTATGCTATTTTTGTTGAAAAAATAGGTGGGGGGATATTAGAAGCGAGTTATGCAATAGCAATCTTTACTTTTGTTTCAGGAATACTTGTATTATTAATTTCAAGATTTGAGGATAATGTCAAGCACCAAGAATATTTTTTATCTTTTGGTTATTTGCTAAATGCAATAGCTTTTTTTCTTTATATTTTTGTATCAAAACCATTTCATCTTTATTTTATAGAAGTTTTATTTGGAATAGCAATAGCAATTTTATCTCCAGTTTATGATGGATTATATTCTAAAAATCTGGACAAAGGAAAATATGTTTCAGAATGGGGCGACTGGGAAGCTGTAGGTTATATGATAAGCTCAATTTCAGCTTTGTCAGGAGGTTATTTAGCAGCTGCTTATGGTTTTAAAACTTTATTTTTAACAATGGCTGCTTTGTCCTTTATAGCTTTTCTGGTATCATTAAACCTTAATCATTCAAAGAACATTAAATTAGCTAAAAGAAAAAAATAAAAAAACAAAAAAGAAATTTTCCTCAATTTTTTACTCAAGAATTCAAATTTATTGTTTCTTGTGTTTAGAGTTATAACACTCTCTGCAATAAGCCGGCTTGTCTGGGTGTGGCTTGAAAGGTACAGTTGCTTTTTGTCCGCAGTCTGCGCATGTTATTTCATGCATTTCCCTTTGAAATCCGCCTTCCCTTCTAGGACCGTCTCTATTCTCAAATCTCATATTCTTTACTCCTATATTGCTCTTAAAAAAGTTTATTTTTAAACTCTTCTAAAAGTCCTTCTTTACATGTAGACATTTTAAGAAAAAGCTTCTCACGAAACTCCCCCCAAAAATCCCCTATATGCAACCCTTAAAATAAATTACTAGTATTTAAAGCTATGTTTTTTATGAGCGTGTCTAATAAATCCAAATAAAATAATAAGTTAGTCTCACTAGTAATTTAACTAGTCTTAGTTCTCCTGGGGAGAACTCTCTTTGCAACTGATTTTACCTTGTCTATGAAAAGGTTTATATTTTCTACAATTGTATT
>Ga0209541_10001285_pt1 | contig 50332 bp, 60 predicted proteins | sample RifCSPlowO2_01_FD_184027 | JGI IMG/M metagenome (GOLD analysis project Ga0209541, IMG submission 184027) | Groundwater microbial communities from Rifle, Colorado - Rifle CSP2_plank lowO2_0.1 (SPAdes) (version 2) | ecosystem: Environmental > Aquatic > Deep subsurface > Groundwater | place... | reverse complement strand
ACTAAGCTGGATTAAATGGTTCAATGAAAAGAGATTTCATAGAGGAGTTAAAGCATATCCTGCTGAAATTTATGTAAAGTATTAAGGTTTACTTAACATATACCTTTTTTCAGACTTCTCAATCCTCTCTGTAAAAGGTTTACTAAGAAGATGATATAACTTACATTCTCCATCTCTACAGGATAATTTATCATTTTGGCCTCTTGAATTAGGACATCTTATTTGTTTTCTAGTTGCTTGTTTTCCAGGAGTATATCCTCCATCAACTAATACATGAATTTCTCCTTTAGTGCAATAATACATACTTGTCATTAATTCTTGTAAAACTTGTAATTTATAAACTTCATCACGTATTTTCCATCCTCATAATGCTTAAAAACGCCTTGTAAATAGGTAATTAATGGCAAAAAGCCCAATTGTAATGCTTATCTTGACTGTTTTTCTAGTAACTACTTTAGTTAGTTTTGCCAGCGCAGACACAACAAAATTAATATGTTTAGATAATGGAGAAACAATCGAATTTTCAAAATGCAATTCAGCTATTCCCGACAGAACCTGTGAAAGCACATGGGGATGTCAGTTTTGTGTAACTGAAAAAAGCTCTGGAGTTTATTGTCCTCAAAGTATAAATGCATGCAATAGCCTAACTCTTACTTGTTCAGGAGAACAGTCAGATACAGAAAGCATAGAAACCATACCTGTAACACAAAATGATGAGGAAGATAATTCTGATACAGAAAGCAACACCGATACAGAAGAGACTCAAGATACAAATACCAACACAAATAATGATCAAAACACTCAAACAAATACTAATTCAAATACAAACTCAAACACTGAAACAAATACTCAAGATAACTCTCAGCAAACAAATAATGAAAATATTTTCTCTAAATTAATAAATAGATTAAAGAACAATGAAAATCAGGAGAATAATGTAAGTGTTAAAGGAACTATCTCTGCAAAAACAAACTTTGATAAAGATAATTCAATAACTGGAAATACAATAGATAATTCAAAACCAAGGACTACATTAAACATCAATCCAATATTCTTTCTTCTTGTAATAGGTCCTATAATTGAATTCATAATTCTATCATTCTTATTGGGATATGTAATAGGAAAAAAGAAATTATCTCTTAAAAATATTAAAGGAAATAAAAGCAGTCAAGTAAAAGATATCAAAAATAAGATCAAAGAAGCTGTTTATTAATTATTTTCTTCCAATACTTCTTTTTCCAGCCCTTTTCATTGCAGGAAGCGGTTTTTTAACTAGATTAGAAGCAATATATTCTATTCCCCCGCACTTACCACCCATTAATCTACATTCATTATTTGAATCCTCACTTGCATTTTCTTTACCAGGATAATGCCTACAACAAATTTTAATATCTTCTACAGAACCATAATCAGCCCTAAGAGTTTTTCTGTGATGCCTACAATAATAAACTGCTTCTACCATACATAATATAAAAAAATCTCACTTTTAAATTTTGTTGTTACAGAAAATATAAAATAAAAATGTTCTGAAAATATGCTATATCTTTACCTAATTTATATGAGTAACCAATTTAATTATCCATTTAATCTTGGTATGATTTCAAACTAGGTTTAAAACTTTAGTTGGACTATGGACACTAAAGTTTATTCTGATAAATAATATTAATTCCAATTCTCTTAAAACGTCATCTTTTTATAACCTCAATTCTCAGTATATTAATGCAAAAAAATAGATTTTACACAATTTGGATAGCACTTCTAATTGTCATTATATTTGTGATTCAAACAATTTTTCCGGGATTCACAGAAGTATTTAACCTAACAAGTTCAAGCTGGACGCAATCATGGAGATTCTTAACTTCCATATTCCTGCATGGAAGCCTTGCCCATTTACTTTCAAACTTATTTGCACTGATATTATTTGGATTAATCCTGGAAAAAACAATTGGAAGTAATAAATTCCTCCTTGTATTTATTATTTCTGGAATTTTAGCAAATTTAGTTGCAATAAATTTTTATCCTTCTTCACTAGGAGCAAGTGGAGCAATAATGGGAATTATAGGAACTTTAGCAGTTATCAGACCATTAATGGGTGTGTGGATTTACGGAATGATTGTTCCAATGTTCATTGCATCAATAATCTGGATTGTTGTTGATGCTATTGGCATTTTCATCCCAGATAACATAGGACATATTGCCCATCTTTCAGGAATATTTTTTGGAGCAATATTTGGTGGAGTATTCAGGTCAAATTACGAAACAAGAAGAAAAAGGCACATGATTGAAGTCCCAGAACATCTTTTAAGAAAATGGGAAACTCTGTATATGGGAAGGGATTAATTTACTTTTTTCTAGCAAGATATTGAATAAAAAGACTTTTCTCTTTCTTTTCTTCCTTAAAGTCATGATAAATTTTCTCAATAACAAAATCTTTACTTAAAATTTCTATCATATCTTTTTGATAAATTGGATATAAATCTAATTTGCTCCATTTCTTATTTTTCTTATCATAATAATGAATAACAACAACTGTATCGCTAATGTATGCTGGAAAAGCAATTATATCTTTCTGAAATCCATGATAATAAACAGTATAATCAAATGAGAAATTTTCAAGAATTTTTTCTTTTGGTAAATTTGTTAATGATTTAATGTAATCATAATTTCTTGAATCAATAAATAAATATCCGCCTTTTTTTAAAAGGCTAGCAAATTTATCAACTACTATTTGTTGAGCTTTTTTAGTATATTCTCTTGTTCCGCCACCTATATAAGTTAGAGAATTGCCTGTTAGAAAACCAAAATCAAACAAATGTGTATATGGTGGCTCTGCCTTTGGCAAATCTAACCAATTAGCCTTATGAATGATCACTTCTTGTTTATTTTGTTTAAATAATTTGCTCGCTTGTTTAATAAATTCATCATCCCCCTCATTTACTTCTACACTTTCTAAAAGATAATTTCTTTCCTTTAACCCTTGCACAATTCCATTTAGTTCTGTTCCGCCACCAACACCAAAATCAATAACACTTTTTAGCTTATGGCTAGTTATCAAATTAAGAAAGAAATCTCTTTCTTCTTTTTTTATGTTTCCTTTAAATTTCGGATAAATTTCTTTCTCCCAACTAACAAATCTAAAATTAGAAAATTCTTCTATAGGATTACTAACGTATGGGAGAGTATTAACAAATGCCATTCTATTAAAATATAACCTCCTTTTAAAACATTTCTAAGAATTAACTTCCCCACCCGCTTGTTTTCTTCTGCTTTATCATCTGAATTTCACTTAATGCTTTCAACTCATCACTTGCTAACAAATCTCTATTACCCTTGAATTTTTTAAATTGATTTTCAGACAACTCACTATATAGAAACTTTTTATCAGCTAAATGCCTGTCAAAATAAATTCCAGAAATTGAAATAGCAACCTCCATTCCAGCTGTTGCTTCTTCAACCTTTTTATTATCTGCCTGTATTCCCTTTACTCTCCCAATAACCTCTCCATTATCGTCAATTAGTTCCATTCCAGAAACAATCTTGCCAGCAGTAATTCTTACTCCAAAAACAGCCGGATTAGAATTCCTAAAAACATGCTTATGCAGAATTTCAAGCTTGCTAATTCTAGCCAATCCCATTAACCTCTCTCTTTCAATCTCTTTTGCTTTTTCTTCTCTAAACTTCTGCAAATTCTCAATCAGCTTGTAAATAACCGCTTCTGTAATTATTTTAACTCCATAAGTATCTTTAACTTCCTCATCAACAGAAACATTAAATCCAGCTACAACTGCATCAATAGGATCAATCTCAAAATTAGCTTTTGCAGAAAGCAGATCTGCCTTGTTTATATTTCCAATACCTGCTTTCACAAACTTGACATTTGCCTGTTTTAATAAAACAATCAATGCCTCCAAGCTTCCAAGCGAATCAGCCTTTATTATAATTCCCCTTTTATCTATTTTAATTCCTTCTCCAATTTCTTTCTTAAACTCGCTAGTTGCCTCTTCTAAAGTATTGTATTGCATAAATGGCATTCCAGGAAGAACATCTGTTTTATCTGAGATCTGAATTCTTATTCCAGCAGCTGCAGTTGATTCATTAACTGAAGCAAATTTTATTGAAAGGGGCTGAATTTCCTGAATTGCCTTAACCTTTGTTAAAATTGGCTTATCAAAAGTTGCAATTGCAACCTCATCATTAACTTTTAAAATACCATCATATAAAACACATTCAACATAATTAAATGCCTTTTCTTTTTTAATCTCTAAAATAACCCCCTTGGCTTTATCTCCAAGTTTCAATCTGTCTTTTAAAAATCTCTGAGATAACCCGCATAACATCATTAATATTTCAGGAATTCCCTCTCTTGTCTTTGCAGAACACGGAACAAGTGTTAATTGCTTTGTAAAATCACTTATTTTGTAAAATAATTCTGCATCAAATCCATAACTGTTTAAAGCTCCGACAATTGTATAAAACTTCTCATCAAATTCTTGCTTAACATGCTGCGGCTGTTGCTGAAGGCTGTTTTTCAGTTCATCATTAGCTTTTTTCCACCCGCTTATTCTGTCAATTTTATTCAGCGCAACAATAAATGGAGTTTTATTTGATTTTAAAATTTGTATAACTTCAGCAGTTTGTGGTTTTATTCCCTCATTAATATCAATAACAAGAATAGCTAAATCAGCTAAACTTCCCCCTCTTTTTCTTAAATTATTAAATGCAGCATGTCCTGGAGTATCAATAAACAGAAATCCGGGAATTTCAAGTTTAATTCCCTGCTTGTCAATAAGCGGACAGCTTGCTTTAAGATGATCTGCTGTAAATACTGTAAAAGAAATTCTCTGGGTTATCCCTCCTGCTTCCCCTTCTGCAACAGAGCTCTCTCTAATTGAATCAAGAATGCTTGTCTTACCATGATCAACATGACCTGCAACTGTTACAATTGGCTGTCTAATTATTTGTGTTTTCATTTTCAGATAATTTTGGGGACCTTTGGTTTGCATAATTGCGAACCCTTTAGTTTTTTCTAAAGGTTCATTAGTCATGAAAATAAGATAATAAAGGTATTTTTAAACCTTGATAAAAGAAAAATTAACTAAAGTTTAACTTATATAAATCATCTAAATTAATCAAAGATCAAACAATTAAAAGTAATTATTAAGTAGCTACATATAGAAAGATTTAAAAAGTATTGATATAAATAAGATTAATGACAAAAGTTACCACAGAACAAACTCAAGAAAAAAGATTACAAGAATTAGTAGTTTATCACATAGTTTCAGAAGATTTTTTATATCCGGGAATAGTTTATAGATCAGTTGCTAATCGTCCAGACCCATTTAATATTGCAAATGAATATGGATGTAAAATTGAACTTCGTGAAGGGCAATTTAAGAATTTATCAGATTCTGATCCTATATGTTCTAGTTATAATTTAAGTCATTTTCCCATTGATAAAAATGGAAGATGTTTAAGTGCCGTTATTATTGGTAAAGATATAATTCGGCTCGTTAAGACAAGAGAAGCAATACATCGTCTATGTGGTGTCGAAAGATTAGACTTAGGTGGTTTTGTTGATGTTAGCGAAAAAAGGGCATATAATTAAATCAATTTCTCTAAATTATATACCAAATTTTAATTCAATACTTAATTTAAACGCCGTATTTTAAAGAAAAAGAGGTGTTTAAATCTAAGAGTTATCAACAGACAATCCCTAGACTATTCCACCTCTTTCACAATATTTCTAAGATGTCCAAATATATAAGGTTTTCTTAAATATGCAAAAACAAAGATTTAAATAATAGGCAGGTTATAATTTTTCATGGCAGAAAATACAATTGTTAGTGAAAGAATAATCGGAACAGGTAGACTAGAACTTATTGGTTCAAATGGAGCAATATTAAAAATAGATTTTACCCATACTTACAATCCCGAATCTGGAGAAACCGCAGGCAGAGTTAATTTGCCTCTTACGGATCTTATGCAAGAATTACGGGGAGAATACCCTGATTCAAGAATTCAATGCCATTATCAAGACAATCAATAAAATTTCTCATTAAAATTATTTTTACTTCTATAATTATATTTCACAAGACAAACTATAAATACTCGATAATCATCCCATTTTTAACATAAATTAACCTCTTATGTAAAGGGAAGCTTCATAAGAGAAACCGTAGGTGTCTTTTATTATGGTAAAACCAGAAGACGAAAAAACAAACAAGGAGAAATTAGAAGAAGACATAGCAGAGCTTAGAACAAGAATCAAAAATACAGAGTATGATCTTACCCATTCATTTAAGGGAAATTCTTTATTAGAGCAAAAACTGGCAATATCTAAAAAATCTTTGGAAGACAAAGAGAAGTTACTTGTAGAACTAACTGATAATCAAACAACCAAGACAAAGCAAATAAGAAAAATGGAAGGGGAAGTAACTGAAGTGAAAAATGAATCAATTTCAGAAGCACAGGAAGAAATTGTTGAAGAAGAAATTGAAAAGGAATTCTTATAAACCAGTTAAACTAATAATAGTTATGCAATTCAAACTCTCTCCCCACACTATAAGCTTAATGCAGGAATGTCCGAGATGTTTCTGGCTTACACAACATAAAATATGGCAAAGGCCAGAAGGAATAACAGCAAGTTTAATGAATGGTATGGATAGAATTCTAAAAACTCATTTTGATAAATTTAGAGACAAAGGAGAATTGCCTCCAGAATTGCAAAACAATGGAGATTGCAATAATCTAATGCTTTTTGATGATCCTGAATTATTAGAAGTATGGAGAAATTACAGAAAAGGCATAGTATGGGAGGATGAAAATGGGAATATATTAATGGGTGCTGTTGATAATGTGCTTGTAAATACAAAAAATAATAAGTTAATTATCCTTGATTACAAAACCCGTGGTTTTCCTTTAAAGGAAAACACTCATGAATATTATCAAAACCAGCTGGACATTTACAACTTCCTTTTAAGAAAAAATAACTATGAAACAGAAGATTATGCTTTCCTGTTGTTCTACATTCCAAAAGAGGTCCTCCCTACTGGCGTGGTTTTATTTGACACAACTTTAAAAAAAGTAAAGATAAATATTCTTAATGCTGAATATCTTTTTAATAAAGCTATTAAGCTTCTAAACTCACAATGCCCAGAGGAAAGATGTAAGTGGTGTGAGAATGTTGAATATTGAATAAATAGAAACATCACTTAAATAACTACCAAATCTGGCATAAATTTTAATATAGAAAATTTATTTATTATATGTTTTCAAAAAAATTCTTGAAATAATGCAATATTTTTCCCTGCTTTATTCACTAGAATTACTTATTTCACTTCTAATTTATCTTGTAAATATATCCACAAGCTTTTTCTCTACTTCCTTGATCTTTTCGGGTTTTATTTTCCCTGCTTTATAATTTACAGTAGAAGATTCAACAGTAAATAAAATTGAAGGCATAATAAGACTATCCATTTTTAAAACACCCGAAATAAAATCTGTTTTTTTAAGAGTTAATGCATCTTCGTCATCCCTATGTTTTGTAGTTATTTGAGCAAGAATAATATTCTCACCTTTCAATGTTGCAACAATTAAAGCAGGTCTTTTCTTAATTGTTGACAAATCTGTATATGGAAAAGGCAAAATAACCACTTCTCCTTTTACAAATCTTTCCATGCTTCTTCATCCTCTTTTGAAAGCCAATTTTTTGCTAAAACAGGTTCACTTGCCAGCATTGCCATCATAGCATCACTCATACTTTTTTTCATAGGCCTAATTTCAACCTTATCGCTATATACAATAAGATTAACTTTAGACCCTTCTTCAAAACCCGCTAAATCCCTCGCTTCTCTAGGTATGCAAATCTGGCCTTTCTCGGTAATTTTAATTGTTTTTATTTCCTTAATTTCCTGTTCCATTTTAGTATATTTTTGTATATCTCCTTGATTTATTTCTTACTAGTAAGATATGTAAGAACTTTATATATTTTACTATATTTAAATATAACTCTTAAGTAGTTACAAATAGAAAGGTTTAAAAATATAATTAATATCATAAGAGGCATGGTTAAACAAATTTATAGTTGTGGAGTATGTGGTAAACTAGGCTCTAGTCCTGATTCTCTAGCAAAGCATGAAGCACTTCCAGTTAGAGATTGGACTTTTAAAGGAGGAGAGTTATTTTCTTATGGGCCTTGTATGGGTTCTGGAGTAAGTGTTGCACTTATTTTAGAACCATTAATATTGAATGAGGCACATGTTCAAAGATATTCTGTTTTAGGTCTCGATGTGTTATCTAAAGAATTAAGTAGTGAAAATCTTTTAGTTAGCCATGCAGGATTTCCCCCAATAAATTATAATCCTTTTATTCCACAGCATAAAATGTCTCGTGCACCCCATATAAGACATTTAAAAAATCAGTTCGCAAAAGTAAAAGAATTAGAATATAGATGGTATGAAGAAACTATTAAATTGCTTAATGAAAGAAAAGAATTAACAAAACGTGTTTGGAAGGGATATATTGAAAAAGCATTTGGAAAACCAGAAATGAATTATGACGAACTACAAAAAATTACTCACTCTCATTTTGAAGCAATCCAACATTTTTACCCACATATTCAACAGTTATCAAGAGGATGTTTAAAAGAAGGTGATGAATTCTTCTATGCTAGATACTGAAAATATCTCAAAAAAACTTTCTCACATTAAAAAATTAAGTCTACTTAACGGACTAAAGAAGTTTCTAGAAAACATTATTTATCTTTAAAGGCAAATAAGGTTTAATTGCCTTTCTTAATTGTGGGTAAGTCCACATTCTATTAAAAGTAGGATGATCTAAGTTATTCAAATGAGAATATTTACCCCCAATTATCTTTCTAGAATCTGTTACATCTAAAACAATTATTCTCTTTCCTTTTACTTTGTAATGCTTTTTTAAGAGTGGTTTGTGCTTTTTTCTTACAACAATTATAACCTCTGCCCAGTCAATATCTTCTTGTTTAAACGGATTATGTGCTTTCTCATGAATTATTCCAAAACCAATTCCCCCATACCTTGTTCTATAACCTTTATTTTTAAGATAATTCGCAAGATATTTGCTTCTGTTAATTCCCATAGAACATATACATAAAACTTTAGGTTTTTTCATATAAAACTTAATTAAATCCTACTTAAAAATCTTTTCCCGCAACCTTTATAAATTCCCATTATAGTAAGTTATCTATCGCTTATTAATGTAGAAATTTGGAATATTGGAAAAAATTCTATAACACTTTTTTTAAGCTCCATTTTGCCGCTAAACTCTGTTGAAAGAACAATTCCTTTTTTGGGGCTATATTCTTCAATAAAACTTCTAAAAGATCTTGTAATATTTTTATTCTTTAAAGTGGTTTTTATTTCAAGAGGAAGAATAATGCCATCTTTTTCTAAAATAAAATCTACTTCTGCACCTGCTTTGGTTTTCCAATACCTCAATTCAATATCACTTTTAACAAGCTCTGAAGCCACAAAATTTTCATTAATAGCTCCTTTATCTGTTCTCTCCTCTAGTCTTTGAAAATTATTTAATATGATGTTCCTAAACCCATTATCCAAAAAGAAATATTTTGGAGATTTAACAATTTCTTTTCTTTTATTTGTGAAAAATGGCCTATTTTCAATACAAATAAATGTTTTTTTAAGAATATTAAGATTTTTCATCAAATCATGATAGCTAAAATCAGTAGAAGATGAAAGTTCATGGTAATTCGCAATACTGCCAGTTTGAATAGCTAAGAGTTTAATTAGCCTGCTTAGTTTAAAGTCTTCTTGAAGCTGCAATATTTCTTTTATTTCTTTTAAAAAATAAGTATTATATATATTTTTCAGAACTTCAATCTTTTCTTCTTTATCATTAGAGATAATAACCCTTGGATAGCCGCCATAAGTAACAAACTCCTCATAATATTGGTTTACTTTGCCAATTAATTGGCTTGATAAATCTTTTTTCTTATATAAATAATATAGTTTCCCATCTTTATAACTTAAAAATTCCCCAAAAGAAAAGGGGTATAATGTAAAAACAAATATTCTGCCAACAAGATATTTAATGCTATGAATTGATAAGTCGGATGAAGACGATCCAGAAATAATAATTTTTACATCAAAATTATCATAGATATATTTAAGTTGCTTGCCTCCTTGTTTTGCATACTGAAATTCATCTATAAATAAATATTTGTTATTTTTTACATATAATTCTATAAATGATTTTAAGTCCTTAGAAAAAAACTCTAGTATTTCTCTATCTTCAAATGTTATAAATTTGGCATTTTTCAGCCCAAGAAGGATATGTTTCATTAAAGTTGTTTTTCCGCACTGCCTTGCTCCAACTATTGCAATGACTTCTTTCTTATCAAGATACTTGCTTATTTTACTCTCTAAAAATCTGGGAATATAATTTTTATCTGTCTTTTCTGCCATAAAATTCTTTATTTTAACCTCACTAAAATTTATTATATTTTAATAATAGTGAGGTTATTTATAAACCTTTCTATTACCCTTTTTAACATCCTTTTCCCCTTTAATTATAACTCTTAAGTAGTTACAAATAGAAAGGTTTAAAAGGGAATTAACCATTATTAATTTATGATGAAACTAAAAGAAATTACACAGGTGTTTGATGTAAGTAATGTTAGCGAAGCTTATCATGGATCTATTGATATTACAGATTTAAAAGATGAATTAGGGACAAAAGGACATGTTCTTGTAGTAAGAGGAGATAAAGCTTATGTAGATGTTTTAGGAGATAATGCACATTTAGCAAATCCTAAATTTTGGTTATACGAAAATTTAATTAATTCTCCAAGAGTTCAAGAACAATTAAAAGGCAACCCAAATCATAAATTATTTGATGGGGTTGGATTTTCTTCATTAGAAGCATTGGGTTATCATGCAAAACGATTAGGCAGAAAAGCGGTTGTTGTAATGGCTCACGAGCATGTACCAGATGATAAAGTTTTTGAAAGATATGATATGGAAGTTATTCACGGAGATAAACCAGCTGAAGAAGGTTACGTTGAAAAACAAAGAGAAGTTCTTTCTCAGAGAGATGATTTAATACCCCTTCATCAAGCATTATACGGAGCACAGGCGTTAGCCCCGATCGGAAACGCTGTAGCAAATAGGCTTGAAGAATTATGTATTATACCTGATGAAACTTTTTGGTCTATGGCAAGTGGCTCAAATTTATATGGAATTGGAAACAAAATAAAAAGTAGGTTTCATAGTAAAACTGTACTAGTAGAACCCAAAAAGGGAAGAACTGTTGATCCTTCTCTAGATCTATCAAATCCAGAAGAAGTTAAATCATTTGCAAAAAGGAAACTTAGAGATTATTCCCTAGACGATTGGAATAGAATAAATCCTGGTATTTTTCCACTTCATGTTAAACATCCTAATAGATACTTATTAATTAATTGGTTATATAAAGGATATACTGGGATTGATTCAACAGTAGGGATAAGTTCCAGTGAAGTAAATAAAATACAAAAAAGATTAAGGAGATTATCGCCGGAATACGATTGGACAAAAACAACCGCTCTAACAATGGTTCCAGCAATTGAAGCTGCAAATAGAGGCAAGAATGTTTTAGTTATGAGTTACGGAAAAAATAGGGAAAATAAAAGTAGAGATATAACATTTATAGATCAAATTCCTTGGATTTTAAGAAATGAAACTCCCTTTCAGAAAGTTGCTGCTTCAATAATGCTTGCTGGATATTTAGCTGCTGCATCGTATGCTTCTTGGGATATTATATTTCAAAATATTCCTGCTTTTAATGGGTCTGCGGTTGTTGATAAAGACGAAAAAACATGGGTTTCTAGATTAGCAGATATGGACAATTTACATTAAGGAAATAGGATTTTGAAGCTTTGAGAAATTATTTAGTGGAGGAGGGTTAGCAGATAAAGATAAAAATGGTATTATTAATTATGAAGAACAATTTGATGTTTGGAATAGGATGAGATTACTTGACAGAGATAAAACTTATTTTGAGTCTGAGGGTACAAATCAATTCCCTAAACCAAAAAAAGAGGACTTAGAAAGAGCAATTGAAAGTTATGAAACTGAATAAAAAATTTCTTCCCCCGCAACCTTTATAAATTCTCATTATAGTAAGTTATCTATCGCCATCACTTAGTTATTAAATTAAATTCTTTATTCTAAAAAATGACCAAGATAGTGCAAGCTGTAAAACGTGAAAGCAGGCAGGTAGAGAAAGCTCTGCATCCGCTTGTTAAAGAATGGTTTTTTACAAAATTCAAGGAGTTCTCCTTAACACAGCTATATGGGGTTGGAGCAATCTGGGAAAGAAGGAATATTTTAATTTCAGCTCCAACAGGCGGAACAAAAACATTAACAGCCTTTCTTTCAATTTTAAATTACTTAGTTATTTTAGCTGAAAAACAGGAATTAGAAAACAGAATTTATTGTGTTTATACTTCGCCCCTTAAAGCGCTATCTAATGATATTCATAAAAATCTTGTAGAACCTCTAGAACAAATCTATCAATTAGCAGAATCTAAAGGAATAAAGTTACAAGAAATAAGAGTTGGCTTAAGAACAGGAGATACAACTCTGGCTGAAAGAGCTAAAATGGCAAGAAAAATCCCGCATATTTTAGTAACAACTCCCGAATCTCTGGCAATTATCCTCACAAGCAAGAACTTTGTTAACGCTCTAAATGGTGTGGAATTCTGTATTGTTGATGAAATTCATGCCCTAGATAATAAGCGTGGAGCTTACCTAAGTATCAGCTTAGAAAGACTAAATGAAGTAAGCAAAATATGGCCTGTAAAAATTGGTTTAAGCGCAACAATCTCTCCTTTAGAAGAAGTTGCTAAATTCCTTGTAGGAATAGATGATGAAAGAGAAGTTGAAATAGCTCAAGTAGAGTTACAAAAAAAAATTGATATTGAAGTTCTCACTCCTGTTAAAAATATAATTGATGATGAAAACATTCAAAACGATATGTATAGTTTAATTGACGCTTTAATTCAAAAGCATAAAACAACTCTTATCTTCACAAACACACGAGCTGGAACAGAAAGAGTTGTTGCCCATCTAAAAGATAAATTCCCGACAATTTACGGAGATGATAATATAGCGGCTCATCACGGCTCTTTAAGCAAAACTCTAAGATTTAATATTGAAGAGCGTTTAAGAAATGGAGAACTAAAAACAGTTGTCTGTTCAACAAGCCTGGAATTAGGAATTGATATTGGCTATATTGATTTAGTTATAATGCTAGGCTCTCCAAAATCTTCAGCAAGAGCATTACAGAGAATGGGAAGAGCGGGCCATAAACTGCACGACACAGCTAAAGGAAAGTTTATTGTAACAGATAGAGATGATTTAATAGAATGTGCTGTTATACAAAAAGAAATGATTGAAAGAAAAATAAACACGGCAAAATTCCCAAAAAATGCCCTAGATGTCTTAGCTCAGCAGATTTACGGCATGGCAATATACAAAATCTGGGATATTGAAGAACTTTTCTCTTTAATAAGAAAAGCTTATTGCTATCACGATTTAAGCAAAAACGATTTCTATGATATTATAAGTTATCTAGCAGGAGAATATGATTTAGAAAAAAACAATATTTACGGAAAAATATGGTATGATAAGGAAACCAAGCAAATTGGGAAAAAAGGAAAACTGGCAAGAGTAATTTACTTGACAAATATTGGAACAATTCCAGAAGAATCATACATTACAGTCAAGTTAGCCGGAAGTGAGGAAAGAATAGGAGCAATAGATGAAGGTTTCTTAGAAAGAATGAAACGAGGAGATGTTTTTGTTTTAGGCGGAAGTAAATACGAATACGGATATGTAAGAGGAATGAACTTATATGTCCGATCCGCAACACACAAAAACCCGACAATTCCTTCATGGTTCTCAGAAATGCTGCCATTAAGCTTTGACTCTGCTAATGAAATAAACAGATTCCGTTTATTAATTAAAGAAAAACTGGATAAAGGAAAAGATGGAAAAACAAAAAAGCAGGAAATAATTAAGTTTATTCAAGAATATTTGTATCTGCCTGAACAAACCGCAGAAGCTATTTACAATTACATGAATGAACAGTATAAATTTTCAGAAATATCAACATCAAGAAAAATAATCATTGAAAGATACAAAGGAGAGAAAAATTACTTGTTAGTTAACAGTATGTATGGCAGAAGAGTCAATGATGCCCTTTCCAGATCGCTGGGTTTTTTAATGGGAACAGTTGGAGGGAGGGATATTGAAATAGGTGTTACAGACTCTGGATTTTATATTGCAGGAGAGAGTCTGAAAATTGAAAAAGCACTGGAATTCTTAAATTCTAAAAATCTTCACGAAGTTTTAGTAGAAGCAATTGAAAAAACAGATTTATTAGCAAGAAGATTCAGGCATTGCGCATCAAGATCTTTAATGATTTTAAGAACATATAAAGGCCTTAGAAAAAGTGTGGGCAAACAACAAATGAAAAGCCATTTCTTATTAAGCGCTGTAAGAAAAGTCTCAAATAAATTTCCTATTTTAAATGAAGCCCGCAGAGAAGTTTTGGAAGATGTCATGGATATTGCCAGCACAAAACTAGTCTTAGAGCAAATTGAATCAGGCTTGTTGAAAGTAGAAATAAAAGACGTCAAGCTTCCCTCACCCTTTACTTTAAACTTAATAATTCAAGGCCACAGCGATCTCATAAAGATCGAAGACAAACAGGCTTTCCTAAAGCGTATGCATGAGTTGCATATGAAAGCGATAGGCGAGGAATGATTGTTTACACAAAGTATATCAAAAATGGTTCTTTTTCTATTTTTCTTCAAGAAGCCATTTCCAAAGGGGAATAAACTTGATTTTTCTTCGTATGCCAAACCATTCTGTGCTCTCCTCTCCTGAATAGTTTTGATTAATTATTAATAAATTATTGCATTTTAGCTCTTTGCTTGCTTTTAACAAAGCCCTTATTTCTCTCTTTTTTGTATCGGGGTCTGTAAGGTCATAGCAAACCTGTATTAATTGGCTAATTTTTGTGTCTTTTTTTATCACAAAATCAACTTCTTCTTTTTCCGTATTTTTCCAATAATAACTTTCTTCTTTCTTTCTTTTCAGTTCAATGGCAACAATATTCTCATAAAGCCGCCCGTAATTATTCATAAACTTGGTTGAAATTGAATTAATAAAAGAGTTGTCTATAAAATATATCTTTTTAGGATATTGTATTTGATCTTTAATTTTATAAGAAAAAATAGGCAAGCTAAATGCAAAATAAGAATTTTCAATGTAAGAAATATACTTTTGTACAGTTGATTTGCCAACTTCATTTCCCAAGCTTTTAAGGTTATTGTAAGCTTTGCTTATAGAATAATCTCTTGAATCTAAAAGTAACTTTATCAAAGTTTTCAAAGATTCCTCATTTTTTATGCCATATCTTTCAACAATATCCCTTTTTATTGCTGTAGCATAATAAGACTGTGCCAACTCAAACTTTTTATTTTTATCTTCAAGAACTATTTCAGGCAAGCCGCCATAAAGAAGGTATTCAGTAAGTGCCTTAAGAATAATAGGCCTCTCTTTTTCAGAATATTCTAATATTTTAAAGTCAAAATTAAGGTTCTTAAATTTTAAAAATTCTTTAAAAGATAAGGGAAATACTTTAACTTCCAGGAATCTGCCCCTTAACTCTGTAGGGATCTCTTCTTCAGACATTCTTGAAGAAGAGCCGGAGACAAAAATTCTCATGTTTTGATTGGCATCATATACCCTTCTAAGCCACTTGCTCCAGTTAGGAATATTGTGAAGTTCATCTAAAAACAAATATTTAATTTTTTTATTAAATATTTCCTCGGATGTTGGAAGCAAATCGCTTAAAAATTCCGTCTTTAGGGGAATTCTTTCATCTTCAAAATTAATAAAGACCACTTCTTCACGAGAATTAAGCTTAAGCAGCTCATTGGCTAAACCATAAAGAATATAGGTCTTTCCAACTCTCCTAAAACCATTTAATACAACTATCTTATTAATCTTCATATTAAGATAGCTTTGAAGGTCTAATTTTCTTGGAATTATTAAGGGAATGTCTTTTCCCTTCCATTCTGCCAGTATTGTTTTTATTATATTATTCATAGTACAATTTTAGTATATTATTGTACTATTTAAACTTTACTATCCATAGTTAGAGATATTTCTTTAAGATGTTATATTATAAAATTCTTTGAACTTTCTAAAGTGTTACATTTTTTGTTACACTTATTGTAAAAACCGATCTATATTTTGTTACATTTTCCTAAAGCGTATGCATGAGCTGCATATGAAAGCTATTGGTGAGGAATGATTATTTACACAAAGCATACCAAAAAAGATATACCTCCCTTAAATCTTTTGCAAATCTAAAATTGCTTTTTTATGTTTCTCAAAAACTTTATCATCTATAATTCCATAAACTCCCTGTAAAGTGTCTTTAAATTGTTTTGAAGTTATCTTTTCCTTAATCTTTAAATATAATCTATTAAAATCATACTTTTTTGAAATCTCTTCTTTTACCCATTTTTTATTTTTTATGTTTGGGGCCAGCATAAAAATATCTCTTATATCTGTTAAACGACAGCTCACAAATTTCAAGACAAATAAAGCATCTAAGTTTATGATTCTTAATTTTAGTTCTTCTGTAATTGTCTTTCCCCTTAGAGTTCTTATCTCTGAATTATTAAATACCCAATCAGCAGAAAAAGTAGCATTGGTTTGCCTGTCCAAAACTTCTTTGATTAAAATATCAATACTTACTTTAATATTATCTCCTAAATCTTTCTCTAATCTTAAAAAATCTCCATAATAAGAAGCATTATCTTTGTTATTCTCTTCTCTTGCATAACCAAAATCTACTAGAACTTCTTCAATTTCCATTAATTCCTCTTTATCTTTAACTACAATATCGCAATCAACTGAAAATCTTGGAAGAGTGTAAGCATTCACAGCATATCCGCCAATAATTACAAACTTGAATTTTCCCATTCGCTTTAAGGTTTCAAAAATCTCTTTTTCTCTAAGCTGTAGCATTTTTATATTTATTTTTCATGTAATTGTAAGCATACAAATACATTTCATTTAATTTTGCTAATTTAATTGTTTCTTTTAAATTATCAATTTTATAATTTTCTTTTTCTACAAAACTTAATTTTTCAACAGGAATTAATATTATATATTCTCCTATGGTCGTTCCTTCATTAACATAATTTGGGATATTATGTTTGTTAAAGAAATTTTTCCAATATTTTAAATCTTTCTTTAAAACTTTAATAAAATAAGGTGATTTTTCTATTCCTCTTTGAACATAGGAATAATCGCTCCAAATTTCTATAGCAGACAAATTAGTGAAAGCATAATCTTTTTCTGCTTCTTTTACTATTTGGGGGACTTTAAATTCTAATAAACTCCTGATTATTGTCTCTGGATTTAAGCATACATAAGTATTATTTGATTGCTTTTTGATCCAACCAGCCCTTAATAATAATGCAAATATCTTTTTTTTCATGCTTTGCCCAACTATCCAATCTAACTCTGACTGTTTGAATCCTTCTTTATCTTTATGCTTTGAAAAAAACAAAGCATATGCCTTTAAGCCATATTGGGGTATTTCTGTTGCCATTTTTCTATTTGTTTAAGTTTTATATAGTTACCTAATAGGTAACCAATATTTAAAGGTTTCTGTTTCATAACCCTTGTTTAAAGCTTTCCTAAAGCGTATGCATGAGCTGCATATGAAAGCTATAGGTGAGGAATGATTGTTTACACAAAGTATATCAAAAATGGTTCTTTTTCTATTTTTCTTCAAGAAGCCATTTCCAAACAGGCATTACCTTTATTTTTTTGCTTTCTATTTTAATTTCTTCTTCTTGGCTATTTGTTAAAAGCAATCCTTCATTTAATTTAAATTTATCCATTGCTTCAGAGAGTCCAGAAATCTCTCTTTCTCTGTTATCTTCATTTAAATCATAACAAACCTGAATTGCATTAATAACAGTTTTATTTTTAACTAATAAAAAATCGCATTCATTTTTATTAGAATAATAAAAAACATCATTATTTTTATTTAAAGAGTTAAATACTAAATTTTCCAGTAGCCATCCTTTATCTTTTGTAAGCTTCTTAGATAAAACTCCAATAAATCCATTATCTATTACATAAAATTTCTTATCATTTATTAGCTGCTTTTTTAATGAATAATCAAACTTGTTTATTGTTCTTGCAAAATAAGTTTCTTCAAGATAATGTATAAATTTTTTAATTGTATTAACACTATTAATATCAGTAATCTTCTTTAAGGAATTAAAGCTGAATTTATTGGCAAAATTAGATATTAAAATAGAATATAAATTTCTTAAAACAATTATATTATTTACCTTATGCCTAACCGCTATATCTTTTAAAATAGTATCTTCATAAACTTTTGTTAAAAGTTCAAAATCATTATAAATCAAATATTCAGGCATTCCTCCACCTATTAAATATTCTTCAAAATATTTTTTTATTTCAACTTTTGATTCAGTTTTATACACTGAGTCTTTCTCAATATTAAACTCTCTTAATTCTAAAAATTCTGAAAAAGAGAAAGGCCTAACAACAATATCAACATGCCTTCCCGTAAGTTTTGTCCCTAATTCCTTGCTTAATAATGTTGCAGAAGAACCGGTAATAAAAAACTTAAATCCTTCTTCATAAAATCTTCTTATAAAAGTTTCAAAGTTAGTTACATTTTGAATTTCATCTAGAAAGAAAACTTTTTTCTTTCCATATAAGCTTATTAACCCTTCATAAAGTTTGTTAAATTCATTAGCAGGAAAATTAAATAATCTTTCATCTTCAAAGTTAATATAATAAAAGTCTTCATCATTGTATATTTTTTTTATTAGTTGTCTTAAAAGAGTAGATTTTCCGCTTCTTCTTAAACCAGTTAAAACAACAACATGAGGAAGCTTAATTTTAGATTCAATTTTTCGGAGTATAGTTCTCTCTATGCCATATTTTTTATTAAATATGGTTTCTCTCTGTTTCACTAATATTTCTTTTATTTGTTCTTCTGATAACATGATAATATAACCAATACAGAGTTTTTAAATGTTTTCATTATGGTTGCACAAAATAGCCAATTTTTGTGCAATGATAGTAATATTATCCATACTGCAATTTTAGTGTATTATTGTACTATTTAAATGTTCCATTTTTATCCTTGTTTAAAGCTTTCCTAAAGAGAATGCATGAGCTGCACATGAAAGCTATAGGGGGAATAAAATATTTATCACCAAGATGATAGAGGTTTGATTCTATATGGGCAATATTTTTCGAAAAGCTTAAATATTTAATAAATTAAGTGATTATAATGAAAAGTAAGGTGTATCAATGTCCTTTTTGTGCTAGTTATATTTCTAAGGAAAAGTATGAACAAGTAATTCGAGAAAATGAAATATTAAAGAAAAAAATAGAAAGTTTAGAAAAAGAACGTGAACAATTTAAGGAGAAAGAAAGGAAATTTGAAGAAGAGAAGAAAAATTTGAAGAAACAAATGCAAGAATCTCTAAAATCTCAAATAACTAAAGAGAGACAAAAATTAAATATTGAACTTCTAAAATATCAAGAACAAATTAAGAAGTTCAAAGAAAAAGAAATTCAACATAAAGAAGAAATTAAAAAAGTAAGAATCAATGAAATGAAGAAAGCGGGTAGCCAATTAAGTAAATATGAGTCAACTATAAAAAAACAGGCAATAGAGATTGAAAATTTAAAAAAAGGAAAAACTGCTCAAGAATTAGGTTTTGATTTTGAGAATGAAATGTATGAAATATTAAAAAAAGAGTTTCAAAATGATGATGTTCAACATACTGGAAAAAAGGGAGACGCAATAATTTATATCAAAGCAAGAAATAATGAGATTATTGGTACAATATTAGTTGAATGTAAAAGGACGGAGAAACATGCATCTGCTCACGTAGAAGAAGTTAAAAGACACAAAATAGATGCAAAAGCAGATGTAGGAATTCTTGTTACTAATGGAGATTTTGGGAAAACTAAGATGGATGGTTTCAAAAATGTTGATGATATTCTTATTATTAGACCCTTTAGTGCAGTTGATTTTATCAAACATATTAGAAAGGGATTAATAGATATTGATTCCCTTAAATTAACTAAAGATGAAAAGAATAAAGAAATGACTAAATTATGGAATTTTATACATAGTCCAGAATTTGAATCTCAAATGAACTCCATTTTTCGATTAATTAATCTACTTATGGAATTAGACAGTAAAGAAATAGATTTAATCGATAGAAGAAAGATAATTGAGAATAATTTATTAAAGGCACATAAATTGATTTCAGAAGGAATACAAAATTCTAAAAAATTGAGTTGAAAATAACCTTATCCCCCCTATTCCAAAAACCCTCTCGCCCCTAAATTAATAAGAATCTTTTTACTTTCTCTCCTCAACAATCCTCTTAAGAGAAGCTTTCAAATCTGGTAGCTTATTCTTAACAACATCCCAGACAATTTCCAAATCAACTCCAGAATAAGCATGAATTAATATATCTCTCAACCCAGAAATCTTCTTCCATTCAATCTCGCTATGTTTTTCTTTTAATTCTTCAGAAATATTTTTTGCAGCTTCTCCAATTATTTCAAGATTCCTTAAAACTGCATCGCAAACTAATCCATTACCCTTAAACTTATCATAAGAAAATCCTTTTACATATTGCTCAATTTTCTTTATTGATTTTAGTATATCATTTAGATAAACATCTTGTTCTTTAGGCATAAATTACCTCTTTTTTTATATAATTCAATTCAGGCTTTAATCCTTTCTCTATAATCAAATCAACACTTCTCCCAAATAAACCTTCCAAAAAAAGTTTCAACCCCATATAATTATCAAAACTGGCATTGGAAAATTCCACCAATATATCTACATCACTTTTTTCATTCTGCTTGCCTTTAGCAAAAGATCCGAATAAGCCTATTTTCTTAACTCCATAATTATTTATTTCGCTTTTATGCATATTAAGAATTTTAATTATTTCTTTAGCAGTTAAATTTCCTGTTTTGCTTTTTTCATCCGCTTTAATTCCAACACCAGTCAGCATATCTTCTTGAACTTTTTTTACTATCAAAATATCTCCCTCTAAAACAAACAATACTTTTTCTCCATCTCCTATTCCAAGCTTCCTCCTGACGCCCGCAGGTATAGCTATCTGTCCTCTTGAGCTGACAGTGCCTATTTCAATTATTTTTTCCATTTTAACATATCTTATTTACAAGATATATCTTGTATTTAAACTTTTCGGTTCATTTTTAAAACCCTTATAGTTATAAAAGATAATGAAATTATCAAAAACAAATAAACAAGGCTTCGAATTCCTCGGCAAAGCAGTATACTTCCCAGAACAGGAAATACTTGCAATTGGAGACTTGCATCTTGGCTATGAGTATATGTTAAGAGAGGCTGGAATAAACCTTCCTCTTCAACAAATTAAAAATACAATTAATGATATTATAAAAATAATCAACAGCATAAGAATTTCAGGCAGAAAAGTAAGCAAAATTATCTTTTTAGGAGATATAAAACACTATTTTGCATTTCATAAAGGCGAGAGGAACTTATTCCTGGATTTAATGCAGGAAATTGAAAAGCACATTAAAAGAGAAAACATAATTGTTATTAAAGGAAACCATGAGAAAATGGAAAACCTCGCTGACAAGCATTTTCTGGATTTCTATATAGAAAAAGACTTGGCTTTTATCCATGGTGACGAGCCAATAAAACAAGCCTTCAGCAAAGAAATAAAAACAATCATCATGGGTCACTTACATCCTGCCATAACAATTAGTGATTCACAGCAGATAAAATCAGAGAAATATAAATGTTTTCTTGTTGGAGATTATAAAAGCAAACAAGTAATTATTCTTCCAAGTTTCCTTCCACTAGTAGAAGGAACAAGCGTTAATGAATATCTAAGTGATAGCTCTTGCATGATTCCAAAAGACAAACTCATAAATTTCAATGTTTATGCAATCGGGGAAAGTAGTATATATGATTTTGGAAAGCTGAAGAAACTGATAAGAAAAAGAGATTGAGAATATTTCACTGAATCTTTAATTCAGGCCAAAAGACTCGGTAAAATCAGCTATTAAAGAATATTTATTCAGGTAATTAAGGCCTTTTTCAGTTACAGAATATGTCTTTCCTTCTTTAGATTTATGTTCCACTATAAACTTTTTTTCTATAAGCTCCTGAAGATATTCTTCCATCATCTGATATGAAAGGTTTGACTTATATAGGATATGGGTGGGTTTTATCCTCCCGTTCCGGCTATTTATGACTTGAAGAATATCTCTTATTACTTCTAGGCGATTTCTTTTTTTGCTCATTTTTTATGATTAGGATAAGTCCAAATAAGATTAGTATGTAACCTGCTAATGATATTGAATGGCCTATAACATAATATATATAACTTCTTGCCGCAAATATAAAATAAATATGGCTTACAAATAACAAAGCAAAAGCAACTAATATGATTAACGATTTTGAATTTCTATTTTTAATATAACTTGTTAAATGAGTCGCTGCAATATAGCCAAAAAATAGTGTTGCTAATACATAATAAGCGCTTCCTTTGCTTTCAGTCATAAATAAAGCAAGAACTGATAAAATAAAAAGAAGAGAGAAAACCTTTGCATTATTCACTTTTAGATTAGTATAAGTTACAGTCAGTAATCCTATAATAAATAAAAATATATGAGTATACACTCCAATCATTCCAAGTGAAATTATATTGCTCAACTCTACTGCAGCAATTCCATCGCTTAATCTGTCAATTAAAGATAGGTTAACAACCGCCCATAGAACATATGAAGCAGATATAAAAGCAAAACCCATGCTCAACAGCTTGGATTCATTCTGCTTGCATAATAAATAAACTCTAAAAGCATAAAATGCAACAAATCCGGTTATAAGAGCAAAGATAATTTCAAAGATAACACTGTAAATGAAGAACCAATTTGGAAGAAGATATAACGTCGCCATAATTATTATATTCTGTTTTAGCTTTTAAAGCTTATGGAAGAGCTTTCTGTATTGATTTTCTTTAGGTTTCTTTAACAACCCCTTAATAAAGGGTTTTCTTGATTTCTATAAAGTTATTGATTAACACTAAATAAAAATTGAGGATAAAATGCAACACCCACACCAACACGAACACAAACCAACAAAACCTAACACGAACAACACACCGTATGAACTAAAAATTTATATGTTCAAACCTCCGCCAGATTTTTGCAGTTAAACCTTATCATATCACACATTATTCATACTCGTTCTTTAAAATAGGATAAGTCATCACTCGGACGCATGATTTCACACCCTCTTTAACTTCATGCGTCCTTTATATTATAAAAAGGACCAAGGTCCTTCTTATGACATCTCCTTTTAATGTTAATATATTTTCAAATTAAAGTTTATAACTTTAGTTGGACTATAGACACTAAAGCTTCTTTCAATAATATAACTTTATAAGCTAAAAAATCCTAATTATATATATGAAGAGAGGTAAAAAAACAAGAGGGAAAGAAAAAGAAGGGATAACTCTTGTTTTAAGCGGTGGAAGCGCAAGGGGCTTAGCGCATATCGGAGTTATAGAAGTTCTTCAGGAGAACCAAATACCAATAAAAAGAATAATCGGAACAAGCGCAGGAGCTTTAATAGGGGGGTTGTACAGCGCGGGAAAATTAAAAGAAATTAAAAAACTATTTTTAGGGATGCATAAAAAAGAAGTAAGAAAATTTTTACATTTACATCCATCAAAACAATCAATTTTCAACGTAGAAAAATTGGATGAATTATTAAAAAAATATACAGACGGGATATATATAGAAAATCTTGCTCCTCCATTTATCGCTGTCTCATTCGATGTGGCCAAGGGAGAGAAATACTTATTTAAAAAAGGAGGGTTATTTGATGCGATAAGAGCGAGCATTTCAATTCCAGGATTTTTTAAGCCATTCAAAAGAGGGGAATCATTATTTGTTGATGGTGGAGTGACAGACATTGTTCCAGTAGATGTGGCAAAAAAATACAAAGATAAAATAGTCGTAGTAAATGTTGAGCATCCTCCAAAATTAAATATTAAAAAAGAAATAGAAAGTATAAACATAATTAAGATGATTGATTATACAACAGCTTTTGGCCTGTCAGAGCTTGCAAAACTTGAGGAGAAGGGAGCTGATGTTATCATACATCCATACACAAAAGTAAAGCGCTTTGATTTTTACAAAGCTCATCAAATTATTAAAGAGGGTCGCAAGTCTGCATTAAAAGCATTGCCAAAGATAAAGAGATTGTTGAGGAAAAAGTGAACATCCTTATGGCAAGACCATAGGGCATCTAAGAATTATCCAAACTTAATATTTAATTTTATTACTTATTTGAAAACATACCATAAGAAATTTTTCACTTGGAAAAATTTAACCTTATTCAATATTCATCAACTTTTAATCTATAGCTAAATTACTCTTTATTATTATACATTTTTACATGTTGTGTTTTTATCCCTATGACAAGACCTCAGGGTATTCGGAAGAATAAAAAAGAATTGCAGTATTTTCAAAAACTAACTAAAATGTTTTTCTAAACTTCTTTCAGACACCCCGAAAGCCCTGTCATCGCCGCCCAAGCCCCAGTCCCTGCAACCAAGGCCAGAACCAACATCAGGCCAGTCGAACCACAGATAATTAACAGCACATTTATCTCTAGGCAATTTTTTCATCAAACCTTGATCTAAAAGATAAACTTTAATTGAAGGATGATTAAATTTTTTAAAATAATCTGCTGTTTGGTTTCCCAATATAAACTTAGCATCATCCATTTCAGGAGTTAAATTATAATCTTCCATATTCTGAAGAATAACAGCTGTTCTATCTTCTGGCTCTAAACTTAATTGTCCTTCAGCAGTTTCTCTTGCAATTTCATAAAATTCTCTATTTTGAGTAGGATATTCATTTCTAGCATGAGCATTTACTGCCATAACTGCCATTGTTTCATTCATAAAAGGAGATTCTTTTATTAAAACTGGTTTCTCACCATAAACTCCAACAGGCGCAAAAGAAGTTCTTGTATAATCATTAGATAATCCTGCTATTCTAATTCTAGCTGTTTCTTCAGGAGTAACTAATCTTGCTCCTTTTTCTTTTAAAGCATGAATTTGTTTGTGCAATGGGGCGCCAACTTGGTAAATCTTGCCTAATCCCTCTATATCACCAATTTCTTTTGCTTCATATTTAATTTCTGTTGCTGTTGCCATAATTTTTCATTTATTCAATCCTTTTAAAGATTTATATACTATTTTCAAATTTTATCTCTTCCCATTGCTTCCTTCAGCGCTCTGCTCCATCCATAAAGCATGATAAAGTCCTTTCTTTTTTAATAACTGGTTATGAGTTCCAGACTCAACAATCTTTCCTTTTTCTAAAACATAAATCCTGTCAGCGCGCGCAACTGTTGATAATCTGTGAGCAATTAAAACACTTATTAAACCCGGTTTAAATTTAGTGATATTCTCAATTGTCTTTGTTATTTCTTTTTCAGTAATTGAATCCAGGCTGCTTGTTGCCTCATCAAAAATAATTAAGTCAGGATTTCTTAATAACGCTCTTGCAATTGCCAGTCTCTGCCTTTCTCCTCCAGAAAGCTTTATTCCGCCCTCTCCAATTTTAGTATCCAAGCCTTTTCCACCTCTTTCAAGAATGCCTGTAACAGCTGCCATTTTCAGCACCTCCATGCACTGCTTGTCATTTGCATTTGGATTTACAAAAAGCAGATTCTCTCTTACAGTTCCTGCAAATAACTGCGTTTCCTGCGAAACAAGGCCAATTCTTTTTCTTAAATTTTCATAATCTATTTTCTTTGATTCAAGATTATTAAAAGAAATAGTTCCTTTTGTATTATCATACAAACCAACAAGCAATTTTACAAGAGTTGTCTTCCCGCTTCCAGAAGGGCCGACAAAAGCAACAGTCTCCCCTGCTTTAATTTTTAAATTCACATTTTTAATAGAAGCGCTGTCTGCAGAACTATACTTAAAATCAACATCTTTAAATTCAATCTCCTTAAGTTTTTCAACTTTAACCGCATTTTCAGGCTTTGCCTTTGGCTTTAAGTTTAAAATTTCTCTTAAATTCTCATTACTTGCCCTTGCTTCCTGGTATTGCGAAGCAAAATTGCCAAATTCAGCCAAAGGAGAAAATATAAAGAAAGAATAAACAAACAAGCTGAAAAACTCTCCAAGAGTTATATTTTGATTAAATATAAGCCAAAGCATAAGCAAAACAAGAATTGCTCTAGTTGCATTAATTAAAGTTCCCTGAACAAAGCTAAGCTTTCTTATCATTCTTATTTTTTTCAGTTCAAGTTCAAGTATTGCATTATTAACTTTGTTTAATCTGGAAATCTCCTGCCCCTCCAAACCAAGACTTTTTACTAGCTCAACATTCCTGATTGTCTCTGTTGTCGAACCAGCTAATTCAGCAGACTCTGTAACAATATCTTTTTGAGCAGCTCTTATTCTCCTGCTTAAAATAAAAGTTGTTGTGCCAAGTATTGGAATAAGCAAGAAATAAGTTAATCCAATGCTCCAATGAACTGTAAAAGCATAAGTAATAACAAATATCATGCCAATAAGCGAAAGAAACACAACATTAACAAAAGTTACAAGCATTGTCTGAGAATCAATTCTAGCTTTTTGCAATTTCTGCAGCAACTCTCCCGATCTTCTATCCTCAAAAATATCATAAGGAAGTGAAAAAGTGTGTTCAACACTATGCGCATACATTCTTGCCCCAATTCTCTGGCTTATAGCGCTTACAAAATAATCCTGGAAATTCTTGGCAACTCTTGAAACAAAAGCCACTCCAACGAAAGCAAGCAATAAAAGAAATACTCCTTTTAGAAAAACATCCTTAGGCATCTCAGCAGATTTACTTGCATAATTATCAATAAGCAATCTAAATACCTGCGGATCAAGAAGAGAGAAAACCTGATTAATCGTAGCAAGAAGCAATGCTAAAAATAAAAGTTTTTTATAATCTTTCAAATATCCCCATAATAGCATTCTTTTTTCCATGAATATAAAATGAATTGTTAATATTTAAATTGGCATAAATAAACTAAAATTAACAATAGTGAAGTTTATTCTAAAATAAAGATGAGTTTATAAATATTCTGAATGAACATGAAACCAAATTAAAACTCTTTAAATTATAAACAATAGTATGCCTCTACATTTTTACGTAATTTCTTATTTTAATAAATATTGTAGTGGTACGCCCGCACCAGGAATCGAACCTGGATGCCTATTTCTAGGCAAGGATTTCCAATCCTTTGCAATACCATTATGCGATGCGGGCATTTTTGCTACGACAAAAATACAAAAACCAGTTATAAACCTTATTGCCAAGAACAATAATGATTAAAAAGCCACAAAGTATCTAATTTTATGACAGAAATAATAAGGTACAGATGTGAAGACTGCAAAGACACAGGAATTGTAAAAGAAAGGGACGGAAATATTCATACATGCTGGAAATGCCTGCAGGAAGGCAGGTTAAGTCAGCATTCTGACAAACTGCCTTCACACAATATTAAGATTTAATTAGAATTTAACTAAATATCTGCTTCTAAATTCTCCTCGTATTCTATCTTGAACCTTTTCAATTCCATCAACATAAGGAATAAGAACACATCTCTTTGGATTGTTTCTTGCAATCTCTCTAAACCCTTCTGCAACTTTCTGGTGATACATAATGTCCCTCTCATCAATCCTTGATGTTCCGCGTCCCTTGCTTTTTTTAGCATTTTTAATTCCAATTTCTGGGCTGACGTCTATAATAAAAGTCATATCTAGAATTCTTCCTGAAGTAGCCTCATAATTAAGTTGATTTATGAGTTCCCTATTTATATTCCCCGCATAACCCTGATAAGCAAGTGTTGAATCAATGGATCTATCACATAAAACACTTAACTTGTTTCTTAAACTGGGATTTATAACTGAAGAATAAAGTTGTGATCTTGCAGCTTCAAATAAAAACAATTCAGACATACTAGATATAGAATTTCCTTTACTCAATAAAATATCTCTAATTTTTTCTGCAACAGGCTCTCCTCCTGGCTCTTTTAAAAGAATAGCTTCTCCATAGTTTTTCACAAACCAAGAATAAAATCCTTCTACTTGATTTGTTCCTTTTAATTGAGTAGTTTTCCCACTCCCTTCACCACCTTCAAAAGTAATTAGTAAAGGTCTTCTTTTAACATTCATAAAGTTTAATAAAAATGTTAGTTTAAAAATAAATCTATTGTAAGAAGTATATGTTAAATCAAGAATTATTAATACTATATTAATATAAAATAGTTTAAAACACTATAAATCATGCCAAATTTTTCTTAAATGAAAAATTTAGTATTGTATTGATTCAAGAATAATTTATGAAATAACTAATATCATTTCCTCATTTATTCGCTAGAGCTTCTAAGTTTTTAATTTACTTTTCTAGAATTTTTATGTTCTTATTATATCAGAATCTAACTCTTCATTTCAATTTTTATATTAACACTTCTAGGAATAGGAAGTCTCATAATGCTATGCAATACCCTGTCATTTGAAGGAAGATCAATAACTCTTTTATGAATTCTCATCTCAAATCGGTCAAAAGTTGCTGTTCCGCTGCCGCCGGGAGCTTTTCTTGTAGTGACTTTAAGTTTTTTTGTAGGCATTGGAATCGGACCTCTGGCTGAAACTCCTGCTTTAGATGCTATATCTTTTATAGTATCAGAGATAATATTCAGCTGGTTAACATCTATGCTGCTTAGTTTTATTCTTACAATTGCCATTTTGTATAATATTATTATGGTTGAAGTTGGTTTAAAAACCTTTTCAATTAAAAAGTAGGGCAGCACACGCCGCGTGTGGCTGCCCAGTCTCTACAGCCATGTGTAAAGACAAAAATATAAAAAAGTTCTGGCTTAAAAACCTTGTTAAAAACCTTTAAATATAATATAAACTAATTATCAATATGCTTGATATAAACTTAATAAGAAAAAACCCTGAGATTGTAAAGCAAAGCCAGAAAAAAAGAGGCATTTCTGAGCAGGAAGTTGATAAAGTCTTAAAGCTTGATAAAGAATGGAGAGAATTAAAAGAAGAAGTTGATAATTTAAGGAACAAAAGAAACAAGGTTTCAGAGCAGATTAATCAGGCTAAAAAACAGAAAAAGCCTATTAATAATCTGATTGAAGAAGCGAGAAAAATTCCCCAATTGCTTGCTGAAAAAGAAAAGCAGGAAAGCGAGAAAAAACAGGCAAGAGATAATATTCTTAAAGATATTCCAAATATTATTGACAAGTCAGTTCCTGTGGGTGATGCTTCAAAAAATAAAGTAATAAAAACTTACGGAAAACCAAAAAAAACAAAATCAAAAACAGGTTTCAAGCCAAAAGACCACGCAGATATTCTGGAAACGTTGGATTTGCTTGATACAAAAAAAGCGTCCGAAGTCGCCGGCTCAAGATTCTATTATTTGAAAGGTGATTTAGTCAAGCTGAATTTTGCAATAATTAATTTTGCTCTGGATTTTTTAAGAAACAAAAAATTTATATTAGTTCAGCCGCCTTACATGCTAAGAAGAGAAGTATTGGGTGGAGCTATTCCATTATCTGATTTTGAGGATGTAATTTATAAAATACAGGATGAAGACTTATATTTAATCGGAACCGCAGAACATGCTTTAAACGCTTATTATTCAAATGAGATCATAGACATTAAAAATCTTCCAATAAGACTCGCAGGAGTATCTCCATGCTTTAGAAAAGAAGCAGGGGCTCACGGAAAAGACACTAAAGGAATATTCAGAGTTCACCAGTTTGAAAAAGTAGAGCAGTTTGTTTTCTGCAATCCAAAAGATTCATGGAAAGAATTTGATTTAATCCTTAACAACACTATAAGCATGTTCAAATTATTAGGAATACCATTTAGAACAATTGTTCTTGCGTCAGGAGATACAGGAAGAGTTCCTGCAAAAACAATTGATGTAGAGGGCTGGTTTCCAAGCCAAAATGCTTACAGAGAGCTAGCTTCTTGCTCAAACTGTTTAGACTATCAGGCAAGAAGATCAAATACAAGATATCAAGATAAAAATGAAATAAAATTCCTCTATACTCTAAATAATACTGCTATTGCAACAGAAAGAATGATAGCTTGTATTGTAGATAATTTCCAGCAGAAAGACGGAAGCATTAAAATACCAAAAGCTTTATGGAAATATACTGGCTTTAAAGAGATAAAAGCTAATAAAGCCAAGAAAAAATAAGATCTGAAAATTTCTGAAAACATACTACATCTTTACATAATTATTAGAGAAAGTGTCTAATTTTAATAACTTAAACTTACATAATTCATTGAATAAATCAGGTAAAGTTATTGCAGTATTTTCAAAATATTTTAAAAAAATATCTTTAGAATAATATTTAATTAACTAACAATTTCTTCCTCATCTTCCTTGCCTTGCCTTTAAACCTCTCAATTTCATCACTGCCAAAAATAGTATTTTTTTCAAAAAAATTACCTATCTCACTAAATAGCTTATCCTTAACTTTATGAAATAAAATATCATGCCTGTTAACATCAAATACAAGTAATTTTTTTACATCAGAGTTAACCTTCTCAGAAATAATCCTAATACTGTCATGTTTTGCAAAAATATCCTTTTTTGTATGCACCATCAATATGGGAGAATTAACTTTATTTAACAAGGTATCTATATGCCTCCTTGCCTTTCTGAGAATTCTTACTGCATTAACATGAAGTTCGTCATAATAAAAATAAGGGTCTTTAGGGCTTAATCTTATTTTATTTCTCTTGCTCCAATGTTTGCCAAAAACCCATGCAAGATTAGCAATTTTCAGATTAAACGGAAATTTAAGTTCATAAGGAATAACAACATGAAAAATCCCGCTAACCGGATATTTTGAAGCAAGATACAATGTAGGATAGCTTCCAAAGCTGAATCCCCCAACAACAATTTTCCTGCCTTTCCTTAGCTCTTTGACAAACTCTTCCTCAACCTGATTTAAAAAATCCTCATAACCTAGATTATCAAGGGAACTTATAGTTTTCCCATGGCCCAAAAGCCTGATAATCTTAACATTTGCATTAAACCTCTCATGAAGATAATTGCCCAATCCATTAAAATCAGTAGGACTTCCAGTATAACCATGAATTAAAAAGAACTCTCTATCAGAGTCTGCTTCAAGCTCAATTGTTTCAGCCCTTGGATCAACTAAAGTTGTTATTTTGTCTGTCATTTTAATAAAAGTCACTAAAATCTTTATATTTTAATGCATAACTTATATTTATTCTTTGTGGAAGATCAATTGTATTTAGAAAACTGCTTATATTTAAAACTTGCGGAAAAATCAGTTTTGTGGAAAACTATATAAACCAGATTAGGTTAAAATATCTATGAAAATAGGGCAAGAGAACAAAACAAAAAGAGCATATTCATTTAGCATGTTGTCTATTATATCATCAATTTCAGTCTTAATTCTCGTTTTATCCACCAGCTTAATTCTCGCTTAAAAAACATTAAGTTTGGTGGGGCATTGTTTTATCTTTATTAGTTATGATTAATTTCTATTAAATTAACTTCAACAAAATTTATGCTATGAAAAGAATATATGAACCAAAAACAGACGAATGCAATGAAAGTCGTGAATCAACACAAGAAAGATTTAGTCAGGACTTTCAACCAGTTTCAGCTTATGCTGCTGGAAAGGAAACAGAAGTAGACTATGCAAGTAAGTGGTATACAGCAGGATCTGATTAAACAAACTGAATAAAACTAAAAGAAGAATGAGCTAGTTGGGCTTATGGGCAATTGCATAATCCTAAGATATATTTATGAATATCTACAATACTAAATTCCTTCTTTTAAGAAAAATTCATAAAGAAAACCTTGGCTATTAAAAGGAGATGTCATAAGAAGAACCTTGGCATTTAAAAGGAGAGTTCATAAAGAGAACCATTGGTTCTTTTTATTAAGTAACTTACATTGATAAATTATGTAAGAATATGGTATGATTTAAAATTACTCTCCCTTCTCTCCACCTTCAAAAATTTTCTCCCTTCAGAAATAAAAAACTATAATCTAAAAACAATTGCTTGATAATTTTCATTTTATAAAGCGTGTCTTTTTGCAATTCCCTTATTAACTTTTCTTCCTATGTCTAAAGCATCCTCTTCTTTAAGTTTGCTTTTTGATAATATTTTATCCATCATTTCAAGCTTGCTTTCTTCTAAGAGCCATTTCCAGACAGGTTTTACAATAACTTGCTTATTTCTTTTTAATGCTATTTCTTCTTCTTGGTCATAAGTTAAAATTAAGCCTTTTTTTAATTTGAATTTATCCATAGCTTCAGTTAATCCTGTAATTTCTCTCTCCCTATTATCTCTTGTCAGTTCATAACAACATTGAATAACCTGAGTAATTTTAGCCCCATCTTTAATTACAAAATCACATTCTTTTTTATCTGAATAATAGTATGTCTCTTTTGCCCTTCTTTTTAATTCTATAAAGGTAATATTCTCAAGAAGTTTGCCATTATCTGGAGTAAATCTAAAACCGAGATATTTCGCTAAGCCATTGTCAATACAATAAACTTTCTTGTTATAATACATCTGCTTTCTTAGAGAATAATCAAACTTTGGGACTAAGAAAAGAAGAAAACTATTTTCTAAATAGTCAAAATAATCTTTTATAGTTGTTGAGCTTCCAAGACCAAGAATTTTCTTTATCGAATTGAAACTTATTTCCTTAGAGATATTATTGATAGCAAGATTAACTAACTCTTTGAGACTCTTTTCATTCGGTATTTTGTATCTTACTAAAATATCTCTATAGACTATATTTTCGTAAAGAGTCTTTAAATAATCTACATTTAGCTCTCTAAGATATTCGGGAAATCCACCATTAATGAAATAGTCTGAAAAATTCTTTTTTATTTTTGCTCGTGATGTAGTAAGATATGCTGACTTTTCATCAAGTTCAAATTTCTTTAGAGATAAAAACTCTTTAAATGAAAAAGGAAACATTTGTAGCATGAGATACCTTCCCGTAAGATGAGTCCCAAGCTCTCTGCTTAACATAGAAGCATTTGATCCAGTTATAAATACTTTTTTTCTCTCATCATACAATCTTCTGACAAATCGTTCCCACATAGGAATATTTTGTATTTCATCAAAATAGAATATTTTCTTTTCTCCATATAATTCTATGAACAATTCTTCTAATATTTTGAAGTCTTCAATTTTAAAATTAATTAATCGTTCATCATCAAAGTTAAGGTAATATCCATGATATTTTTTTCTTATCTGAGACAATAATGTAGATTTCCCGCATCTCCTTATTCCTGAAATAATTATCACAAAATCATTTTGTATATATGATTCGACTTTGGAAAATATCTCTCTATCTACTAAGTTCTCCTGCTCTTGCCTGTTGTTTTGGTCAAGTATTACTTCCTTTAATTCTGTTCTATTCATGTTTTTATTATGTTTAAGGCCTTTATAAACATTTCCATTGATAATGGAAATATAAGCTATATTATTTCCACTACTAATAGAATATAAACAATAGTTTTAAGAGCATAATATTATGGTTTGGCTAACATAAGGAGCCTTTTGGTAAATAGAATTACCTTTTCTTCAACCAGAAAAATGTGTTAATAAAATTTTTATTCTCCCTTCTCTCCGCCCTCAAAAATTTCATCACTTTAGAAATAAAAGATTATAATCCAAAAACAACTGCTTGATAATTTTCAGGAGATAAAGTAGCACCAGTTAATTTAATCTTCAGTCCTTTTTTAGTCATTAAATCAAAAGATTTTTGAGTAATTGGAACTAATCCTAAAACATCAGGTTCTTTTGATTTTTCTTCAATAAAAGCTTCCAAATTATTATTTGGGATTTCACGCCCCTGAGAAAAATGTATTGCTATTGTACCTTCCCCAACTGGAAAGGTATTATATCTTGTATCTGAAACAATATAAACCTTACCCTTAGCTTTACGTTCGCTTGGCATCACTAATGATTGAACAGCAAAATTCGTTCCATACACCATTGTTTCTTCTTCAGTCATTTCTCTAGTAACTTGATTTTCTATTGTCATGAAAATCCCATAAATTAGTACTTTTTATACTTTTCTATATTGATAGCATTGCGTATATATTATTTAATTTTATTAAAATAAGATAATCTTGCTCTGTTATGCAAGATTATTCTTGCACTAATTTGAACAAATTTACTATGGCATCTTATTTTACTTACAATACCATAAACTCTTTTGAATGCTGAATGAAAACTCTCACAATGAACTCGTTGATAATATTCTGTAAGCCAAGCAATAACATCAGTAAAAAATTCAAGATACATTTCAGTCCATCCATTTTCACCATTTATTCTGTTTATCTTCTTTGGATAAACATAAGGAATAATATTTTTTTCTACAATTTTTCTTACTAATTCTTTATCATTAAATGCTGAATCTAAACACAAACTATTACCTTCAACTTCTTCAACTAATGAATCCATCACTAAACGTTCATCTTTTCCAGAGAAATCAAATGCTTGAACTATTTCTCTTGAATCAACTATAGAGGTTAGAAATTCTTTTGTAGAAGTTTTATTCTCACAATAATTTTGTTTTCTTGAAGTTTCTAATCCTGAGCCATCTCCCATTAAACAACCATTCGATTTTTTGTTTCTGTCAAATATTTGTTTAAGAATAAATGCAATTTCCGGCTTGTTATAGGCATTGCCTATAACTCTATCATCGAGCTTTTCATAAATTCCTGCAAATGGTCCAATAATTTCAAGCCAACCCTCTGCTTTTCTTTCTGTAAATCCTAATGATTCACAGATTAAAACAGCTTTAGTTAAAACTTTAGGATTTGTCAACGGCTTTCCTACTTTTCTTGGAGGCATTTCACATTTATCAACTTCTCTTTTAATAAAGAGAAGTGTCTCTTTTGCTTCTTTGATTTGCGAAAGAGTGTAAGCATTCCAATTTACTTTTTTAGGTTGTTTATTTTCATAAAATTTTATTCTCTTATTTTTTCTTGCTTCGTTAGCGTATCTTACTAATGCTCTGAATTCTCTATTTGGATAGCCTCTTTCTTTCATAATTTAATATATATTAATATATACTTAGATTTTTAGGTGATTTAATATAGTAAAATGTAACACCGAAAAACTTATATATACAAATATATATAAGTATATATGAGTAGGAAAATTAAATTAGAAAAAGGAAAGTTAAACATTAAGGATGAAATAGTGGCATTATATGAAAAAGTGATAACCAAATTTGGTTCTGGTGCAAAGATTGATGCTCCTAAAGAATTTCTAGGAAAGAAAGTTTATATTTTAATTCGGAAATAATTTAATAAGTACGCAATGCTTTTCAAAAGCAAAACTTTTTAAACTATCTAAGAGAAGTATAGGTATTAGAAATAGATCATAGAGATATTAGTTAAACATAAAAGTTTAATTTACACTCACATTCACGTTTATTTGACCTTTATTAGATTGTTTGGGTTATTATAGTAATGAGACACTAGCTTTTTTAAAGCTAGAAATGAGAATTAACAATTCTCTCGATGGATTTTATTTCTAATAGAATTAAATTTAAATCATAGGAGGAAAAAACTAATATGGCAAAAATAAGTCCGGTATCAATAAAATATATGATACATGCGAAATTTGAAGCTCTCGGACCTGTTGAAAAGCCCGATGTAATTGGAGCTTTATTCGGCCAGACAGAAGGTTTGCTCGGAAGCGAGCTAGAAATAAGAGAACTGCAGAAGGAAGGAAAAATAGGAAGGATTGAAGTTGAGACAGAGTCAAGAGACGGAAAAACTTTCGGAAAAATATTTGTTCCTACTGCGCTTGACCAGAGCGAGACAAGCCTAATAGCTGCTGCAATAGAAACTATTGACAGAGTGGGACCGACTGAAGCAAGAATTACTGTTGAGAAAATTGAAGATGTTCGTGGCAATAAAAGAGACTATATAATTGAAAGAGCTAAGAAATTGTTAGAATCTATTGAGGGTTCAACAAGTTCAAAGGAAATTTCAGGCATATTGAGAACAGAATCACGAACTTCAAGAGTCCAGGAGTACGGAGATGATAAGCTTCCAAGCGGAGACCTATCAGGAGAAGAAATTATCGTTGTTGAAGGAAGAGCAGATGTAATGAATCTTCTTGAAAACAGGGTTAATAATGTCATTAGCATGAATGGAACAAAACTTCCAAAAGATGTTATTGAATTAAGCAAGAGCAAGAAAATAACTCTTTTCCTTGATGGAGATCGTGGCGGAAGGCTAATTGCAAAAAATGTAATTGAAAATGCAAACATTGATTTTGTTGCATTTGCTCCAGACGGAAAGGAAGTTGAAGAGCTTAACGGAAAGGAAATTTTAGGAAGTTTAAGAAAGAAAATTCCTGCAAAGGAATTTTCTTCTTATTCCCGTTTTAATAATTATAATCAAGATAGCAGAGATGTTAGGGAAAATAAAGAGGTAAATAATAAAAGTGAGAAAAAAGAAGAAAAAGAGATTAACAAAATTGAATTGAGAGAGATACTTTCAAGAGATGTTGAAAATTCAAGCAAAGTTTTCTTTATTGATGAAAACTTGAATATTATAAGCAGTGTTCCAAAATCCAGAATAGCTAATGAAGCCAGAAGAGCGAGAAATGCTGTAATTCTGGCAATTGACGGGCAGGCAACAATACAAGTTATAAGAATTGCCGAAGAGTCAGGTATAAAATGCATTGCAGCTAAGAAGTTTGCAAGTTCATCTTCTTCTGATAAAGATATTGAGTTTGTGAGTTTTTAGGGATTAAGATTTTTCTTTTCTAAAAAGAAGCCATATTGCCACAGCCAAATAAACAATAAATGTTAAGACAATTAATATTGAAAATGGTAAATCTTTAGTAGTTGAACAACAAAAATTTGCACTTCCGAGTTTGCAAATTTCACATACTACATAAGGATCTCCTGATGTATAACTAGAAGGCTCTTCACCATAAGCATAAGGAGGATATATTAATTCCTTAAAGAGACTAAATAAATTTCCAAACCCTATAAGACTAATCAAGATTATTAAGGGTAAAGTAATTAAGACTATAATTAAAATTATTCTCTTCTTAGGCTTTAATAAACTACCTATATGTCCTTCATCTCTCTTTTCTTTAATTATCCCTCTTACTAATAAAATTACAGCTATTAAAGAAACAATAAAATGAATGAAAGTGTAACCTGCTAATAATACAAACGTACCAATACCTTCAAATCCTGTCCCAATAGGAATTTTAATAACTAAAATTATCAAAATAAATTCCATTAATAAAGCTATAAAATTTGTATAAATTCCTAAATCAATTAATGGATTACCTTTAGCTTTTTTGATTAATATTATTAATAATAAATAAAAAGAAATTATAGATATAATTAGGTAAGGAAGAGAAAAGAATGCTAAAAAACCTACATTAAAATTTTTGCCTAAAAATGCTGCTAAATTTCTAGAAAATCCGGCATCTGATAATCCATAAAGAATACTAATTAATAAAACAACAATTATAATAGCAATCAAATTCACACCAATAAGTTTCCTTCCCATAATATTCATAATGTGAATTAGTTTAAAAATGTATCCTGACAAACATTTTTAAACATCGTCTCCCATTTTAATACATGATTAAAAAGAGGCGTGGAATTAAGATTTTATCTACATTAATAGTATTAATTTTGATTATAGCAATTTATCTCACATTTGTTTATACTCCAACTTGCAAGGATATTGCGTGTTGGGAATCAAAATTAGTAAAATGTTCCAAAGCCAAGTATATCAATGATCCGAGAGATATTACATGGAGTTATACAATAAAAGGCAAAGTGGATGATAGATGTGAAGTTAATGTTAAAGCATTGGAAATTAAAAGAGGATTGACAAGTACAATGGCTCTTCAAGGAAAAGATATGGATTGTTTTCTGCCTTTTGGGGTTATTACAGAACCCGAACAGAATCCAAATATATGCAATGGAATACTAAAAGAGAAAATGCAGACTTTAATTATTGAAAAGCTGCATCAGTATATTGTTGCCAATATTGGTTTAATAGGACAAGAGCTTACCGGTATTGAGGGAGTTACGGGAAACAGCAGTACTTCTTTAAGACGGGTTAATTCAACAGCTGGGAATAAGACAAATTCTTCTGGATAATAGATAAAGAAAAAGTTTAAATAGTGTTACTTTTAAGTAGTTATATGAAACCAAGAGCATTATTTGGAGATGATGATGAATCATTAAGAAAGGCATTTAATAGATTTTTATCTATGAAAGGATTTGATGTAGATGAGGCTTCAACACCTAATGAATTAATTGAAAGCACTAGAAATGCATATACAAATAATCGCTACGGAGTTATTATAACTGATCTTAATTATGAAGATTATGTAAATAGATTAAATGGAATTGAAGCTATTAAGAGGATAAGAGAGTTTGATAAATTAACTCCTATCATATTACAAAGTGGTATGATGGATGAGGAATTAGTAAAAATGGCAATTGAATCTGGAGCTAACTATGCTTTTCCTAAATTAGGCTTAACTCATGTTAAGGAAGCATTAGAAAGTTTGGGTTATAATTAATAAATATTTCTAACTTTATTCCTTTATTTAACTATAATAATATTTATTAATGCATAAAGAGTATTAATAATATGGGGTTAACTGATTATCTTGCATCTTTTAGATCAGCATTTGAGAGTGTATTTCCAAGAATAAAATCTCAAAGAGAACATGAAGAAGAGCTAAAACAAATCGCAAGTAATGTTGTAAGCAGACATATGCTATCAGGAGATAGAAGAGACCATCATGAACTTAGTTTTTATGAGAGTGCAACTAATAGGCGTATGATTCAAGGAAGATATATAACTCAGGAAGATGCTGATAGAATGAAATAAGAAGCAATTTCTCATAGATATTCTCTTGGCTTTTTTTATCGTTACTTTGCTAAAAAAGGTTATTAATAACAATAATTTTTAAACTTAAGTTTCTTAAGATAATCATGACAATTGTTTTTGGTCCTGGTGGCTTAGGAGGTGTTAAGGAAGCTGTTAACAACTTGGAGAAATATCATAAAATGGGCATTAAAGCCTGCGAGATTGAATTTACTTACGGAGTTTATATTAAAGAGCAAAATGCCGGGGAAATAAGAAAAGCTGCTGAGAGGCTTGGAATAAGGTTAAGTATTCATGGGCATTACTGGATTAACTTGAATTCAGATGATGAAAAGAAAATTGAGCAAAGCAAGAAGAGAATTCTAGACTGCTGTAAAATAGGACACCTTCTTAGAGTAAGGGAAATAGTATTTCATCCCGGATTTTATGGAAAGAAAGAAAAAGAGGAAACTTATCAAGTAATTAAAAAAGCTATTTTAGAATTGCAGGAAGAAATTAAAAAAAATAAGTGGAATGTTGTTCTCTGTCCTGAAACAACTGGAAAAGTTAATGTTTTTGGAAGTGTTGATGAGATTCTTAGATTGGTTAAAGAAACAAAATGCAGTTTTACTTTGGATTTTGCCCATTTATTAGCAAGAAGCAATGGCAAAATGAGCTATGAAGAAATGTTAAAGCAGTTTGAATCAGCTAATTATATAGGAAAAGAAATACACTGCCATTTTTCAGGTATTGTTTATGGAGATAAGGGAGAGAAACATCATATACTTACTCCACAAACTGAATTAGTTAAACTTCTTAATGTTTTAAAAAAATCAAAAATTAATTTCAAGATAATCAATGAATCTCCTGATCCTGTTGGTGACTCTGAGTTGAGTGTTAAGGTTTGGGATGAAATGGGAAAATAACTATATAATCTTGAATCATACCATGCCTTCACCTAATTTGCTATACTTAATTATATCTTATTATTTACCTACTTAATTAAGCTTAAATTATCTTTTTGCATTTCAAATTAAACTTAGATTTAGTTGGACTATGTACACTAAATCCTTAGAGATATAATTAGCTTATCTTTATGCTAAAATCCCATCTCTTTTCTTAGCTCAACTAAAAGCCATTTGTTCATTAAAGGTTTAGAATGAAACAATTTTTGACTGAAATCCGGCTTATCTTTTGCAAGTTTTTTAAGCAAATTTAATGGCATAATGGTTAAATGATAATCCTGCGTTTCCAGTGTTTTTGAAAGCGCCATTGAAACAGCAATTACTTCAATTTTTCTTTTTGATTTTTCTTTTGATTCAGAATTATTTTCTGAAATATTTTTCAAATTTAATTCATTTTTGAATATTCTTTTTATATTTTTATTTTCCTTCTCCTGTTTTTCTGTTAAAACATAAATGCCCATTATTTCCTCAAGCAGATTATCCATAATTTTCAATATATCTTTCTTTATATTAACAGCAGGTTTTACTACCTTTACAGAAACTTCAGCTCCTAAAAGCGATTTTGGAAGTAAAATTCCGGCACTATTGCCAACCCTTACTGCCCGACGGTAAAACTCGCTTTTATTTATTTCCTCCATGGTTTCATATGTGTTATAACAGAGTTATGACCTTATTTAAACTTTTCTATTTTACTACTATTAAGTTATGTTTATTTATGTTGTCACCATAAAGTTTATAAATGAGTAAAAGGTAAGAATTTTAATCTAAATAAAATGAAAAAAGCGATAAACATCAAAATGAATTCAAAATTTGTTTTGGTTTCTTTGATAGCAGTTTTAACAGCTGTTATGTTGGGTGCTTTTGCTAGCGCAGCAACAAATGTTGTAGCAGACTCTCTAGGTTTAACAAACGAGTATATCGAAATTGATAGAACTCAAGATACTGGAACTGTTGCAGTTGTTGCTGGTGAAACACTTCCTTTGGAATTTTGGTTCACTGCAAACGAAAACGCAAGTGACGTTTTTGTTTCTGCATGGATACAAGGCCACAGAAGTGAAAGAACTGAAATTGAGTTTGCTGACTTAATTGCGGGAAGCGATTACAAAGCAAAATTATCATTTCAGATACCAGATGACTTGGATCCTGAAGAAAACCTTGTACTTGTTACAAGAGTTGAAGCAGATTCGGGAACATGGGAGTCAGAATCTGATCTTAAAGGTCAGAGAGTAGCTAACAATCTGGAAGTTCTTTTGGTTGATATGGATTCAACTGTAAAAGCTGGATCAACAGTAGCTGTTAGTGTAGTTGTCAAAAACATGGGAAGACATGAAGCTGAAGATACTTTAGTATCTGTAAAGATACCAGAGTTAAATATCTTGAAAACAGCTTATTTTGAAGATTTGTCTCCTGAAGATGAATGTAATGACGACGATGATGGCGAATGTGATGAAGATGATGCAAGAGAAAGAAAACTTTTCTTGAACATACCTTCAGACGCAAAAGCTGGAACATACAAAGTAGAAATTACAGCATTCAATGACGACACTGAATCAAGTGTTGTTAAGAATCTAGCAGTAAGCGCAACAGAAGTTGTTGGTGGAAGCAAGGCTCTTGCAAATCCTTCAAGCAAAACTTTTGCTGTTGGCGAGGAAGCTGTATATGAACTTGTTCTTGTAAACTCAGGAAACAAGATAGCTGTATACAACCTAGCGCCTGAAGCATCAGACGACTTAACAATAAGCTTAAGCGACTCTGTAGCTACAGTTCCTGCTGGTTCAAGCAAGGCTGTAAAAGTGTATGTAAAAGCAATTAAGGAAGGAACATTCAACTTCGCCGTTGTAGCAACATCTGACGATGGCTTCAGCGGAAAATCTGACTACACTGCAACTGTTAGCGGTAGGGCATCAGCAGTAAGCAATAACAATATTGTTGTTTTAACAATAGTATTGGCAATTGTTTTTGTTGTTCTTGTTATTATCCTAATAGTATTGCTAACAAGAAAACCACAGAAATCTGAAGAATTTGGAGAAAGTTACTACTAAGTTTTTTTAACTTTTTTATTTTTTAATTTAACTTTTTCCTTTTTCTTTTTTTAATTTTACTTTTAAAAAGGAAAAATATATTAAATATCAGACTAATTATTTTTAAAATGGGCTTAAAAAAGGAAGATTTAATAAGAGGGGTTTTGCCTAAAATTGATTTTGATAGAAGACCAGAAAGATTGAAAAGAAGAATAGCAATTAACTATTCTGAAGAAAGAGAGAATAGATCAATCAATCCAAAGGAAAAGAATATTACATTATCAAAAGCGGCAGACTATGGTAATGGAGAATCTCTATTTGTTGAAGCAGAATTAGATACTAGAGCTAATAAAAAATATATGGCAAGTGTTTTAGTTGCACTAAATGATTCTATTTATGTATATTATAATGATTCTTGGCCTGAAGCAAATGGTAAAGTAGATACATTTGGGTATGGAAGTATTAAATTACTTGGAATCAGGCCTCCAGCGATGTTGTCTTCTGAATATAGAGAATTTAGAAATAAAAGGCATTTTATTACTGATATAAGTGTTTGTTCTAGAGTAGATATTTACAGAGAAATAGATGAAGAATATTTGAAAGCAATAATGTGGCTAGAAGAGATAATAAAGATAAATGATTCATTTGAACTTAAATCGCTATTTAATAATCTAAAATCGACTTAAAATGCTAGAGGACTATAATTTAATTAAGAGAAAAAATAAACTATTAAATGGAGTTCATGGTTCATCAACAGCAATTGCCATAGTTTTTGGAGCTTCATTGTCAATAATTATAATGGATAAGTGCGGTATAATGTTCCCAAATAATGGACCAACAAAATATGAATTAAGAGGCGTAAATTCTAATTTAATCTATTTAGATAATATTAATGATACTTTAGAAAAATATCAAAATCTAATTGAAAGACAAAGGGAATAAATTAAAATGAAAACCAGAGTGATAAATTATATAGCAGGAATAGCATTAACTTTAACAAGTCTTGGATGTGTCTCAAATCTTGGGCATAGTATTGATGAAAGCTCAATAAAAAGAGATAAAACAAATATAGGATATTCAATAACTGCGACTTTAAAAAACCTAAAAGGAAATTCTGCTGAAGAAATAGAATTTATACATATTGGCTTAGAAGATGAATTAAATTTTTATACAAATAAAGATTCAAGAAAATACTTAGATACTGACTGTGATGGAACAGTAGATGCTATTTACACTGATGAAATATATACTAGGGGGGATAAAAGTAAAGGGGATTTATTCCAAAGAGCTGATAGAGAACTTGCTGAAGTCAAGCAAAGATTTGGAGTGAGATCTAATATATTAACTAATATTTTGTTAAGGGGATATGAACATAATAGAAAGTTAGTTAAGAAGCGTTAAACTATATTAAAATGAAAACACGATACCATATTAAATCTGTAAGTATAAATGATTCTATAACTCAATTTAGCAAAGATTCTGAAAGCAAAAAATATACAGAGATTTTACCGGGAGAAACTTTATTCTTTGATCTGATAGTTCACCAACAAAGACAATTTCTACTGGAACAAAGACAACGACATGATGATGGATATGAAGAAGTAACAATTGAGACAATTAGGACATATCAATATTAATTTTAATAATATTAAAAATGACTAAACATATTGAAGAGATAACAAGAGAAGATATAACAAAAATACATGAATTAAACCTTAAATCTCTAAAACTAGGTAAAAATTGCTTTCTTGCATACTCTGTAGCTACTTTTCTTGGATATAAATTAAATGATAAAGTTGGACATTTTGAATATGTTGATAGTATGCTTATAGGTTCAGGGATAGGTGCAATGTTATCTACTGGATTTTTCAAATTAATGGTAAGAAGAGAAGTAAAACAATACCAAAATATTAATAGAGAAAGGTAAATTGAAATAAAGTAGTTTAAGAAATAATTCTGATATTATTGAAATATCACAATACTTTTGCCTAATTTATTAAATAAAAGTTACTGGGTTTTAATTTAAATAATATCTTAAAATATCTATTAAATAAGCTTAAATTTTTCTCCAAGAAAAATTTTATATTATATAAATTCAAAAAAATATTCTACTAATTAACCACTTTCTCCTCAACTACTTTGTTACCCTCGCTTATTTTCAAACTAAGGACTTTACTAATTCCGTGATTCATGCTTATTCCATATATAATATCTGCGCCTGAAATAATAGAATCATTGTGGCTTATTATTATATACTGGCCTGCCTTGATATATTTCTGAAGCAGATTAGACAGCAGTTCTGAGTTTCTTTTATCTAAAGCTGCATCAATTTCATCCAAAATATAAAAGAAATATGGCTTGAACTCCTGAATTGCAAATATTAATGATAAAGCGATGAGGGTTTGTTCCCCTCCTGATAGGGAAGAGACATCAAAATACTTTCCTTTTGCAACCTTGATTGTAATACTAACCCCTCCTGCAAAAATATCCTCTTCATTCTCAATCTCCAAAAAAGCATGGCCCTTTGTGCTTAACTGCGAGAAGTTTCTTGTAAATAATTCATTTATAGAATTAAAGGTTTTCATAAATGTTTTTTTCTTCTTAATATCAATTTCCTGTATTATCTTTAATATTTCATCTCTTTCTTTTTCCAGCTGCTGCGCTTTTTCAGCAATTTTCTCGTACTCCTCTTTTATAGCATCATAAGTTTCCAATGCTCTAAGGTTAACTGATCCGATAATTACCAGAGACTGCTCGCTTTTTTTCAGTTTTTCCTCTAAAAACTGCTTGCTGCCCTGCAGGAATTCCACTCCTTGAAACTCTCTTAGCTCAAATTCAAAAGATTCCTCTTCTGCTGAAACTCTTGCAATATTAACTTTTAAGTTATTTATTACATCGTCAAAGCGATTCAATCCTGTCTGCTGATTTATAAGCAAGGAATTTTTCTGTTTTATTTTTTCCTGAAGTTCTGTTCTTTCTTCAAACATTTTCTTAAATTTCTCAGACATAATCCTGGCTGTTTTTTCTTTTTCTTCAAGGGCTTTCTCAGCTTCATTCAGTTCTCCTGACAATCTGTTTATTTCATCATAAATCTCCTTCTTGTCTTTTCCTATGTTTTTTATAACATTCTTCACATTTTCCAGCTCTCTTTCTTTGTAAAGTATTGTTGTATCAAGGTTTTCATCTGTTCTTGATGATAATTCCTGCATTTCAAAAAAGAGTCTTTGATATCTTTCTTCTATAATATCCTTATCCTGAATTCTTTTTTCAATCCTGTTTTTTTCATTTTCTAAAGAAGTTAACTCGCTTTTGATTATTTTCTCGTCATCCATCAATCTTTTCATAGAATCTCTTTTTTCTTCAATATTATTCAGCTTGACAAGCTCAAATTGCTTTTTCGATATGTTTAACTGGAGCTCTTTTTCCTTCTTATTCAGCTCCATTAGCTTAATATTTATCTCTGAAAGACTTTTCTCACTGGTTTTAAGCTCATCCTGCGCTTTTTTTATTCTTTCATCAGCATAGTTTATTACATGACTTGTATGGTCTTTAGTCAATTTTGTTTGGCATAAAGGGCAGAGATCTGTCTTTGGCATGTGGGATTTTAATTTCTCGTTTCTTTCAAGCTCTGCTTCTGCAACTGAGATGGATTTCCCAAGAGCTGTTTTCCTATTTTCCAGTTCAGATATTTCCTTTTCCATGATTTCTATATTTTCTTTTATCTTAGCTATATCTTCATTGCATTTTTCTACAGTATGCACTGAGAGGGATTCGGATATTTCTTTAATTTGGTTAAAAATAAGCTTGGATTCAGTTTGTATTTTGTTAATTAATTTCTCTTTGTCTCTTATTCTGTCTCTTACAGCATTAAATTCTGTCTGAGCAGAATATAATCTTTCTTTTTCATCCTCAATTTTTTCAAGCTCTTGTTTTTTTGTTTTCAAATCATCCTGTCTCTTTGATATTTTTGGACTTTGCTTTTTCAAAGCATTTAAGTCTGATTCAAGCTCTTTAATATTTGATTCCAGCTCCTGCTTTCTTACCTCGTTTTCAGCTATTTTTTTCTCGAAGTTTTCTTTTCTAGCTTTATCCGCTGCAATTTTTGAATTCAGCTCAGTTATTTCATCATTTAAAGATTCTCTTTCAAACCCAGTTGCTTTCTGAATATGCTGGTTTATTTCATTGATTTTATTTTCAATCTCAAGAACTTCCTTGTTTATCTTGTCAATTACTGATTTTATATTTTCCCGGTATTTCTTGTTTTTTTCAATATCCTTGTTAAAACCGTCTTTTTCTTTTTCTTTTTCATCTATGCTTCTTTTTATCAAACTTGCTTTGCACTGCTTAATTGTTTTTTCTAATTCCCTAAATCTTAAAGCCTGCTTTCTCTCTTCTTCAAGATTTTTAAGATAAGAGGTTCTCTCTCTTAAAACCGCGCTTACTTCTTTCAGTTTTTCCTCTGTTTTTTCAATTTCATGCAGCGCTTTTTGCTTTCTCATTTCATAAACTGAAATTCCTGCAATCTCTTCTATTATTTCCCTTCTATCTTCACTACGCATCTTTACAAAATGAGCAATTTCTCCCTGAAGAACAATGTTAAACCCGTTTGGATCAATTCCTGCCTGAGAAAGAAGCTCAAGAACCTCCTGCCTTGTTTTTGTTTCATGATTTATCTTGTAAATTCCAAGTCCGTTGCTTCTTACAATTCTTTTAATTATCAGCTCATTTGAGTTTATCTTAAATGTTTTATCAGAATTGTCAAAAATTAATTCAACGTATGCTTCGTGAGCTGGCTTTTTTTCATGTGTGCCTTGAAACAAAAGATTTGCAGCTTTTGCAGCTCTCATGCTCTTAATGCTTAATCTTCCTAAAACAAAGCATAAAGCATCTGAAATATTGCTCTTACCGCTGCCATTTGCCCCGATAATTACATTTATTCCTTTATCAAAAGGAATTTCTGTCCGGTTTGCAAAGCTTTTGAATCCATGTATCACCAGTTTTTTAATATAGGCCATAAACTAATATAATTAGATTATAACGTTTTTAAACGTTAATGTGAAGAATAATATAATGATTAAAGATTATAAAAATATTTATATATAGATTAATGATTACTAAGGTATGTTAAATACGGCTCTTGATTGTTTGGAAAGTGGATTATTAGTAACTGCAATAGGTTCTGGAGTGTTTTCTTTGAGTATGACTTATGGGCTAGGTATAGCTACAGCTTATGAATGTTTATTTTATCGGGAAGAAGGATTTAATTCTCGTAAAGATGTTTTAAGATATTACCATACTCTTATTTTTAAAGCAGATATTAAGGATATAACTTTAAGTCAAGAAGAATTTAATAGGAAATATGGATTAGACTAGTTCTTTAGTTTTTTACAAAGGTTTTTTAAAGGTTTATTTCATGGATTTTCTATGACAATTAAAGAAATTGAAAGAATTTCAGGATTATTACCTCTTGATAAAGCTTATGTCATACCCAGAGACGCGATAGTTCATGAAGTGGAATCTACAAGATTAATGGGAAATCTCCCAGATTACACTCCTGAATATAATAAAAGGTTAGAAAAAGAATTAAGAGAACAAGCAGAAGACAATGTTTTAGATGTAAGGGTTTAAAATACCATAACTTAACCAGCATCAAGCTAGGATAAATTTTTCTTTAATGAAAAATTTAATATTGTATATTTTCAAAAAATTAGTCTTGAATCATTACAATATCTCCTATGAGAATTCTACAACCATAAAGTTTATTTATTATTATGATTACTTATTTTAGAACATCTTTATTTACTTGTTTCTCCTATAAATTTGTTCATTATTTTTGGAAGCATACTTCTATCTCTTGCAAAAAACCGGTAAGTTGCTTTTAGCACTTCCGGCAAATCTTCTGGAGCATATTCCAAAACTTTTTTATATCTTCCATTTTCAAAAAACCTTCCATGATCTTGCAATTCAATCTCACCCTCTTTATCTTTAAATAAGTAGCAAAGGTTTCCATTGTTTACATATGGAACAAAGTCATTATTTCCATCTCCATAAACACATAACGGAAATTTTTCTGATCCCTTTCCTTCAATTATAATATCATTATCAAATAAAATTTCAGTGGAAAAATCTCCTCCAGATCCGCCAAACTCGCACTCTGCAGTAGCTGTTCCAACAGCTCCAACTTTATTTAATACTTCTTTCCATTGGGCAATTTCAGGCATTTTTGATTTTCCAATTGCTTCAGCATATTTTAATGATGCAACTAAAAATTGAGACCAGTCCTGATAAGCAAAGATTCCCTGAAAAGCTCTATTATGTAATTTAAGTGTATCAAATATATTCCAGTCTCCAAGAAGTGTTTTTTCAATATAATCTTTTCCAGAAACATCTATTTGATGTGCATATAAATCTCCGTGCACATTTTGAGATATTTCATATCTAAAATCTCCTCTTCTCCAAATCCATTCCTTATCTCCAAAAGACCATAATCTCTCACCAATGCAAAAACTTGCTATGGATTTTTCCAAACTCCTTCTTGTTGGAAACCCCAATTTTTCAAAATCAAATACTTTTTCTCCTAAAATCAAATAAGCAAGTAAACTTGGGTGTTTCAAAGTCAATTCTTCTCTCATATTGGAAGGCGCTCCAAAATTTTCTTCATCCAAGCCTAAATCAAATTCAACTATATCCCTAAACATTTCACTTCTCTCTGATATTCTTTTATCGGTATTTAAAAAATTAGTTCTTGCTAAATTGACAAGAGTGCCTATCTCTCCCTCAAAATCTCCTAATAATAAAAGGTCTGTAATCTGTCTTTTCTTACTTTTAATTAATCTTATTAATCCTGATTTATCCAGTCTATCATAAGCAGGTTTTGGACAGACTACTCTATAAACATCAATATCTTCTTCAATTTCTTGCTCTTCCATAATTCATTATAAATTATGCTTTAAAAAATATTGTTATAATAGATAATACTATAATGAAAACAGCCTCTTTTGGGATTTCCTTGACTTATGTTTTTTAATAGTGTCCCAAGACTCTCTGAAAATGCCTTTGTCTTTGTATTTATCATAACTATCATAAATAAATCTCCTTGTAATTGGATCTGCTGAATATCCTGAACCGAAGTCAACTCCAAGCTCTTTTTTCATTTTCTTTATTTCAGCTTCTCTTGTTGATTTGGCAATAATACTTGCTGCTGAAACAACAACATGATTAATATCTGCTTTATGCTCACAAACAATTTTAAGATTAGTTTTTCCCATAACAAATCCCTCTAAATAGGTTTTCCATGATGGAATGTTAACTGAAGGACAGTCTATTATGACTTTAATTTTTTCACTTGGTTTTTCAGATTGTTTTTCAAGCTTGATATTTTTTGATAATTTATTTATTATCTGAGCTGCTGCAACAGCTTCTCTTTGATTTAAATTAAGATTATTATTGTCTTCTCCATCAATTTCTCTGACAGGGATTATAACTGCATAATGTGCGAGCGATTTAGCTTTTATCTCCTCTGCCAGTTTTTCCCTCTTTTTAGGCAAAAGAGTTTTAGAATCCCTGACTCCAAGCTTGACAAATTCTTTTTCAATATCAGAACTAACTAAAACTCCTGCAAGAATCATTGGGCCAATTACAGGGCCTCTGCCAGCATCATCTATACCAATTGTTAACATAACTGAATTAAAATGGGGAAGTATAAAAATGTTTAGAATTATAATCTCTCTAAACTACTAAATAATTTTTCTGTCATTGATAAATAAGCTTTTAAATTTTCTAGATTATCTGAATCACATATTCCTAATCTACTTAAAATATCCCCTATTAAGCATTGCTTATCTAATGAATCTGAAATATTCTTATCTGCTAATGCTCTATATCCTTCATTCATAGCTATAAGATAGTCTACTTTCTCACTAGCATTATAACCTTTTGGAAATGATTCTAAAACCTGTTTTGCTCTTGTCAAATCATTTTGTTTTAGTGCTTCCTCAAATTCTCTTTGTCTTCTAGCATCATAAACAGCTGAAAAAGTTCCCATCTTTAATTATTATAATGTTCCTTTTTAAACATTATATCTATTTATTATATATATTATAGAATGTTTTTCGGAGAGCTTAAAATAAGTGAAAGAGTATAGAGGGTTTTGAAAAACCTCCGATGAATCTATATACTGCAGTATATAAATGATTAAATTCTCGACGATATTATTTATATTGCCGACGGCAAAAA
>Ga0209541_10001283_pt1 | contig 50420 bp, 53 predicted proteins | sample RifCSPlowO2_01_FD_184027 | JGI IMG/M metagenome (GOLD analysis project Ga0209541, IMG submission 184027) | Groundwater microbial communities from Rifle, Colorado - Rifle CSP2_plank lowO2_0.1 (SPAdes) (version 2) | ecosystem: Environmental > Aquatic > Deep subsurface > Groundwater | place... | reverse complement strand
TAGAAAGTAATTTAGCATCCGGACAAAAACTTATAAAAGGTTCAGGCACGGCGAAAATTTTCTCACAGGAGTATAGCGCTTTAGTTGACGCTGAAGCAGATTCATTAAAACTAACTCAAACTTTAAGTTTAGAAGGACTTGCATATTCAACTGACGATGTGAATAAGTTGCTGGGCAGTTTGTTAAAAGACTTTGTCCCGGATGGGTATGAATTATCTGGAGAAGAAAAACAATTAAGTGTTGAAATTCTTGGAAATTCTGATAGTACAATTTTATCTTCTGATGAGGCTGATGTTCAAGTAACGGTAAAAACTTTTGTTCGCGTTAAAATTAATGAAGATGCCATAAAAAAATCTCTTGTAAGTAAGAAATTAAATGAGGCAGAAAAAATAATTGGGGGAATAAAAAACATTAAAAATTACGAGATTACAATTTCGCCAAACATTCCCTTTTTAACCAGAATGCCGAGTAACATTTCAAATATCCAGATAGAAGTGAAGAAGGAATAATATGTTATCCGTTGAGGCTGATTTGACAGTGTTAGGGATAGATTACGGTGAAAAAAATATTGGCTTAGCTTTTGGAAGAGCCGGGTTAGCTTCTCCTATTAAGACTATATCCGGAATAAATGTTTTGGTCGCTATAAATGAAATTACACTCACAGCATTACATAATAAAGTAAATAAAATAGTCATAGGTCTTCCGATTGATGTGGACGGCAAGGAAACATATAAGTCATTAAAAGTCCGTAGATTTGCGAATTTATTAAAAAGTCATGTTAAAAAACCGATCGAATTTGTGAATGAATACAATACAACTTACGAATCTTTGAGGGAATCCATAAATCTTGATTACTCAAAAAAATCAAGAAAAAATTTGGATCATATTTCCGCAGCAGTTATTGTTCGAAAGTATTTTGAATCACTCAGCACTAATTAATGAAATTTTATTCTAACTTCTTTAGATCCGCAGAGCATACATTCAAAATTTTCTCCGGGAAAAAAGCAGGTTGGGCACATGTATATTCCGCCTTTAAGAACAAGGTCTGCTTGTTTACATTTATTACAAAGGAAAACCACATCGTTTTGTGAGATTTTGCCGTCTTTTGGGCATATAAAATCGGCGTTTTCGCTATCAGGAATTTGAATTTGGGGCGTAACATCTTCCATACAATCATATTATCATGATTATTGACTTTGACTCAATAACCAAGCTCTGCTAACCTTAACTTGTGAATATACTTTTAATTTTAGCAATTATCTATTTGGCAATTGGAGTTGTATACGGTCTTTACATTTTTCTTTTTGGCGCCGACAAATGGTACCTCTTACCTGTAAATATACTTGGCGGACCAATACTTCTTTTATATTTCATTTTTCATCTCACTTTTATGAAAGACAAATAATGTTAAAGAAATATTTTGAGCATAAACAAGCTATATTTTTTGATCTTGACGGTACTATATATAATTCCGACGTATACTGGTCTTACGCTTACGAAAAAGTTTTAAAGACCGTAGACGCTTCTTGGGTAGTTTTTGAAAGGAATGGTAGATCGGTTCTTGAGACATGGAAAGATTTAATAGCTGAAAATAGGCTCAAAATTCACCTAGATATAAAGGATCTTGTAAAGTTTACGAATATAGAGTTTTTGAAAATTCTAGACGGCTCCGATGCGGAGCCGTTAGATGGTTTCTGGACCTTCTTTCAGAAGGTGAAGAATGAAAAAAAGATGAAAACAGCTTTAGTTACAAATACTCCGAGAGAAGTGACAAACGCAATTATGAAGAAACTTGAGATTGAAGGAATCTTTGATCTAACGAAATGCGGAGATGAGGTTTCAAAAGTAAAACCTGATCCTCAAATTTATTTAACAACCGCAAAAGAGCTGAAGGTAAATTCAAAAAACGTTTTAGTGTTTGAAGATTCTCTTTCGGGAGTTGCATCGGCGAGAAAAGCTAATATGGACGTTTTTGTTATTTGGGACGGTGTTGTTGATAAAGAAGATTATCCAAAAGGTGTGAAAATGTTTCTTTCTGATTTTACACGTTTAGCAGGTAATATGGATACAACTTTAGATGATCAGTTAGCGGAAGCAGCTAAAACTCTAACTTCAATTACATCCGACGGTACATCCGTAAAGTGAAATGATATATTTTTAAGTCTTCTAAATAACGGTCCCTTTTTAGCTATACTGATCATGTTCCACAATTTGTCTTTCTCTCCTTCAAGAACAAGCTCAATGTTGCCTTCTTTTAGATAAGATACAGAGTGAGTTTTTAGACCTAGTTTTGAAGCTTTTCTTGTTGCCCAAAAGTGGAGCAAGATGCTTCTCGTACCCTCAATATTTAAGTGTAGTTTTCTGTTTTGTTTTTCCATAGTTATCTTTGTTTTAGCTGGTCATTGTAACAATAAGAGGGGCGTCTGTCAAATTAAAAATGTATTGGGTTAATAACCAGAAAAAAACATTTAAAAGATTGTTTGATGGGTAGTTATTTTAATAGCTGCCCGCACAGGCCTTTAAGCTCCGGAATGTCATTTTTAACAGTATCCCATCCAACTTATTGGCAGCCTCACCTATAACTTCAACATTTCTAATTACAGCATCGAGAAGCATTTGATTTTCCGCTAAATCCTCATACGTAACATCAAAAACATAACTCAATATTTGATTACAAGAATTTAACATATCTTCGATATAAACTAGATTATCTTTTTTCATAAACTGTTTTTAAATCCCTTATTATGCGGGACTTTATTCTTGGTTTAACGCTATTTCTAAAGATGAGATCTACCGGCTTGTCAAAATAGTCCTCTAATAAATTTTGAATTTTAGCATGTGTTAAGTAGCCAACTGGTCTCGCATATTGAACCAATAAATCGAGATCACTATCCGGACGATTCTCTCCTCTCGCACTAGAGCCAAATAAACCTAAGTATATTATGCCGTTTTGCTCACATATGATCTTTAATTGTTTTGATTCAAATAATTCATCCATGAACTGATTTTAGCAGATTATTCTTCAATAAACACCTATAAGACACTTCAATAAGTGTTTGGCCTTTATCTATCGTGTATAATCCCCGTATGGAATTTAAGCCCGAGATAACATTAAAAGATTTTGAGAAACTTGACATAAGAGTTGCTACTGTTCTTGAGGCCTCGGCAGTTGAAGGATCCGACAAGCTAATTAGGCTTGTTTTTGATCTGGGCAATGGAGTTAAAAGACAAATACTAACAGGAATGGCTAAGTGGTACTCGCCTTTGGATTGTATTGGGAAGCAAACCTTAATTCTGGCAAATCTAGCGCCAAGAAAGATGATGGGGCTTTTTTCTGAAGGGATGCTTTTGTCGGTTGGTTCTGACAATAATTCGAAACCAATTTTAATTTTGCTTGAGGATAAAGTTGAAAATGGTGAGGAGGTGCATTAATTTTATGAAATCAAACGGTTTTACAATTGTTATGGCAACAAAAGATAATGATGAAGCAATGAGCAAGTTTTATATTGATATTTTGGGATTTGAGAAAAACGAAATGGGTGGATGTGAGAAGCACGGGCTTGCACTTTATTTTGATAGGCATAGCGGAGCTTCAGCTGTCGCCAAAGAGCCTTTTAGACATATGATTACGCTTTCCGTTGACGATATTAATCAGTCTATGGCTGACTTAAAGTCAAAAGGGGTGGAGTTTGTTAAGGAGCCTAAAAAAGAGGAATGGGGAGGATGGTTTGCTACATTCAAAGATCCAGACGGAAACTTTGTACAGCTTTTCCACATGAAATAGATTAGGGAAGTTATGAAAACCGGATATAAACCAAAAAAATACTTAATTAAAACACTTGGATGTCAGGCTAATGTAGCTGATTCAAACACAATATCCGGTGTTTTGGAAGCGTTAGGTTTTGAGGAAACACTTGAATTGAAGGAAAGTGATTTATTTGTTGTGAACACTTGTTCTATTAGGCAAAAAAGTGAGGATAAGGTTTATGGTTTAGCAAAACTCTTGAAACAGAACCAACTTAAAACAGGAAAGATGCCTTTTGTTGTAATGGCGGGTTGCATGGTTGGTTCTGTAACAGGAGAAAGACAAAGGTATGCTTTTAATGAGCTAAAAAAACGTACGCCCTGGGTTAACGAGTATATTAATCCTTCTCAAATAATGACTATACCAGAAACTTTATTGAAAAACGGGCTAATAGGGGAGTGGGCAGTGCAGAAATTTGATCCGTCAGGTGTAATTGCAAAACAAAAGGAAACTAATCACGCGTTTGTAAATATTTCCTTTGGTTGTGATAATTTTTGTACTTTTTGTGTAGTGCCTTATGCAAGAGGAAAAGAGGTTTCAAGATCCAAAGATGACATTTTAAAAGAAATAACGCATTTAGTTGGGAGGGGATTTAGCCACGTTACTCTGTGCGGGCAAAATGTAAATTCATGGGGTTTGAGTACATCAAAAAAATTTGAGATTCGTACCGGTAGTCGCCATAAACTTCCATTCGCTAAGTTATTAAGGAAAGTTCATGAGATTGAAGGGATAGAAAAAATTGATTTTATTTCTTCAAATCCTTTCGATTTCACAAAAGATTTAATAGAGACGCTAAAATTACCAAAAATTTCGGATTACCTTCACATAGCTGTACAGTCAGGAAATAACGACGTCCTTAAAAATATGAACAGAAGGCACACGGTTGAAGACTTTATGTCTTTAATTAATAGTTTAAAAATTGCAAAGCCGTCTGTTGAATTTGGAACAGATGTAATTGTTGGCTTTCCTGGCGAAACACGGGATCAGTTCATGGATACTGTAAAACTTTTCGAAATTATTATATTTAATGTTGCCTTCATTTCTATATATTCTCCAAGAAAAGGTACTCCTGCCGAAAAATATTTTAAGGACGACGTTACCTTAAAAGAAAAGAAATGGCGCCATTCTTATTTAACTAATGTTTGGAAGTCGTCTAAATTAAAATATGAATAAAGTTTATGTAGTTCTTGGTCCTACATGTTCCGGTAAGACTTCTGTAGCTTTGGATTTATGCAGGTCAATGGATGGAGAAATTGTTTCTGCAGACTCAAGGCAAATATATAAATATATGGATATTGGCACTGGTAAATTTCCATTTGGCGAACATAATGTTAACATAAAAATATGGGGTTATGATTTAGTTGTTCCGGGAAAATATTTTTCTGTTGTTGATTATGTTAATTTTGCAGTTAAAAAAGTTAAAGAAATACTAAAAGATGGGAGAAAGGTGTTTATTGTTGGCGGAACCGGCTTTTATATTGATGTACTAACCGGCAGACAGCAGATATTTAAGTATGAGCCTAATTTTGTTCTAAGGGAGCAGTTAGAAAATAAAAGCGTAGAGGAGTTATTGTCATATTTAAAATCCATAAATTCCAATAAGACATTAAACATTGATACAAAAAATAAAGTTAGGTTAATAAGAGCCATCGAAAAAGAGCTCACAAAAAAAAGTAACGACACTTCCCTAGTCAGTTTGCTTAATAATGTGAATTTTAAATTTATTGGTTTACAATCAGACAGAGGTTTTTTATACAATAAAGTTGATGGTTGGGTGAATTGGATTTGGGAAAATGGATTGATAGAAGAAGTGAAAGGTTTAATAAATAACGGTTATAAAGAAACGCATCAGATGAAAGGATTAATTTACAAAGACGCAGTAGATTTTTTAGATGGAAAAACATTTGTGCAAGAAGCAATACAAAGGACAAAATTTGATCTACACGGATACGTTCGAAGACAGCAAACTTGGTTTAAGAAAAATGACCAAATTAAGTGGTTTGATATAAAAGACAAAAAGCTTAGCGAAAACGTTCAAAATTTTGTATTATTAAGCTAATGAACAAAGATATTGTAATTTCAATAAAAACGGTTGTGGCTACTGCCCTTATGTTTTTCGGTGTTTATTTACTAATAAGGCTTGGTCCCCTTTTACTTTCTGTTGTCATTTCGTTACTTGTTGTATTGGCTCTTGAGCCCGGAGTTAAGTTTTTTAAGAGGACAAAGTTTATGAATAAGCCGGTGCCTAGAAGTTTAGCTGTTGGAGTAACATTTTTAGTTACGGTTGTTGTAATTATTTTAATACTTACGGTTGGTCTTCCGCCGGTTGTTTCGCAGTCGCAAAAGCTTTTAGTTAATTTATCAGGTTTGGTAACAAAGATACCGTTTTTGCAGCAAAAAGAGAGCGTATTAAAAGAATTAATTCCGCAGATCTCAAGTCTTTCAGGAAATGTTTTAACTGTTACTTTCTCAATTTTTTCAAATTTTGTAACTGTCATTAGCGTTCTATTTATTTCGATTTACATGTCTTTGGATTGGGAAAATATTAAGAGAAGATTTTACTCATTGTTTACAGGAAAAACTAAAGACGAAATGGAAAAGCTTGTTGAAGAGGTTGAAGGAAATATTGGACATTGGGTAAAGGGTCAACTTTTATTAATGATTGTTATTGGAGTATCAACATTTTTAGGGCTCTTGATCTTGGGAGTTAACTACCCACTTGCCATTGGGCTAGTAGCCGGGCTTTTTGAAATCGTTCCAGTATTGGGGCCTGTGGTAACAGCTGTCTTAGCAGCAACCGTAGGCTTTGCAGAATCCCCAGTTAAGGGATTTGCAGTCATAGGTCTTTTTGTTCTAATTCAGCAACTTGAAAATAATTTTCTTGTTCCTAAAGTGATGCAAAAAGTTTCTGGATTTAGTCCTCTTGTAATTTTGTTGGCACTTCTTATTGGTAGCAATTTTTTTGGAATAGTTGGAGCTGTTATCGCGATTCCAATTACAATGGTACTAGTAGTTATTGTGAAACACTTTTTAAGATATTCCAATAAGTAACTTTTTATTGCAGGAAGCCTATAAGCCGGATTCTGTTTTATGCGATTATCTATCTAATGCTCCATCTTTGCACCGATGCCGGAACAATGCTGTGGTGCGTTCGTGGATTGCTGCGGGTGGGATTGCCCGTTTCATACTTTTTCCATTCTGAAGACATTTTCAACTTTTAAGGTTGAACTTGTCAAAAGCTAAGAAAAAAGATCGTCTCTGTTGCTCTCAAGAAATGTAAATTCATTCCATGTTTTCTTATACTTTCGTAAAAGAAACACCAGCTGTTACCAGTCGGAGATTGCCCTCCGTCCCCATGTTCCGATCAGTCCGGACTTTCCTATCCACCTATTACGGCGGATCAATCGCTCGGCTTCCTGCGAGTTTATTTTAACATGTTTTTTGGGAAATAAATAGACGAGGAAAGGTTTTCATTCAGTTACCTTGTGGGTAATGAGCGGAACCAATCCTCGTCAGAGAAGACACGTGGGATAGAAATGCTGTTAAGAGATTGCGGTGCCATCGCGGAAGTATCTCTTAACGTTGTTTGAGGAAGTTCCATAGAGCGCATTTGCTCACAAGAACATTTTTTGTCCGCACCTGGTCGCGGTTCTTTAGTTCCTCAAACTCTGGCATAGTGGTATTAGGTGATTGGCTTATCGCCTTTTACCGCCAGGATGCAATTTCGACTTTTTGGCATGCCTGCCCTAAAGTCAGCTCTCGCATCATAAGCGTCCCGTATATCTCGCGTCCGCACCCCGTGCAGTTGACCAGATTACGCGAAGATATACGTGCCAGTAAGATCTTTGTCTTACCGCCGTCTCCTTTACTTGGGACCGGATTCCTATCCTGAGATACATATTATACAACACTATAGGAACTTTTGTCAAATCAGGTAAAAACCGAAATTATTTAGTATAATAGTTGTCTATGGAAGAGCTCGATCCGAAAAAATTTCATGTTTTAGATTCAAAAACAAAATGGAAATATATATTTATTACTCTAGTCGTTTCTTTATTTGTTTTACCTTTTGCGTTTTATAAATACTATGTTCTTGCGATAAACCGGCCCTCTCAGTCCGGAAAAGAAATTACATTTGAAATAAAAAGAGGCGACGGGGTTTCTGAAATTTCGGATTCCCTTTATGAGAAAGGCTCCATTAACTCCTCAGTTTTATTTAAAGCATATTTAATTGTTAATAAACTGCACACAAATGTTCAGGCAGGAGTTTATAAAATACCCGCCGGAAGTAATGTTATACAAATTTCCAGTATGTTTCAGAAAGGTACAAATGATATAAAAGTAACTTTCCTTGAAGGCTGGAGAGTAGAAGAGTTTGCAAGAGAAGCCGGAAAAAGATTTGAAAAGATAGATTATGAAAAGTTCGTGTCTCTTGCAAAAAACGACGAGGGGTACTTATTTCCGGATACTTATTTCTTTAATGTAGACGTTTCGGAAGAAAGTCTTTTAAACGCCCTTAAAGCTAATTTTATAAGTAAAACAAAGGATATTTTAACGGACTTAGCCCTTACAAAGGCCGATTTAACAAAGGGTGAGACAATAATTTTAGCTTCAATTGTTGAGAGAGAGGTTTCAAAAGAAGATGATAGGCCCATTGTTGCGGGAATTTTAATATCAAGGTACAAAAACGGAATTAAACTTGATGCTGATGCAACTGTTCAGTACGCTGTTTCAGGAAATGGAAATTATTCTCCGACTGCAAAAAATTTAAATGAATTTAATTGGTGGGCATTAAACTTAAGTAACAACGATTTGTTAAGCGATAGTCCATACAATACTAGAAAGAATATAGGACTTCCTCCCGCGCCTATCTCAAATCCCGGGCTCTCTGTTATTAAGTCTGTTCTAAACTATAAAACCTCTTTGTACAATTATTATCTAACGGACAAAAAAGGAGTAACTCATTTTGCAAAAACACTTGAAGAACACAACGATAATGTTAGGAAATATCTTTAGCGTCAAAGCCATAAATCTGCATAGTTTTTTCAGTAACGAAAATAGGACATCCGCATTTAAACGCCAAAGCTAAAGAGTCCGAGACCTTTGAACTTATATCCAATAGTTCCTTACCGCGTTCTATATGAATATACGAATAAAAAACGAGCCCGTTGGGTGTTGTTATTAGGATTTTTTGAATATTTCCGCCGAATAACGCGAGTATTTTACTCGTTGTGTCATAGATATTTGGTATTATTTCGGAAAAATCTTTTAGCTGAATTGCATTAATAACAGGAATGGCGGAATTTTTATCAAGAATTATTGGTAAGATTATAGATTCATTTTTAGATGCTAAGTAAACCGTAAAATTATCGGAGTTATTTGGCGAAGCTATTATGGCTTTAAGTGTAACTTCTGTATCCATGCCTTTTGGCAGAATCCGCAGATTATACTTTACTAAAGTCACTTCCGCAACGATTGTTAAAAAGGTATAATGGGTGAGTATGATAAATCTGCTCAAAACACTTCATGATCGCGCCGAGGAATATAAAGGAAAAAGACTTCTTGTCCTTTTGGCCATAATTTTTGTAATATTTGCACTTTTAGGTATTTTCTTTGGGTATATTGTATCTACGTATACAGGGGGTAATATCACGGAAAAGTTATCAAGAGAATCAAATGTGAAAGACCAAACCGGCACAATTTATGAGGGTCGAATTTCTTATATAGATTCAAATACTTACCCGAACGATAACATCTCATACATACTTTTAGATAAAAACGGAAAACAAATCATCCTACTTAGGGCTCAAGATCAAAAATTAGTTGTTGCTGAAGGATATTTCGCTAAAGTTACAGGGAGCGTTGTAAAAACTATCGATGGAAAGAAGGATGTGTTAGAGGTAGCTGTTGTAATACTTAAAAATGTCTCAAATTGAATTTAAAAATGTCTCAAAGAAATATGGTCAAGATAGCGTCGCTCTTGAGGAGGTAAGTTTTGGTATTAATGATGGAGAATTTGTATTTCTAGTAGGACCTTCTGGTGCCGGAAAATCTACACTTGTTAAATTATTAATCAGAGAAATTCTACCTTCATCCGGAGTAGTCTTATTTAATGACAGGGATGTTGGTTTAATTCCTCAGGTTGAGTTGCCTTCTTTGAGGAGGAAAATAGGTGTAGTTTTTCAAGACTTTAAGGTATTAAAATCAAAAAACGTTTTTGAAAACGTAGCAATAGCCTTAGAAGTTGCAGACAGCTCTGACGAGACTATTGGCAACGTTGTGCCAAACGTTCTTGGATTGGTTGGATTAAGTGATAAGACAGAAAGGTTTCCAAGCCAGCTTTCAGGAGGGGAATTGCAAAGGCTGTCAATAGCAAGGGCGTTGGCTCATGAGCCTGACGTGCTTATAGCTGATGAGCCAACAGGTATGATCGATCCCGGTTCCTCCGCGGAAGTTATGCAGGTTTTGGACAAGATAAATTCTCTAGGAACTACTGTGTTAATGGCGACTCATGATTTTTCTATTGTTGATAGAATGAAAAGGCGTGTAATTAGAGTTGAAAACGGAAGAGTAATTTCGGACAAAAACGAAGGGAAATATAATGGATAAATTGTGGAAAAATTTATTAATAAGTATAAAAAGGGAGAAATTTTTGAGCTTATCCACACTTATTATCATGACTATAACATTTACTGTGTTAGGATTTTTTTTAAGTTTAATTGTTTTTTCTCAAACCGCAGTTAAATATTTGGAAAATCAAGCGCAAATTACAATATTCTTTAAAGATGACTTTTCTGAAAAAAATATATTAAGCTTGAAAGAGAAGTATGAAAAAGACAAAACGATATCAAATGTTAACTATGTTTCAAAAGAACAAGCCTTAAAAATATTTACAGATTTAAACAAAAATGAACCAATACTACTAGAATCAATTTCTGCCAATATTCTTCCGGCAAGTTTGGAAATTAGAGCAAAAAGACTTTCCAGTCTTTCAGCATTAGCTGTCAAGTTTGAGAAGCAGGACGGCGTTGAGGAAGTAAGATATTTTAAAGATGTAATTGAGAATTTTAGGTTTTGGAGTAATTTATACCATTTGATTGGTTTAGGCCTTGTTCTTATATTTGCAACAATATCATTTTCGGTTGTTATAGCACTAATTAGAATGACAATAAATTCAAAAGGTGAGGAGCTTGAGATTCTTAAACTAGTTGGTGCTACGGATGTTTACGTGAAAAGACCGTTTATTTTTCAAGCAGTATTTTTTGGGCTTGTTTCCTCTATTTTGTCTTTTATCATTTCTGTTGTATGGATACTTTCGCTAGTTGGATCCAAATTTTTTGGAGATATAAAAACTGTTTTTATTCTGCCGGTTGTTGAAGTAAATATTTTTGTTTATCTCATTATTCTGGGAGTTATTCTTGTTTTATCAGGCGCTCTTTTAGGTTATTTTGGCAGCCTTACAGCAGTTAAGAAATATTTAAAATTTTGATTACCTTAACTTTGAAATGTTTAAACCAAGAAATTTTCTATTAGTATTTACATTCCCCTTTGTATTAGGTGTATTCGTTTTTTTTGGATCATTTAGGGTTTTCTCACAAGTTAAATGTACCTCCGATTTACAGTCAAACAAAGATAATTTGCAAGATATTATTACGGCGTGTGAGAATAAAATTCAGTCCCTGAAGGGTACGGAGCAGACGCTACAGCGTGAGATTGAATATACAAACAGCCAAATAAGCCTAACTGAGCTACGAATACAAAATTCCATTTCTGAAATAGACAAAAAGACTAAACAAATTGAAAAGTTAGGTTCAGATATAGATGATTTAAAAGTTAGAATAAAACGGCTTGAGGAATCAATTAGCTTTCAGGAAGAGATTTTTGGCGAAAGACTGCGGGCTAGGTATAAAGCAAAAGAAACTTCTCCTATTATTATTATTTTTGGATCTGCCACTATTGATAAAATAATACAAAAGTCAGAATACTTAAAAATTATGGGAATACAGGATAAAAAGTTACTAAATGAGATGAACAGCACAAAGCAATCTTATGGTCTTCAGAAGGATTTATTTGAAAAGAAAAAAAGTGAGGAAGAGGCTTTAAGGGCGCAGGTATTAAAGGAGAAAGCAAAACTGGAAGCGTATAGCTCACAACTCGTTGTTCAAAAGGCCGAACGAAATAAACTTTTAGAAGTCACAAAAAATGATGAAGCTTTGTATCAGAAGCTTTTGGGTGACGCACAAAGAGAGTTAAATCAGATACTAAATGCAGCGCAGTTTTTAAAAAACGGTAAGTCGGAGCATGTTAAGGCGGGGGAAGTTATTGGAATTCAAGGTAGTTCGGGATTTTCTAGTGGCGATCATTTACATTTTGGAGTGTATAAATACTCATCGTTTAGTGAAATTGATGGGTGGAATTGGTATTACTCAAATTATATAGATCCAAGAAAAATGCTTAAGAATAAAACTGTATTTTGGAATGATGGGTGTGGAGATTACGGTAATATAAGCACCGGTGGTGGAAAATGGAAGTGGCCGATTTCAAATCCAACAATATCACAGGGTTTTGGACATACATGCTATTCAAATATTTACTACGGTGGAAAACCTCATCCGGCTTTAGATATTTACGGCTCCTACGGAACTCCGGTATATGCAGTTGAAGACGGCGATGCTTATTTTTGCAGAAATTGTTTAGGAGACGGAGGTAATGGTGTTTTCATTTTTCACGATGGCGGGTATATGAGTTTGTATTGGCATTTGCGGTAACTTTATGAAGTCTAGTTAAACTAGAGTTTACATCGTTGCAAAATTTTACATTTTAACTATTCTTCGCATATGGTCAAAGTTCTTGTTTATGTTTTTATACTTCTAACATTTATCCGGGGAGTTAGTGCTTTGGATTATTATCTTTATATTAAGCCGGAAACATACGTTTCGCATAAAGATGGAATTATTAACTTTAAATTAACTTACAATTTTGATCCGAATTTATTAAAGGGATTTTATATAAAACCTATTTCATCTTCTGCAAACGTTGAAATCTTTAATGATAAGTTAGGTCAATGGATTTCAGAAAATGACATGTTAACTAGAATGCCGGAGTTAAAAGAAAAAATAAGTGTACGTTTTAAAAGCTTTCCCAAGGAAATTACAGAAATTCATTTTAAAATTTATAAATATAAAACCCCAGAAGTATTTGAAACCGCTCCTACTAAAATATGGAGTTCTGAAATTATGGCCAACTACATGGAAAAGTTTAATGAGAATTTATATAAAGTTGATATTGAAACTGAAAATAAAGATAGCAATGAGGTAAGTGCAATAAATTTAGTTCAAACAAAAAATTCAAAGGAAATAAGTGAGATTCAACCAGCTAAAAAATCCATTCCTGTAGCCCTCTTGTTTTTTGTTATTTCAGCTGTGGTCGGACATATTTTTAGTAATCTGGTAAAATTGCGTAGTGCTTTTGGTTAAAAGATGGCTTCCGGCTGTAATTATAATGTTGTTTCTCTTTACATCCTCGTCGTTGCCTGGAGCTTCGGTGTCGGCAGTGAAATCTGTTGACGCATTTGTGCATAAAGTAACACATATAATTATTTATATGCTGTTGTGTTTAACTTTTTACAGGGCTACAAAAAATCCTTTTATGTCTGTTCTTTTGACAATTATATACGGAGTTTTTGATGAGTATCATCAGCTTTTTACATTTACAAGGTCAGGAAATGTAATAGACATAATGGTTGACAGCATGAGCGCATTTTTTATAGGTTTAATTTTATGGAAGTTTTATCTTGTTCTACCAAAGACACTAAAGAATTGGCTGGAACAATAGCTAAAAAATTAAAAAAAGGCGATACTTTAGCCTTATACGGTGAACTTGGAAGTGGAAAAACTACTTTTGTGCGGTATTTGGTTGAAGCTTTGGGTATATGTAGCAGAGTGCAAAGCCCAACATTTGTTTTGCACAGAAAATATGGGTTTATTAATCATCTTGATTTGTATAGACTAAAAAGTGTGGTTGAGGCGAAAAATTTGGGAATTGAAGATATTTTACGTGATAAAGATTTTGTTACGATTATAGAATGGCCAAAGTTAATAGAAGAATTGTTTTCGGATCGGACAATATGTATTAATTTTGAACATATAGGTGAAAATGAAAGAAAGATTACAATACACAATTTTAATTGACTCAACTGAGAGATATAAAAAATCAGTTTCGCTAATTAAGCAAGAAAACGGTGAGGATTTAGTTATTCAAAAGTCATTGGGGGATATAGATATAGTTTCCGAAATAAAAAAAATACTTAAAGATAATAAAGTTTCCATTGAGGAGGTTTTAGAATTTAGATCAAATCCCGGTCCCGGATCTTTTACTGGTATTAAAATTGGTCTTACGATCTCAAATACTTTAAATTGGGCGTTGGGAAAAAAAGGAATAAATGATTTACAAAGCCCGGAATATGGAAAAGAACCGAATATTCAAGGGAAAAATATTGTATAATGCAAAATATGAATAACAAAAAGCTAGTTTCTATTGTAATACCCTGCGTCAACGAGGAGAAAAATATTGATAGAACCATTGTAGCCATTATTGAGACTTTCAAGACTTTGGATTATGACTACGAAATTATTCCTGTAAACGATGGCAGTAAAGATAATACTTGGGGAGTCATAAAAGAATTAACCGAAAAGCATCCGCATATAATTGGAATTGATCAAATGACTAATTTTGGCCAAAGCGCTGCATATCAGGCAGGTTTTGATGAGGCCAAAGGGGATTACGTTTTAATTGTTTCAGCAGACTTGGAAACTCCCATCGAATACCTTAGAAAAGTACTTGAATATTTAGAAAACGGATATGATTTTGTAAATACAAATAGAACAGGTAGATGGGGTGAAGGTAGCGACCGTGCTGCAAAAAGCGGTATGGCGAACAGGATTATTAAAAAGATTTCAGGAGTTGAAATGAAGGATCGAGGTTCTGGAATGAAGGGTTTTACCAGAATGTTAGCTAAAAATCTAAGATTCTATGGGGAAATGCATAGATTTATTCCTGATTATGTTTCAGTCTATGGAGCGAAAATGGTTGAGTTTGATACCCCTTTTAACGATAGAGAGCACGGTCAGTCTTATTACAAGGGGCATAAAAGGACTATAAAAGTACTTCTTGACCTTTTGACACTACAATTTATGCTTTATTTTGCAAAAAAGCCTTTTACTATGATGCCGGGAAGACTATTTGGTTTTACTGGATTTGTAATCACCGGACTTGGTGGTTTGATCGGGGTGTATTTAACTATTCTAAAGATTTTTGGCCAAAGCATTGGTAGTAGACCTTTATTTATTGCTGCCGTTCTTATGATTATTGTCGGTATTCAGTCGATGATGATGGGAATGCTTGGTGAGCTTCTGCTAAGAGTGTATTTTGAATCCACGGGTCGAAAAACGTACGCTGTAAGGCGTACTACCCGCTAAAAAACTCAAATCACTTTTTACTCAACAACTACCGACCCAAAATTCCCAGGATGTAAATGATCGTGGTATTTCCAAGTCCCTATTTTTTCAAACTTAAACGAATAAGTGGTTCCTTTTTCAGAACCTTTTAATTGATCAAATCCAGGATATTCTAGGTGAGTTGGATGAACTGCTGATGCTATCCACATTAAGTCCGAAGTATCGTTTTTCCATGTAACAGCGTCTCCGAGCTTTATGGTTATTGGCTTTGGAGAAAACCCGCCATCCGTATAAGTTATCTGATTTTTTGTTACTATTGTTTCTGACTCGGAAGATTCTACTTTTTTAGGCTCCTCTTTTACTATTGGCTTTTGTTCCATTTCTTCTGCCTTTGGTTGAGTTGTTTGTTTTTTAAACAAGATAAACCCACCTATAGCAAGAAGAATAATAATAGCAATTACTAGGTATGAATTTTTAGACATAAAATCACCTCCTATAGAAGTATAATAACGCGTTTTTTAGATAAATCAAAGTTGAGACAGGGATTTTTTTGTTTCAGCTTTATATGCCTCTACGTTTGGCTGATTGAATGCGTTTACATTCATAAGTTTTGCTATATACATAATTTCAAACATTTTAAATTGGAAGAATTCTCCGATCGAGTGAAGTATTGGTTTATCAAATATAATCTCAACAAAAGGTAGTCCATTTTTTATATATGAAGTTTTTACACCTTTAAAAATAGCATTAATTACTCGGTTTGAAGACTCGTTGCTTGGGTTGTTATGAAGATTTCCTGAAACAAACGTTGTGAATTTGTCTTTTGGTCCTCCTATATACAGTTGTTCAACTGAATGAAGGTCAGTTGATCCTATTGAAACGGTTGGGGTTATTCCGACGCCGTTTTTTCCAAGACTTTCGGCCATAAGTTGTCTTTGCCATTTTCCAAGACTTTCAAGTTCAGGGTGAAAAATAAAAATATCATTTATACTTTTACCGTTTTTGTAATTAAGAAAAGTTATAATTGCAGATAAAACAGCGGGATTTTCAAGAAGCGAACCGTTAAGACACTTGCTTGTTATCTCCATGCTACCCTCAACAAGTTCCATTATATCAAGTCCGGAAAGTAAAATTGGAAAAAGCCCAACAGCAGTAAGTACCGAAAACCTTCCGCCGACTTTTTCGGGAATTGAAAGTAATGATATACCTTGGATTTTGGCTTCATCCCAAAGTTTTGAGCCCACATTTGTTGTAATTACCATTCTTTCTTTTATTTTTGGCGATAATGACAAAAGAAGTTTGGTATTTAAAATTGTTTCGGTAGTTTCGCCGGACTTGCAAACGGTATTTATTACTATTTCGTCAAGGGATTTAATCTCTTTGTCTAAAAATACCTCAAGTTTTTCAAGAAATGCGGCATCATTGGTATCAACAAAAATCATTTTTGGGAATCTTTTGGGTTCTAAAATGTCAAAATATCCGAAAACGCCGTCATATATAGCTTTTGTGCCTAAATTTGATCCGCCAATCCCAACGTCAATTATGTATTTTGGGGGTTTCTGTACTAGAATCTCCTTGATTCTGACAACTTCAGAAGTTATTTTTTCATCAAAAGGAATATTGATACAGCTTTCGGGAAACTCATATCCAGTATTCTTTGAAACCTCATTCAGAAATGCGACATAATCACGTAATATTTCGTACGTTTTTACTACCTCAGTTTCACTAACAAGGCAAGATTCTTTTTTTGAATAAAACTCCTCATATATAAATTCCATGGCAGTGGGTTAATTATTACATATCTTCTAAAAAGGTTCTTGGATCTCTTTCAAATACACTAAAACGGTTTGCAATCGATGATATTATTATTGTGGAGATCGTCGTAAAGTTGTCTATCCGTTGAGCTTCTGGACTAATCCGTATGTTTACTTATGCAAAATTAACTATTAAGAAGAAAGTGTTTCTAACCACATTAATATTTCTAGCTATTGTATTTCTTCTATTATGGACTAGCACTACGAATAAATTTCCAGGAACTATAAAAATTTATGATAGGAATAAAACCCTTCTTTATGAATTTTCACACGATTTTGTTAAGAGTAATATTCCGGTAAAGTTAGAAGAAGTTCCTGAATATTTGAAAGTTACCGCTGTAGTTACAGAAGATTACTCGTTCTGGTCAAATCCCGGTTTTGATGTAAAAGCAATATTAAGAGCAGTATATTTTAATAGTGTTGGTGGTAGGGAGATTTCCGGGGCTAGTACCATCACACAGCAACTTGTTAGAACTATTGTATTTATTGATAAGCCGGGTTCTTCAAGAAGTTACATAAAAAAGATAAGAGAAATTATTACTGCAGGAAGATTAAACCTTTTTTCTAACAAAAAATCTATACTTGAAGCTTATCTTAATTCAGTCTATTTTGGAAATGGATTCTATGGCGTTGAATCAGCGTCCAGAGGTTATTTTGGAAAAAGCGCCACAACCTTGTCCTTGGCAGAGAGCACTTTCTTAATAGGAATTATATCTTCGCCTGAGAAATATAATCCGTATATACATTATAAGGAGGTTAAGAACAGACAAGAATACATCCTTAATTTAATGCTTTCGAAGAACAAAGTATTTAAAGATCAAGTTGATGTTGCAAAAAATGAAAGCATAAATATTGTGAAAAACGATTCTTCAATAAGAGCTCCGCATTTTGTAAATTATGTAAAAACTAAATTTGATAAGCTTGAAATAAAGTCAAAAAGCGGAGTTAACGTTTTTACTACGCTTGATTATGGTGAGTACGAAAAGGCAAGAGAAGTATCTACTTTTTGGGTAAATAAGCTTGGCGCCAAACATAATCTGAAAAATGTTTCTTTAGTTATGCTGGATAACAAATCCGGAGCTGTGAGAGTTATGCTTGGAGGGATTAATTATTTTGATTCCAAGAACAGCGGAGAAGTTAATATGGCTATTGCTAAAAGACAACCTGGGTCGGCAGTTAAGCCAATTACATACGCGGGTTCTTTTGAAGAAGGATTTACCCCCGCAACCCCACTTGAAGATGTAAAAAAAGTTTATCCTACAAAAAGTGGTGAGGGTTATTCACCAAGGGATTATGATAATAAGTTTCGTGGTGTAGTTCTTGCACGAGAAGCCCTTGCGTCATCACTTAACATTCCTGCGGTGGAAATGCTAAGCAGGATTGGACTTCCTAAATTTATCAATACCGCACGAAATTTTGGCATAACCACTTTTGATAGAGTGGATAAATATGATTTGGCTATAACGCTTGGGGGCGGTGAGGTTACTCTTTTAGAGCTTTCTAATGCGTACGCAACCTTTGCTAGAGAAGGACAATTTATTCCAACGTATTCAATCGAAAGTGTAGTAGAAGATAATGGCAAAATTTTGTACAAACATATTCCTGAAAAACAAATTCCCGCGTTTGCAAAAAATTCCAAACAAATTTCTTATTTAATTTCCGATATTCTTTCTGATCCTAGAGCTAGAATGATTTCATTTGGAGAAAAAAATCCGCTTGTTTTATCTCATAGAGCTGCTGTAAAAACAGGGACTACTACCGATTGGCATGACATTTGGACTCTTGGTTACACTTCGGATTTTACTGTTGGTGTTTGGGTAGGAAATAATAATAATGAGCCAATGAAGAAAGTAAGTGGCGTTCTTGGCGCGGCACCAATTTGGAATCAGTTTTTCGAGGAAGTGTTAAAAGGTACTTCCAATAAGGAATTTGTTAAACCTCACGGTATTATTACTAAATGGATCTGCAAGGATACAGGCCTACTATATAATGATATTTGTCCTCAAAAATTAAATGAAATATTTATTTTGGGAACTGAGCCAAAGCAAAAATCTCCCATAAAGACTAATACAAATTTTTCTTTAGTGCCTTACCTTAATATTCTAGATCCTAAAGAAAAGTCTGTCTTTGTAGCCAAAGGCCCTTTGATTTTTGAATGTTCTGCTTCGTTAGATTTGGTTTCTATCGAGTGGTTTTTGGACGGTAAAAGTATTGGTACCGGTATTTCTAATCCTTGTGAGTTGTACTGGTCGCCAACTTTAGGAAAGCATTTGTTAAAGGCAGTTGGTCTTACCTTTGGAGGAACAGAAATTTTCTCAGATGAAGTGAATTTTGAGATTATTGATGAGACCCCCGATAACCAGTAGAATGTGTATAAGGATTTATAGTGATTTTATTGAACAATTCAAGATTAATAGGCATATTTAAGAAATGCTTGTATGTATTTACATGCTTGTTTACAGTCGTTCTTATTTTTGTTTTTTTAGCCTCAGTTAAGGCTATTTTCTATAGACCCAGTTATGTTTTTCCAACTTACGCTTTGATCAAAACCTATGTTTCTTTTGTACTCATGGCGATGTGTTTAATAATTTTGAAGTGGCCAACAAAAGCCTTTGAAATAACGAAAAGAATAGTACTTTTTTCAAGGCTTAAGCATATTTTTACAACTTTGATTCAAAAAGTACGAAGTTGGGTAGTAGTTTTCTCATCAAGCGAGCCAAAAGAAAAATGGAAAATGTTACGCCTGCCGATTTTTGTTCTAATTTTAATTGCGATTGCAGTTAACATAGCTCCGTACATTAAATCACCAAAAGTTGTTTCATCCTTTCCGGATACTAGTTCTGTAGAGGTACCATTGGATTCTACAATCGAATTTTCATTTGATAGACCAGTGAATAAAAAGTCAGTGGAATCGGCTTTTAGGATAGATCCCGTTGTGAAAGGTAATTTTGAATGGAAATCAAATAATGAGTTCATGTTTAAACCAGAAGTAAAGTTTGAAAGAAGCACAAGTTATAAAGTTAAATTTGTAGGCTCGGTTTTATCGTCTTATTTAATTCCCTCATTTAAAAATCCTAATATCTTTTTTACTACTTTAGGAAACCCCTCTGTAATTGTTGCAAGCCCTGTAACCGAGAGCTTAGAATCTATATCCGCAATTACAGTTATATTTGATCGACCAATGATTCCTTTAACTACATTTGTCCAAAGAGACTCAATTACGGCACCTTTTACTATAGAACCCTTCATCGGTGGTGTTGGAAGGTGGCTTGGAACAACTGCGTATGAGTTTAGGCCGGACGAGCCATATAAAAATGGGACTTATTATAAAGTTGTGGTAGCTTCTGGAATAAGATCGGTAGATGGAGGAGAACTTAAGGATGCATATTCGTGGCAATTTGTTGGCGGAATTCCAAGAATCGAAAGCGTGTACCCCGAATCAGGATACTTATACGCAAACCCGAACACTGAATTAAGGATTAAATTCAATCAGAAAGTAAATCTAACTGAATTGGAAAAAAGGGTTGTTAACATTACCGGAGGCTTTCGATATGACTCTAAAGATCCAACAACAGTAATTATTAAACCTTCGTCTCCGTTAGCTAGAAATATGAACTATACCATAGTTATAAATCAAGGGGTTGTGGGGATGGAAGGGGTTGTAGGTACAGAGTCGGATTATAGTTGGAATTTTTCTGTAGCCAATTTCCCTTCAGTTGTCAGTACAACTCCAAAAAATGGCGATATAAATGTTAAAGAGGAAAATAGCATTAATGTCGAATTTAGGACTCCTATGGATGAGGAGTCCTTAAAGAAGAATGTACGAATTACCCCAGCGCCAGACGGAAAACTCTCAATGTATTTTAGTGAATATAATAATGCTTTGGAGATAAATACCTTAATTCCTCGCTCTTTAAAATATTCTGTAACAATCTTAGGAAATGCTTTGGATCAATACGGATATCCACTTGGGAAAGATTACACTTTTACCTTTAATACCGCTCCGTTTGATCCTTCAGTGACTTTATTGCCAAATGGAACATATTTTGCTTCTTTTAATCAGGGAATAATACCAAGAATAGTGGCCCGAGTAACTAATACTTCGAAGGTTGATTACACACTTTACGAACTTCCAAGAGATCAGTTTAATCATCTTTATAAACTTTATTACGATTACACTTATAGGAACTCAATTTGCGGAAACGATTTAGAATGCGGGAACTGGCAAAAATACGATACAAGTAAGTTGAAAATTATAAAAAAGTGGTTTGAGAAAATAGATTCTGGGGATAATGTGCCTGTTAATGTAGTTACCAAAGTATCAAATGAGGCCGGGCAAAACATTTCTTCCGGAACGTATTTTCTTGATGCCAGATTGCCAAACGGGGTACACGACAATATGGTAATGATAGTTTCAAAGACTTCTCTAACGGTAAAGCACAGTACCGGGCAGATTTTTGTTTGGGCCATTGACCAGTCTACCGGAATGCCTGTTTCCGGTATGGATATGGAAGTTTTCAATCAGGATGGAAGTGTTATAACTTCTGGTAGGACAAATGCGGACGGAGTTTGGTTTAAGGATGTTAATTTATATAAAGATAAAGTAGATCCATATAATATTAGATTTTTAATAAGCGGAAAAAAGGGAAATGACTTTGTAATTTCAGCGACGAATTGGGATTCCGGTATATCCCATGGTGATTTTGGAATGAGTTACTACGCAAATACAGCATCGGGTCAGTATAAACTCCATCTTATTTTAGATACACCAATTTATAGACCCGGCCAAGTGGCCTACTTTAGAGGTGTAGTTAAGAAGGATACGGATGGAAAGTTTGAAAATCTTAAACCGGGAGAATTAGTTGTTATTTCTGTAAAGGATCAAGAGGGGCAGGAAATTTATACTGTAAAAATTCCAATAAATTCCTTTGGATCTTTTAACGGTAATTTTCAGATTGGAGAAAAAGCAGGATTAGGAAATTATTCTGTTCGCGCCTCTTATAACACCGGAAGTTTTGCACAAGATTTTCAGGTGGAAGAATATAGAAAACCGGAATTCCTTATTAAGATAGATTCCTCAAAACCCGATTATATAAATAACGAAACTGCCGATGTTACAATAAACAGCTCTTATTATTTTGGCGCACCTATGCCAAATACTGAGGTTGTTTGGTCAATAAAACGTGGAGACTATAATTTTATTTGGAATAAGGACTCTAACTTTGATTTTTCCGATGACGACACGTACCTTTATAGAAGATGGTCATATTACGGCTACGACTCACCTGAGAGTGAAGAGTTTACACAAAGTAAAGGAATTACAGATTCCAAAGGAGACCTTTCCATTAAAGTTCCTCTTGAATTTAGCAAGTATGAAAATTCACAAAGAGTAGAGGTTGAGGCAAATGTGACAGACAAAAGCAATCAAGTTGCCTATGGTTCTTCACAGTTTATTGTACATAAAGGCGATTTTTATATAGGTGTTAGGCCGGCAAACTATATTAATTCTCCAAATGAAAAAGTTAATATTGAATTAGTAACCGTAAATAAATCCGGAAAAGAAGATGAGGACAAAAATATTTCTGTATCCTTTTACAGAAGAACTTGGGATTCGGTACAAGAAAAAGATCCTGAAGATGGCAACTTTTATTGGGTTAGTAAACCTAAAGATACTTTAGTAGATGAGCAAACCGTAGTTACTAGCGGGACTACCGCGAGAGCTTTAGCTACTTTTACTCCTAAAGAAGGCGGTACTTACAAGGTTGTTGCGGTCTCAAAAGATAAGTTTGGGAATAGAATAAAGTCTAGTAGCTATGTGTGGGTTTATGGGGATGGTTTTGAAACTCAAAGAGAAAATAACGACAGAATTCCATTTCTGGTAGATAAAACTGATTATTTTTCAGGCGATAATGTTGACTTTTTTGCTGTTTCTCCTTACGTAAAAACTAAATCTCTTTTTACAGTTGAAAGAGGCAAGGTTATTGATTATTTTATTTCCGATACTGGTGGTAATTCACAGAAATTTAAACTCAAATTAAAAGATAGTTATAGTCCAAACGTTTATGTTGGCGTAGTTGTTCCAAAAGGCGGTTCTCTTGTAAAGGAACCTCCTGAATTTAAAATGGGTTATGTGAAAATTAATGTAACTGATAGAAAAAATAAAATGGTTGTTAATATTATTCCGGATAAATTAGAGTATAGACCGGGAGATACATTAAAAGTCGATTTAGGTACAAAGGATCTTGAAGGTACTAATAAAAAAGCGGATCTTGTGTTTATTGTGGTTGATAAGGCAATTTGGGATCTTTCTGATATAACTTTTGCCGATATTTATGACAATTTTTACCAACATAAGGCTAATAGTGTTTTTACATCTAACTTCTTGACTATCTCAATGGACAGAGTTAACGCAAATACAGACCTTGGGGCTAAAGGCGGTAGTGGGGGCGGAGGTGGTGATGGGCTCTTTGATACAAGTAGAAAAGACTTTCCAAAGACCGCCTACTGGAATCCTAATATTGTTACTGATTCATCCGGAAAGGCGCATATAGAAGTTAAACTTCCGGATAGTCTTACTACATGGAAACTTATTGCTGTGGCAAATACGGAAGGAGGAAGTTTTGGATCATCGTTAAAAGAAGTAATTGTTAGTAAAGATCTTTTGATAAGGCCGTTCGTTCCAAGATTTCTGTCTAATGGAGATGAAGTAAAACTAGGAGCCATAGTTCTAAATAGGAATGATACTTCTGTTGACGCTTCTATAGAATTTAGATCGCAGAATCTAACTATACAAGGAGATTCTATTAAAAAAATTAGCGTTCCGGCCGGCGGTCAAGTAAAGGTAATTTGGGATGTTACAGTAAAAGATTCCAAAGAAGCCAAAATTGGATTTATGATAAAAGATGCAAACCAAGTAATTAAAGATGCGGTTGAGCTTACACTGCCGGTTTTGGCTTACTATACTCCTGAAACTATAGCAACATCAGGGCAAGTGAAAGATATAAGCGATGAGTTGGTTCGGGTACCGAAAGATATTTTAACCGATAGAGGAGGTCTTAAGGTTTCTGTAAGCCCGCAGTTTGGTGCAAGTAATCTTGGCGCTATTGATTATATAAAAGATTATCCATACGCCTGCGGAGAGCAGATATCAAGTAGGCTGTTGGCATCTCTTTCCGTTCTTGAAGTTATGAAAAAATATAATCTCGATATTATTGAAGGAACTAAGAAACAAACTTTGGAGGTTATTGTAAATTCTGAATTGCAGGCGATAGCAAGTACTCAAAATCCCGATGGCGGATGGTCTTGGTGGGTAAGTGAATACAAGATTAGCGATCCGTTTATTTCCGCCTATACTTATCACTCTTTGCGTAGAGCTTTTGAGATGGGATATACAATTCCTCAAGCATCTTTTTCTAAGGCCGAGGCGTATTTAATTAATACATTATCCGGTCACATAGTTGGTCGATACTATAATCCTTCTTTAGATCAGCAAGCTTACATTATTTATGTTCTTAAAAATAAGTCCGTTCTCGGTGGTTACATGTCGAATCTTTGGGAAAAGAGGTTTGCACTTTCTATTGATGGAAGAGCAAAACTCGCAATGGCCATGAGAGAGGTGCCTGCAAAAAGAAATGAAGCCAATCGTTTGAAAAATGAGGTTTTAAGTTTAGTTAGAAAGACTTCAACTTCCGCTCATTGGGAAGAGAAATCAGTAAGCTATGACACTATGGGAAGTGATTTATCAACTACTGCCACTGTCACTAAAATGCTTCTAGCTTTTGATTCCAGAAATCCTTTAATAGATGAGGCAATTAGGTATATCGGTAGTTCAAAAAGAAATGGAACATTTGGATCTACGATTTCAACAGCTCATGTACTTGAAATGGTTTCCGATTATATAAGTTCAAAGGGCGGTCAAAAACTTAGCGAGGATTTTAAAATTGATATAAATGGGAAAAATTTAACCAGCGGTACATTTGATAAGTCTGACCTTCTTAAGATGTTTACTTTTAATGTGAACTTGAAAGACTTACTAGTTGGTGTTGACAACAAAGTTAGGTTTTCAAGAAGCGGTAGTGGAAATATGTACTATAACCTTGATCTCAAATACTACTTACCGTTTACAGAAGTTAAACCGATTAATGATGGATTTACCGTTATTCGTGAATTTGTAGATGACAAAGGAAAAGTTGTTGTGGGTGGGAAAATAAATGAAGGTTCTGAACTTTGGGTTAGGCTAATTGTTGTAACACCGGCATCCCGAAACCGTGTGATTATTGAAGATCCCTTGGCTTCCGGCCTTGAATCAATAAATGAGAGTTTGAAAAATGTTATTACTCTTAGCAGTAAAAGGCCGGCATCTAGCAGGAAGGATGTTAACCCCTATAGCCAGTATTATTTTTATCACAAAGAATTTAGGGATAGTAGCACCGCTTTCTTTGCCGATTACTTGCCCGCCGGTGTTTACGAGATTATGTACAAAGTAAGAGCCACAACCCCGGGAAAGTATCATTACGCTCCAGCCAGAGCCTATGAAATGTACACACCAGATGTTTCTGGTCATTCAGATGGTGGTTGGTTGGAGATTTTATCTAACTAACAGCAATTTTTAAGCTTAGATTCAAGTATTGAAGACTCCTGTTTCTTGGGCTTTTCGGGTTTTTGTATAGGAGTTAATGATAAAAATCCAAATGTTATAACAGGCGCAAATAGTATAAGTCCAAATAGATCATTGAAAAAAGAAAAAATGGACACCGCAAGAGTACCATATATTATAATTCCAAGCTTAAGTACAGGTTCCGATAGTTTTGTCTGTCTAACAAGCATAAACTCTTCAACTAAATACGACACTCCCACTACTGATTCAGCGAGTAAAAGAGCTATCAGGAATTTGTTGATTGGAAAAACACCGGTGTATCTAAGTATTAAAAGAGTAAGCCAAGCAGATCCGACTGTAAAACATACAGGACAAACGCGCCTGCCAATAATTGAAGCAACTTTAAAACCGAATTTATAATAAAAAGTGAAAAACACCAACTGTAAAATTAATACTAGAAATATTTGTCTAACCATAAATTATTGCTACTATCCATAAATATACACCTAGCCCAATTAAAATCATAAGAACCCCTGTTATTAAATGCAGTTTTTTTGAATTTTTCATTTCCAAATGCTCTACCTTTTCCAAAAGTTTCTGGTTTGAAGAGGCTACGACAACTAATATTAAAGGCAGTACAAACAGTAAATTATAGATAAATAAGTACATTATAAACTGTGTTGATTTTGTTGCTGCTAGCGTTGAAATTATTACTGTATAAATTCCTCCGGTACATGGAAATGCGCATAACCCAACTAGAGCCCCTACTATAAATGCGGTTGGAATGCTAGCCTTTTCCATAAAATTTTGAATGGCTCCTTTTGTGAAATCCGGAATCTTTAAATGAATAGGTAAATTGGGGAAGAAGTAGTCTTTTACATTTATTAAGCCTAAAATTATTAGTATTATTGAAGCCAGTTTTGCCACAAAGAACGGTTCGCTGGATAGTGAAACCGCTTTTAAAATTCCCAATCCAATTAGAAAATAGACCAAGAATATACCCAAAATATAAGCCAAGCCCATCCAAATAATTTCTTTCTTTTTCTTTTTCGCCGAATAAAGAAAGGTAAGTAATAAAAGAAGAACAGCAATAGCACAAGGATGCAAACTATTACTTAATGCGCCTATTATTATTGTCGTGAGTACATTTTTATTTGGTACCAAAGCGTTTTCTCTAACGGTTCTTCCATGAATCAAATTTACAATATTTTCTTTAATTAAAACCTTTTCTGGCCTGTAACCGGAAATATACAAGGTTATTTCACTAACTTTGGAATGCATCTCAGGTTGATATAAAACAATAAGTTTGTGTTTGGGAAGCTTCTCATAATTTTCTAAAAGACTATTCACCAAATTCATTGGAACATGCCCTTCAATTATCAAATTTTGTTTTAAAAATATTGTTAAGCTATCCTGAAGTTCAATTGGGATCTGATAAGTTTTATTTTCTTTGCTTAAATCTTTTCTAAATTCTGGTTGATTTATATAATCTTTAAGTTCGGATGTTATTTTGTATTTGTTTAGGATAGGTTGTATTTCCTGAACGTAAGTTACGCAATCCGAACACACTTGATTATAGTAGATATTAACCGATTCTTGGACCGATATAATCTTTCCTGTGATTTTTACTTTATATTCTTTTTCAATAGGATTTGTTACAAGAAAATATATCTCATGATTTATAGAATCACCTTTTTGATGCATTAAGCTTGGATCAAATTCAAACCTTATATTTATTACTTCGCCCCGCTTTATACTAAAAGATGGCTTTCCTGTCACTTTTGTGCAACCGCACGATGTATAGACTTTTTCTATGTCAAAACTTTTTTTAGTAGGATTTGTTAATGTAACCTCAAATTCTATTTTTGAATTAAGGTTTACATTTCCTAGTTTCACCTCGTTGTTAAGAAGAATATTAGTTATTCCACCATTTCTAGCATTTAGTATTAAAGTAACTGTTACAGCAATGAGTATTAATGAGAGGAAGATTAGAATTGCTTTCTTCACAAAAACTCCTACCTTGTAACTTCCGCGTCAAATGTGACTTGAATTATTGGGTTGGTTTTTAAATTTGTTTCCAAGGTAATATTTCTTTTAATAAAACCAACCCCTTGTGGTCCATGAGCATTTGGATCAAATATAGCTCTAATTTTTACTGTTTCTCCGGCCTTTATGCTCTTTTCTACGAGTAGATCAGAATCCGGACCATGGCCAAGCATTCCGTTGAGGGCTGTTTTACTACCATCCGAAGAAATTATTTGGGTTTTTGTACACATACACGAGGTATACAACTTTTTAACATAAATATCTGAATTTCCCGTATTTGTTAATTCAAAGTTGGTTTCTACATTCCCACCCCTTTGGGATATATTCCCAAAACTGTATTGGGTTTTGTCTAGCTTATAAGTTGAATCCGCAGTATTAACGTTTGTAGCTTTAACCTCAGCTTTATTTCCTTTTCCTACTGCTGAAGTTAGAAATATTACACCAAATATTACAAGTGTTGGAATAATTCCGATAAATATTATTGGCTTTAAGGGTGTTGTGTTCATAAACCACATCCTCCTCCACCTTGTTTAGGCTGCGGAAGTGATTTAATTTGCGCTCTGGTATTTTTGTATCCCGACGCGCTTGAGTAATTTATTCCAAGCGCAACTTTAGGATCTACCTTATCCCATGTAGTTCCGTTTTCCGCAAAATATGTGGCAAGATCTTGATATGTTTGAGGAAACCACATTGAATTAACCTGCAAAGCTACTTTATATGCTTCAGTTTGAGACACCCCGTTAGCCACCATTAGTTCAAGAAGCCCAAGCATTGCCATCCCGTGGTTACAATCAGGAAAATGAGTTGAGTTATTACAACACGGTCTATAAATGTTTTTGGACATTTCCTCAACCATTTTTTGTTGCTCTGAAGTTAGATTTACAAAATTATGCTTACTGTAGTGAGTCATAGGCTCATCTTTTGATATACTCCATCCGCCTGTACTTGCCATATTTTCAGTTTGAGAAGGATCTTGCATCATTTCTCCTTTATCCAAAACGTCGTTTTTATTTGCCAGCCCAAATCCCCACAAAAGATTTAATATAAGTCTTGAGTTTTGCTCAGTCATTACGATTTCGCCATTATTTGTATCCTCCATAAGTTTTTTGTCTGAATCTGATAAAGTTCCCATAATTTCGTCAAATTTGTTTTTATCAATTACTCCCGAATCAATAAGTTTTTTACCTAAGTCAGCCCATTTAATTGGAAGTCTTACTTCAGACGCTATAACATTTTGTTGAATTACTTGATTTGGTAGTGGTGAGTTTGGTTCGGTTATAGAATTTAATTTATTTCTTAACCTTACGTTTGGTGAAATTTTTAATTCAATGCTAAAAAGGTAATTAAATAGCAAGACAAATATTAAGATCGAGCTAATAAAGCCCCATTTATTTTGTATAAAACTCCCTATAAATTTACTAAGTTTTTCCTTCATGAGTAAATTATCGAAGATTAAGTTTAAAGAACTTATGAAGAGGAAGAGTCACTTCTACAGTTCCGGCTTTTTTTGAAATTGGTCCAAAAACGGCAATATTTCGGTTATGTGATGCGCGCAACATGCAATCATACTTCCGGTGCTCATTGTTCCAGATCCAAAAACTAGCCCAGACGATCCTTTAACCTTTTCCCTGATATTTAGAAAGAGAAGTACTTGAAAGCTAAATCCCAAAGCGAGGGGGATTATGTACAATTTTAAATTTAGTAATTGTTCAAGAGCGAAATTGGTTGATTTGGAGAGAAAACTGATGAATAAGAAATTAAACAGAATTAACCCAAGAAAGGAAGTTATTCCCCATAGTGCCAGTTTCAGATTCAATTTCATGTACTGATATTAATTTACGTATTGTTAAAAACTTATGAAGATATTGGTAACGTAACAATAAAGGTGGTTCCGATTGCCTTAGTACTTAAAACTTCAATTTTTCCATTATGCGCTTTGATTATTGAATTCGCTATCGCAAGCCCTAAGCCGTGTCCTTTAATATTTTTGTTGCTATCGGATCTGTAAAATCTGTCAAATATTGTTTTTAAATCCTCTTTATCAATTCCAACTCCCGTGTCTATAATTTTTACCACGGCTTTGTTTTGTTCTTTGGTTAGCTCAAGTTTAATATCCCCATTTTCTGAATTGTATTTGACCGCATTGTCCATTATATTAAAGAAAACTTGAGAAAGCTTATCTTCTTTGCCAAGCACAAGTATATTATCTAAGATCGCACAATCAACCGAAATTTTTTTATTCTCAGCTAAGTATTGAGTGTTTTCACAAACATCCTTTAAAACGTTTGATAGGTTGATCTTAGAAAAGTTTTTTTGAACATCTGTGGTTTGAGACCAGGCAAAATCAATAAGATCGGAAAGCCTTTTTGACAGTTTTTCTGTATGAGTAAGAACTTGCGCTAATGATAATTTATATTCTTCAGCTTCCCTTTCTTTTGAAAGCGTGACTTCCGCGTTACTTTTTATTACTGCAAGCGGGGTTTTTATTTCATGAGCAACCTCTCCTATAAATTGCTTTTCGCGGTTAAATGCGTCGTTTAATCTATCAAGAAGGCCGTTGAAATTACTTATTAATTTAAATGTTTCCACTGATTTGGATGGTATTTCAACACGTTTGGAAAGGTTTTCTGTAGTAATTTTTTGCATATTTTTTGCAAGCTTATTAATAGGATTAGTAGCGTTACCGGCCAAGAAATATCCAAGAAGTATGGAAGGTACGATAAGAAAGAGAATAAGTAGCAAAGCTATATTTCTTAATTGTTGAAGGGCTTGTTGATAAATATCTACCGGATGTCCCATTACTATAGTTCCCAAAATTTTTCCATCACGTTTAATTGGATAGGAAACTAGTCTTAAAGTTATACCGCTTATTATTTGATACGAATACGTTTCTTTTTTTGTTTCTATAGCTTCTTTTGCTAGCTTTAAGAATATTCCATCATCCTCGCTTTTTATGTGATGGCCGGCAATATCGGTTACGGCTACAAATATCCCGGGGATTTGAGACTTACTTACATCCACTATTTCTTGAGTTTGGCTATCGAAGATATTGTTTGTATTAAGCCCTATGTTATCGGCAATTTGTGAAGCGTGGCCTAAAAGAGACCTGTCCGTTTCTAAAATTATTGACCTTTTAGTTATGTAATAAAACGAAACAAAAAGTACTGTCGAAGCAACAAAAATTGTTAGCGAGTACCAAATCGTCAATTGAAATTTTATGCTATGATTTTTCATTTTCTTGTGAGATTTTAAATCCTACTCCATAAACAGTGCGAATTAGTTTTTCTTGTTTTTTCATGTCAACTTTTTTTCTTAACGTTCCAATGAGAACATCCACCAAATTACTCATACTTTCGAAATTGTAGTCCCAAACGTGCTCTAGTATCTGAGTTCTTGTTATAACTTTTTCTTTATTTCTTAAAAGGAGTTCGAGAATTGAAAATTCCTTTGGCGTTAGCTCTAGTTTTATTTCATTTCTAAAAACTTCGTGTTTTGATGGATTGAGTTTTAAATCATTAATTTCTAATATTGGTAATTCGTTGGTTGATCCCCTTCTTAAAAGAGCATAAATTCGAGCTTTTAATTCCTCAAAATCGAAGGGTTTAGTAAGATAATCATCCGCTCCTGAATTTAATCCCTCGATTTTATTCCCAACCTCTGATTTTGCGGTTAGCATTAAAATAGGAACTTTAATTCCATTACTCCTTATTTCATTGCATAACGATATGCCATCTAGTTTAGGAAGCATTAAGTCTAAGATAACAAGGTCGTAAGGTTCATTTTGGATCATATATTTACCCTCTTCACCATCAAGCGCAACGTCAACAGCAAAGCCTTCTTCTGTAAGACCCCTTTTAATATTTTTAGCTAGGTCTTTTTCGTCTTCTACGATTAGTATTCTCATTGGCACATTATATCCTGATTCTCTCTTCATGACTTCTTAATATGTTAGGTATAATATATCAACATTAGAGGTGTTTATGGATCATAGTGAGGCTGATGAATCGATTAAAAATAATATATTTACTCTTAGGAATTTAGTTATTTGCCTAGGTGTTTTGGGTTTGTTTGCAACTCTTATTTTTGTATTTAAATTACCAATAAACACAGTAGCCATATTCTCATTTGTTCTTCTCTGTCCCCTTATGCATTTTTGGATGATGAAAGGTGGTCATAAGCATTAAAGGAAGGTATTATAAAACTATGGATTGTCACAATCATGAGGAAACGCAACATTCGGATCACAGCCATTCTACGCATCATGAAATGAACCATGACATGTCCAAGATGAGCCACCATGATCATGAAAAAGCAATGACCGATCCTAAAATGGCAGCTTTTATGGAAAAAGATATGAGGGATAGGTTCTTGTGGTCGCTTTTATTCACAATTCCGATAATTTTGTATTCTCCGATTTTTACGAACTTCTTTAAGATTAATTTACCTACGCCGATTCCGCATAATTGGCTGATGTTTCTGCTTACGACTCCTGTTGTTTTTAAGTTTGGTTCTATTTTTCCAATAGGCGCTTATCAAGCGTTAAAAAAGAAAACCTTGGATATGATGGTTCTAATTGCAGTTGGTGTTTTAGCAGCTTATATTTTTAGTGTAGCCATAACAATCTTTATTGGAGGCGAAACTTTTTTTGAGGCAGCAGCAATGCTTGTTACGTTTGTGCTTTTTGGACATTGGATGGAAATGAAATCAAGGAAAGGTACATCCGATGCGTTAAGAGCATTATTTGATTTAGTACCGCCGCAAGCAAGAATTATAAGAGATGGAAAAGAATTTTTGGTCCCAACGGCAGAAGTAAAAGTTGGAGATATTATTTTATTAAAGCCCGGCGATAAGGTTCCGGTTGATGGTGTAATAATAGAGGGGGAAACAGCAATTGATGAATCGTTAGTAACAGGGGAGTCAATTCCGGTCTCAAAAAAGCTGGGAGATAGAGTAATCGGTGGTTCAATAAATCAATCGGGATCTGTAAAGTTTAAAGCTACAAATGTAGGAAGCGACACTGCTCTGGCTCACATAGTTAAATTGGTTGAAACTGCTCAAAATTCTAAAGCCCCTGGCCAGAGAATTGCAGATAAAGCTGCCCAATACTTAGTAGTACTAGCTGTGGGAGCAGGTATTATTACCTTTACTTATTGGTATTTTATTGCCGGTCAAGGATTGCTATTCGCACTTACTTTTGCAATTTCCGCGGTTGTTATTGCGTGCCCTGATGCTTTAGGTCTTGCCACCCCAACCGCTGTTGCAGTTGGCACAGGGCTTGGCGCAAAACATAATATCCTTATCAAAAACGCAGCTACTTTAGAGCAAACTTCCAAAATTCAAGCCGTTGTACTTGATAAAACCGGAACACTTACTGAAGGAAAACCAAAAATTACTGATGTAATAACTACCGATGATTATGATGAAGATGACGTATTAAGGTTTGCTGCAGCAGCCGAAGCAAAGTCGGGTCACCCTTTAAGTAAAGCAGTAATAGAAGAAGCGGAAAAAAGAAAAATCCAAATCACGGAGAATGTAGAAAAATTTAACAATATTTCTGGGCATGGAGTTGAAGCAGTTGTTGAAGGGAAGAGTATTTTGGTTGGTACAGTGAAATTAATGAAAGACAGAAATATAGACATTTCTCCGGTTCAAAAACAAATAGATAAACTTTTTGATGAGGGTAAAACATTAATGATCCTTGCTATTAATGGAAAAGTTGCCGGAGTTGCTGCGGCAAAAGATGAGATTAAAAAAAGCGCTAAAAACGCAATATCCAGAATGAAAAATATGGGACTTGTAGTTGCAATGATTACAGGAGATAACAAAAAAACCGCGGATTCCATATCTCATGAATTAGGAATCGATAGAGTTTTCTCTGAAGTTTTGCCGGAAGATAAAGCCACTTATGTTAAAAAGTTTCAAGAAGAAGGAAAATTTGTTGCTATGGTTGGGGATGGGGTTAATGATGCTCCGGCTTTAGCACAAGCCAACATTGGTATTGCGATTGGAGCCGGAACTGATGTAGCTATTGAAACCGCTGATGTAGTTCTAATGAAATCAGATCCAATGGATATACTAAACGCAATTAGGTTAAGCAAGGCAACTGTAACAAAAATGAAGCAAAATCTGGTTTGGGCTAGTGTTTATAACGTTATGGCAATCCCCGTAGCTGCCGGAGTTTTGTATACAAGATTTGGGATAACGCTTCGACCGGAAATCTCGGCATTACTTATGTCTGCTTCATCAATAATTGTTGCGGTAAACGCTGTGCTTTTAAAAAGATCAGAACGAAATCTAATTGTTGAATAAGGAGGTGCTAAGACTATGATGGGATATTATGGATATGGAAATATGATGGGTTGGGTAGGATTTGGTCTCGGTTGGATATGGATGCTTCTTTGGTGGGCGTTTGTCATTCTGGTTATTGTGGCCATATTAAAGTGGCTTTCAGGTAATCTAAGTAATACTGGGAAAAATAGCAATAACAACGTATCGGATATTTTAAAAGAAAGATATGTCAGAGGAGAAATTACAAAAGAACAATTTGAGCAGATGAAGAAAGATATAAAGTAAAACCTTAATTAGTTATAACTGCTGGAGGTGCTATTGTGTCAATATACCTTACGCTATTTTCATTAGCTAACATTTTGAGGTTTTTCATAGGAATTTTTATTGTAAACGAATTTGATGTATTTACATGTTCGGTTACTTCTCCACCAAGCTCTGTTACTAAAGTTTCAAACATCTGTGAGGGAGCATTGTCGTGTAGCTTTATAACTAAATTCACATCATTTCCGTTTAAACCCCATGATCCAGCATTTCCTTCCCAGAGGCTTTTTTGCATCTTATCTTCAGGTCTAATTATTCCCAGCCATCTAATTTGAGATAGTAATACTTTATTAAGCATTAATTCGCCTTTCGCCTCCGCAAACCACGCATTTTTGGGAATATAATTAAGCAATTTGATCCCATTTAATTCTAAAAGTGCTTTGACATCTTTACTTGGCGCGTCTTTTAGCTGAATGAGTAAATTGTAGCTTTTGTCTTTAGGAATTTGTCTCATACATTCCCATGCTTTTGGATAATTTTCCTTTGGGCTAAATTCTCTTGAAATAAGTGAAATTTTATATGTAGAGTTACTGTTGTCTTCGAAATAGTACTTTTGCAAGCAGGATTCTACATCCGTAAAATCTGATATTTTATTTGGTTTTACTTTAATTAAAGGAGAAAATAGGATCAATGCCAATATTAATACAACAATTGAGACAAAAACAACAAACCAAAGTTTCATACATTCAGTATAACAAAATATTTTGTTGGAAATGATGTTTGTAACTATTTTAAATTAGCGATGACAATTTCTATTTGAGCTTTTAATTCATTAATATCTTCCGAGGCAGCTTTCCAAACTTCCTCCCAATCTATTTCTGCATATTCATGCGTTATTTTATCTCGCATGCCTGCCATTTGCTTCCAAGGAATTTGTGAATACTTATTTTTAATACTCTCGTCGATTTTCTTTGCGGCTTCGCCAATTATTTCAATATTTCGTACTATCGCATCTTGATAAAGTCCCTTATCTTTAATAAACTCTTCTTTGGCAGGTGCATCTTGAAGGTAAATTTTAATAGAATCAATAGCGTTCAAGATATCTTTTAAATATGGCTCATTGTTTTTATTTGCTCTCATACAAAGTAATTAAATCTTTAGCAACATAAGGTGCAATATATTTGTTTAAAGACCTTTTGGTTATAAGATCCACCTTTCTGTTTCCAAATAAATTTTCTGAAAATTCGTACTCTATTCCCACATGTTTAAGAAGACTTGGCGTTTCGAAAAATTCAACTAAAAGATCAATATCGCTATTGATGTCAGCCTCATTACGTGCCTGTGATCCAAATACTCCTAAATAGGATATACGGTTTTTCGCGCATAACTTATTTAATTTTTCCTTGTCATATTCCAATTTCACAACTTAATTATACTATACAAACGCCTTTTTAGAGGAAGTTGGTATGTATGTATGCTCCCTATTTTATAACACTAGATATCAGTTTTGTGAATAAATAGCAGGGGACGGTTCTTAGAGATCCTACAACAACGCCCAAAAACTAACTAACTATTTATAGTTACCTACTAACAAAGTATCGCCAGAACTAATAGTTTGTCATAGCGCCTATATTATCTGTATTGTAGTTGTATCGTTTTGGAAGGTAGATACAACAACTCCAAGAACCGTCCCCATCGTCCATCGTTTTTAATTACAAATTTTTCTTTCATATTTTAACCTTGGTCGGGGTGACAGGACTCGAACCTGCGAAACCTCTCGCACCCCGTACGAGCGCTCTACCAACTGAGCTACACCCCGAAAATATTTGATATGCCCAATTTTAGCACAACAACATATTGACTGTTTCGGGTATTATTCGTATAATTAAGGCATGCCTACTCTGGTTAATGTAAGTTGTTTTAATTGCCACAAATCTATCATTACGACATTGAAAAGATTCAACGAGTATAATAAAGAACATTCAGTGTTTTATTGTAGTATGATTTGTCAAAAGCTACACAAAACTAAGGCCGTTATAGTAGCATGCGCCAATCTTACTTGTGAAAATGAAGTACCAAAACAAAGATCGGAGTTAGGAGAAGCGAACTACTGTTCGAGAAAATGTGCAGCTATTATAAATAATAGTAAAAGACGAAAAAACTATAATTTAAACAATTCATATAAAGCGCTAGTAACATACAATAAAAATCCACATTTAAATGTGAATTATGAATATTTAGCTCGGAAAGATACCGAAGTTTATAAAGTAGAAGTTATAAATGGAATAAAGGAATTTTATAAGATTAATGATAGGATTCCGGTAAAAAGGGAGATGGGCAATCTATACAGGAAGGCAAGAAAGGTTTTTGGAACATGGAATAATGCAATAAAGGGATCAGGATTTAATTCAAACCCTGTAATGTTTGCCAAAAAATACTTAGCGAAGGATGGGCATAGGTGTGATTCCTTTGCTGAAATGATTATAGATAACTGGCTATATTCTAAAAACATTTCCCATCAAATTCACGTTTTATATCCGAAACAGAATAGATTTAGGACAGACTTTCTAGTCGGTGGTGTATATATAGAGTTTTTGGGACTTTTAGGTCAACTAGAAAAGTATGATGAATTAGTGAAAAGGAAACTATCATTAATAAAAGGAGAAGGGCTTGACTTGGTTAAAATATACCCCAAGGATTTATTCCCCAATGATAGATTAGATAGTGTTCTAAAGAGTCTTTTGTAATAATATACAAAACGTCTACTTTGTGACAAAATTTACTAAAGGGGGTGTATTAAATGGATGAAAATATGAATATGAATCAAACTCCAGTTTCAAGCGAACCGTCAGTTATGCAGTCTCAAACTATTCCGCCACAGGTTACAACTCAACCACAAATTTCTCAAGGAGTTAACTACGCTTCGTTTTTTAGAAGATTGGTGGCTTTGTTACTAGATAGTTTATTACTTAGTTTTACAGTCAATACTTTAGTTATAGTGTTCCTCGGATCTCTTGGCTCTCCTTGGAAAGATGCTGGTCTTTTTCACCCTGTTTATATTGTTACCGCTTTAGTAGCTTGGCCCTATCAGGTATTTATGCTTAATAAATACGGCGCAACACTTGGGAAAATGGCTTTAGGAATTAGGGTTCAAAACGAGTCAACCGGAGCAAATCTAACACTTGTAGAAGCAGTATTAAGAGAAGTAGTTGGTAAGTTCCTTTCTGGAATTGCTTTGTTAATAGGATATTTCTGGGTGATTTGGGATCCGAAAAAACAAGGCTGGCACGATAAACTTGGGAAAAGTGTAGTTATTAAAGTTTCCAAGTAGGAAAACGGAATTATTAAATTTGTAATTAATTAATAGTCTTAGGAGGTGTATTTAATGAAAGTTCTTAAAAAAGTAGACATACTGTCCTTCGCGCTGTTTTATTCTGTTTTAATGGGAATGTTTGGGGTGATCGCCGGCATTTTTGTTGGTGTTTACGGGTTGATCGCATCGCAATTAGGAACATTAACGTCGCAAATCACCGATTCTAGCTCACTAACAGATCTTGTAGGTCCACCTGTAGTTAGTGGTCCTGAAATGGGAAGTGGATTTGGGTTGGGACTAGGTCTCTTTTCCATAATACTTTTTCCTATATTTTACGCAGTTCTAGGATTTACATTCGGCATAATAGGGGGATTATTAATGAACCTAGCTCTAAAGATAACTAGAGGGCTGAAGTTGCAGATCGAAGACGTAGTCTAGAAAAACCTATTAATGATTGTATAAATGCTAAATCCGCCGTAAAAGAGGAATGCCAGTGTCATCGAGATGATTCTAAACGCGGTGGGTTTTAGTGGTTTTTGAAGACTAGTTAAGTTTAACCATAAAGTGAGTCCAGTATGAATAAACATTGCAAAGGCGTTTAAAACAGCTGCTAATATTAAAAGTTGCAAAGGTTCTGTAAATCCAAAAAGAAAGACAGCAATTCCGGAAAGTATTTGAAGCCAAAGGACAATATAATAAGTCTTTGAAATGTGTTTTTCGTTAAATTTCCCAAAAGGTGAAAGAATAATATTTTCAGTAATAATCCTACTTGTAGCATCAAAAACTGTAAGCTGCGTGCCAAAAAGTGTTGATCCGGCAACAAGTAAGAAGAAAATCCCTGCAAACGGAAAAATTCGTTGTCCTATAACCCTTGCTTCGTTTAATACAAAACTAATTCCCTCAGAGTTTTGTCCTGAATGAAATACCGTTGTGTAAGACAGAAGTGCAAGAAGAGCAATTGTAATTGATCCAGTAAGCCAAAAAATTACAAAATGCTCTATGTTTATATTTTTCCACCATTTTCCAAAAGTTTTTAAATTTTCTTGTGTGCATTCAAAAGTAGCTCCGGTCAAGGAAATTTCTTCTTTTTTTCCGGTTAAAAGACTTGTAATTCTCCCCGCATACTTTCCCATTCCGTATCCTTTTTCTTTTATGTAAAATGATTGTGCTAAGTTTAAATTTCCTCCCGCTCCCGCATATGCAAGTGCGGCCAAAAACGAGGCAATAGGGATTGCGGATGGAAGAAACATAAATCCGTTACCAATTCCAACAACTCCTTTTGCTAAATCAACCCAATGTACTTGTTTCGCCAAAATTATGCTAAGTATAAATACCGTAGGAACACCAATAGAGATAAGCGTTTTTTGTAATTTCTCAACCGTTTTATAAAGAACTGGGCCAAAAGACAAAATTAGTCCCATTACAACCAAAAAAATAATTGCGAGAAACTTTGTATCTTTTAAACCAAAAACAGAACCTATTAGTTTAGCGCTGGAGGCTGCTATTCCGGGCCAAATCCACGGTAGAAAAGTAGAGAAAATAAACCAAATTGGAAGCCATTTATATTTTCTTGCAAAGCCAACAAAAATACTTTCACCGTTAATAAGAGCATATCGTTCAATTTCCATGTTCATAAAAAACTGAAAAGTAAGCCCAAGAAGTGCTCCCCAAATAATTCCCATCCCGAATTTTGATGTTAAATATGGCCATAAAATTATTTCACCACTTCCAAGTCCAAGACCAAGAATAATAAAACTTGGTCCAATCAACTTTTTTAAAGATAGCGCCGGCGGAAGTTCTTTATTGTTTAAAGGATTTAAATTCATTTACTTAAATATTATCACTTTTTATAAAGTCCAATTTATAAATTTTTCTTGTTTTTCCAAAACTTAGCTTTTTACTCCAAGTTGATTCAATTTCTTTTAATTCAATTTTTTGAGTTTTTTCCAGTTTAGTATTTTTGAGTCCAATGGTTTGAAAAATAGGTATCATATTTTCCTTAATGTAATTTGAATCGAGTTCTGGAAGATTAAGTCTATTAATTTCATTTGCCTCAAATTTTTCATTATATCCAAGAACTATTTTCATAACCCCATCATTTTTCAACAGATCAGAAAGCTTTTTAAGATCGGATTTTGTTGGCTGCGTAATAGCCTTTAAAAGGCTTCCCCACGGGAAATGTATATAGACTGTATCCGCAAATCCTTCTAATTCTTTCGGCAGTAATTCAAGAGACCCAAGAATAAGTAGAGCATTATTTAACTTCTTTCTTTGTATTTCTCTTGAATATTTCATCATTTGCTTTTCATTTGTGTCTATTCCTATATATAAAGTGGTTAAATTATTTAGAGCATTTTTATAAATAAATCTCCCGTCCCCGGTTCCAAAATCTATTTCTATTCTAAAAAATTTTTTAATAAGATCCAAAAATTCTAACTGAGTAATTTCTGTTAATTTATTTCCCTTTAATGCTTTCATTTGGATGATATCTTTTTTCTGTAAATTCCAAAACTTCCAATTTCACTTATTTTTATGAAATTTTCTTTCATAGTGTTTTCAAAGGGAGAAACGTATACCGCGTCAATTTTATTTGTTGGTAAGGTATTGTTTCTTACTCTTGGCCAATTATAAAAAGTAAAAGATGGATTTTGTGGATCCTGAATTTTAATATTTAGAAAATTTTCACCAAAATAGTATCTTGCTATAACATAGTCAACAGGAGACGAGAATACCATTTCATTTGAGAAGTTTCTGTATTGTCGCGCTATTTCCTTTAATCCGCTGTGATAGTACGGGCGCTGTATTCTAAGTGTTGTGAAAAAGTAAAAAAGTATGATGATAATTGAAATTTCAAAGCTCGTAATTTTATTAAAAATGTAAATTACACTAAGAATAAAAAAGATTGATGATGGAAATAGATATCTTTCTACGTATAAATTATATCTGGTAAAATACCCGGCTAAAATTAATACAACCTGAGGACCAATAAAAAGTACGTTGATTAAGAGAAATTTAAGTAATTCGTTTTTGTCTTGTTTTACTTTATATAAGTATAAAATTACGCTCAAAATATAAATAGGTAGAATAATATATCCAATGTAGTTTTTATTTATATAAAGATTAACATTATTTATCTCATCCGCACCAGGTAGTTTTACTTTAACTCCATATGAATATGAAGTAATACTTCTGGGAATATTATTTAAGCTAACCTTACGAACCCAATCTGTGTTTATTTTATCTCCGGATGCGTTTAGTCCCATAAATACGGTAATAACTAAAATAACAAGTACAAAAATTACCGGTGAACATTTTTTTAGCGACATTGCTAGAGATTTTTTATTAAGATTTTGATGTACAAAGAAGACTAACATCGGGATTACGTACAGTGGAGCTATATAATGCGTAAAAAGTAGAAAAACGCTCGAGATTAGAAAAGGTAGCCTTTTCTGAAATATTAGAAAAGAAAAGGTAAGCAAGGTTAAGAAGCCGTAAAAGCTATAAGAGCGAGCTTCTGTAGAATAACCAATTAAAAATGGATTAATAGACATTAAAAGTGCGCAAATAAGCCCAAAAGTTTTGCCCAAGGCTTTTTTGACTAGGATATATGAAAGAATAATGGTAAGAACTCCAAAAATAAGTGACGGCAGTCTTAAGAAAAATTCTCCGGTTCCAAAAAAAGTAGACCAAATTCTAAGAAAAACATTAAAAAGTGGAGGGTGCGCATCGTGACTTAATATTTGTAAAAATTCTCTAACCGGAAGACGCATTAATATTCCGGTAAATGCCTCATCAACCCAAAATTCAAAAGCCAACATGTCTTTTGCCCTAAAAAATATAGCAATCATTAAGATCAAAAGTATGTCCGTGTTTAATTTTATGAAGGTTAAAATTTTTTTAGGCATAGAGCTTATGTCCCGGATGGTGGTATAATATCATGTATGCCAAAGAAAAAGAAAAAAGACGCACAAAAAAATAAACAACACAAGAAGACTAGAAAAGGCTTCAAAAGAATTCACGGGTAAATTTTACTCAGCCAAAGTTGTTTCAATAGCTTGTTTTAATGTTGTATAAGGAACTGCTCCGCCTTGAACCTCTTTGAATTTTCCAGTTTTAATATTCATGATAAAGCTGGCAGGAGTACCTTGGACTTGAGCTTTTGCTCCGGATTGTATTCCGCCTTCAACAACTTTAGACATTTCTCCTGAATCAAGACATTTCTGAAAGTCGCTCACATTGAGGCCAACTTGACTAGCAAGATCCGGTAATATGGTAGGATCAAGTCCATTATTTGACGGAGTTACCTCAAATATTTTATCTGTTAAAGCCCAAAAACCATCGTCTCCGGAAAGTTTAAACGCGCATTCCACAGCCTCGGCTTCCTTTTCTGCCTTTGGGTGTAGTGACGCTATTGGAAAATGTCTATATATCCAAGCTATGTCGTTTGGGTACTCTTCCAAAGCTTGCTTTAAACTAGCGTGATAACTTTTACAAAATGGACATTCCAAATCCGAATATTCTATAATCACAGCCTTTGGATTTTTTGCACCTCTGATATGATCCTTCTTAGTAATTGGGTCTAGTTTAACAGGAGTACTTGGTTGATTATTGTTAGTTCCCACGATAGTTGGTTTTGTTCCACCGTTTTCTAGGTATTGAACTTTTGTCCAGAGTGTTCCAATCATAAATGCAGCTCCAATTAAAAGAACTACAACTATAAACACAAAAACAGTTTGAGTTGGAAATCCTGACTGCGCAGGCAGGCCTTTCGACTTAGATGATGTTTCGTCCATACTCGGAGAGTTTAAACTGTATAATGCCTTAAGTCAAACATTTGTGTTGATAAGATGAAAAACTTAATTGCAAAAAGAATAAACCTAATAATTCTTGTTTTCATCACAATTTTAAGTGTTGTTTTGTATTTGTGGTTTATTAAACTTCCAATATTTCAACATTTTGTACTTTGGGTACAACAAAATCTCTTGTTGTATTTTTTGTTTTTGCTGTTTATTAAAATTTTGGGAATTTTATGGCCACCTCTTCCCGGAGGCTTATTTACATTAGGTTCAATACCGGCAATAGGATGGGAATTAGCTTATATCGCGGATCTTGTTGGCAGTATAATAGGTTCTTCAGGCGCTTTCTTTATTGGAAAGAAATATGGTTCTAAGTTACTTAGAAGATTTTTTGATTCATCAACTATTGAAAAAATAAAGAATATGAAAATAAAAAAGGGTAAAGAGTTTGAAGCGGTTGTTGTTTTAAAATTTGTATATTCTAGTGTTGGTGAAGTAGTAAGTTATGGCGCGGGGATGATTGGCATTAGTTACTCTAAGTTTATTATTGGTAGTTTTTTAGCTTGGCAAATAAATATGCCGATTTTTTTTATGGCAGGTAAGGCATTAGAAGGGAAATTATTAATAATAAACGTTATCACTATCGTTTTTGCTATTTTATTATTTTACAAACTCAAGGGTAGATATTTTGAATAATGTATAATCCTTAGTATGAAAAGAAAAATATTTATTGGCGTTGCATGGCCATATGTGAATGGAGTTTTGCATATTGGACATTTAGCCGGATATTTAATACCGGCTGATATTTGTGCAAGATATCAAAGATTAATTGGAAACGATGTTTTAATGGCTTCGGGATCAGATTGCCACGGTACTCCAATAACCGTTGAGGCTGATAAGAAGGGCTTATCTCCGGCCGAAGTTGTTGAAATGCATCATACAAACGATGCTGATTTGTTCAAGAATATTTTAGGATTAACTTACGATGTATATACAAGAACAGATACACCGTTTCACGCAAAAGTTACGCAGGATTTTTTTGTTAAGCTTTTTGAAGAAGGCTATATATACATTGACTCTTCAAAACAATTTTACTCACCATCACAAAATAAATTTTTACCTGATAGATACGTAAAAGGTACTTGTCCGTTTTGTGGCTATACCGATTCACGAAGCGATCAGTGTGACAACTGTGGAAAACTAATAGGAGAGGAATTAATTAAACCAAGAAGTAATTTATCAGGAGAACCGGTTGAGTTAAAAGAAGCACAACATTATTTTTTGAATTGGGCAAAACTTCAACCTAAATTAAATGAATATGTAAAAAATGTTGGAAAAAATTGGAAGGATTGGGTATTACAAGAAACAAATGGATGGCTTACCGAAGGTTTAAAAGCTCGGCCCGTAAGTAGAGATATAGATTGGGGAGTGGAAATTCCAAAAGATAGACTTCCAAAAGACAAGATTATTGAAAATATAGAAAATAAAAGATTGTATGTGTGGTTTGATGCGGTAATAGGCTATTATTCAGCATCTTTATTATGGGCAAAGGAGAATAAGGCGGATTGGCAGCAATTTTGGTATGGAGATAATTTAAAGCATTACTATTTTATGGGTAAAGATAATCTTGTTTTTCACACTTTATTCTGGCCGGGGAAACTTATAGTTTATGATCCAAAGCTTCATCTTCCGGATGTAGTTAGTATAAATATGTTTTTAAATTTAGGTGAAGAACAGTTTTCAAAAAGTCGAGGAATTGTTATAGAAGTTAAAGAAATAATTGAAAAATATGGGAATGATAGAGTTAGATTTTATTTAACATTGATAATGCCCGAACTAAGAGACTCGAGTTTTGTTTGGAAGGACTTTGAGGAAAAAGTAAACGGAATATTGGTTTCAACAATCGGAAATTTTATACATAGAACTTTGTCGATTGGGAATTCGATTAATATAAATGAGGTTGCTAAAAACGATTTAACTTCGGATGTTGAAAAAATAATTGTTAATTCGTTTGAAAAAGCAAAAAATCATTTAGAAAATTGTGAATTCAGAAATTATTTAGAAGTAATTATTAACTTATGTAGTTTTGGAAATAAATTTTTTGATATGGAAAAAATTTGGGATCTAAAAAAGACAGATGCGGAAAAATTTAAATATGATTTAAAACAATTATATTCTTTAATCGTTACTTGCGGGTTATTGATAATGCCAATAATGCCGGAAGCGTCAGTAAAACTCTTTGATATGCTAGGAGTGGAAGCACCAAGATTTTGGCCTGAATTTGGAGATGAAATTGGTGAAGTAAACAATATAATAATGAAAATTGATACTTCTATTCATCCCAAAACGCTTTTTGAAAAGATCTCACTGTTGTTTTAAAATATTTGTGATATATAATGTTTAAGCCTATGGATGAAAGTGCCCAAGTCATAAAACAATTAACTGAAAACGGATATTCTCTGCCAAAAAAAGTTGGTGTTATTTATAGTGAGGTAAAAAGAGAATATTTTCCAACCGAGGCGTTATATATAACCGAAAAAGATGCATTTGAAGAAGCTAAAATAATTTCTGAATATATTTCAAAACTTGGAATTGAGTCAAACATTTACCCTGGAGATGATACGCTAGTCGCAAAATTACAAAAAGATAGACCCGATATGGTTTTTAATTTAGTCGATTCGGTTAAAGGTGTGGATAGTCTTTCTTCTGCGATACCGGGAATATTAGAGATGTTAGAAATTCCCTATACCGGCGGGGATATTTTAGGTTTAGCTCTTTGTTTTAATAAATTTTTAACAAAAGAACTTTTTTTATCTGCAGGAGTTCCAGTTCCTCATTTTCAATTGTTTAATAATCCAAATGATGTTTTAGATCCATCCTTAAGATACCCCTTAATTTCAAAGCTAAACGAGATACACGGTGCTGTTGAAATTACTCAAGATGCTGTTTCCGAAAATGAAAAACATTTAAGAGAACGCCTAAAGTTTTTAATGAATACTTATAAACAATCCGTTATTGTTGAAGAATTTATAGTAGGAAAAGAAATAACCGCGTATGTTTTAGAAGGTCAAAACAGAAAAACTTATTTAGCGGAAAAGATTTTTAATAAACCTGGAGAAAAATATGTTTTCGCAACGTTCGATAATCAATGGGTCGATAGCGAAGAAAATAGAATGTCGTATAAGTACGAAAAAACGGAAGACAATCAATTAAAAGAATACGTTAGAAAAGCGTTTGATATTGCAAAGATGAGAGATTACGCAAAGTTTGATATTAGGGTTGATATTTCAGGTAGATATTATTTTATCGACTCAAATTGCAATCCTGCATTTGGTCCTAAGGAATTGGGAACTGCGTTGGGATATATTGTTGAAGATATTTACGGAATTTCATTCCCGGAAATATTAAAAAGACTAATCATAAACACCATGAAAGGCCATGTGGTAGACTACACGAGCTAAATTTCTTTTATATCAACTGCAAACACAAAGAAATAGAATAGGGAAAAGAGAGGAGGAGAAAATGAAGGGGACTGCGATAAATCATCCGGTTGCAATGCTTCCGCCAAGGCTTACTCAAGATACTAACTACACATGCGGAACGGTTATTTTAAGAATGCTTCTTTCCGCAAACGGAATTAGTAATCCCGCTTCTGATAAAGAGATCATTTTAGCCGGCAAAATGAAAGAAATTGAGCAATTTGGATCGCATGTTGGTCAATTTTACAAAGCTGTGATGGAAATGTATCCCGAGTTTGTAGTTATGTATAAGTTGGGGGCAGGTGTGTCGGATTTATACGTTCTTTTGGAAATGGGAATTCTACCGTGTGTTGGATGGCAAGGTATTTTTGATGCTACGCCGTATATTTCAGCCGGAATTGGAAGGGAAGACGGGGAAGACGGTCATTACTCGATTGTAACCGGAGTGGATTTGGATACCGGGTATGTTTCTATGCTAGATCCTTCAGGCTGGCTTCCCGATCCTTTGCTTATTCCAACTCAAACACTTGAAAGAAGATGGTGGGATTTAAATAGATTTTCCGATTGTGAGACCAATGAAATGAGGGACAACAGAGACGATCGTTTAGCTTTTATAGTTGTTCCAAATAATCCAAATTACTTGGTACCTATGTTGAACATGGGATTTGTTTTTGGAAATACCTATACTTGTAGATGAAGATTGATACTGCCGAGTACGGAATTTTCTCATTCGGCAGTTTTTTGTTGATTTTTTGCAATTTCTTCCAAAATATCTTGATTTAAAACATACATAACATCAAACTTTAGATAGGGAAGATTCTTTTCTTTTGTGGCCACGCCAAATTCTCCGGTAATAAATGTTTCTGAAACTCCAAATGTCGCTGTTTGCGTTACTGGATCCCACTGATAATCGCCAAAATTATAATAAAGAATCTGCGAATTAGTTGGGTCTTTTGGAAGTCCGGAGATTCTAATTGCATATACTCCTTTCGGAAGAACTCTAAATCTTATACTATGGCAATAAAGTCCTGCAGTTTTTCCATATTGACCTAACTGCCAAGGAGCTTGTGGTATAAAACTTCCATCATTTACTCTTCTTGTTGCGGAATAAGAGTAGCAAGGGGGGAAAATATAAGTATCTTGCAGAGTTCTTGAATTAAAAAGATTTGAATACTCTGAAATATAATGAGACATATCTTTAAACAAAACGGTATATTGCAGTTCAATACTTTTAACAGGGTTTTTTAATTTTAGCGCCGCGTAAGTCGATTCAACCAGAGTATCGGATTCAGGAAACCACGTAATTTTTAAAACGCTCCACGCAAACTTCTTTGTTTGGTGTAAATAGTATGAAAGTAAGGTCGGGAATCTGAATTCTATTTTGTCTACGTATTTATCTACAAAGGCCCTTTGGTTGTGTGTTGACCTGTCAACATTTACTTTTGTATATAACAAGCCTGCGTTCCAGTGAGGCCAAAGTAAATACTGCATGTCCCAATTTTTCTTCTCCGCCACTTGCTCAAACGACATGTTATTTACTTCCGGAGTATAGCCCGTAAACCATGTTACTTTATTTTTCACGTCATCAAGGCTTATATTTTTTTCCTGCAAAAACTTATAAATATCTTTTCTTGTTAGTTTAAATGCGTCAACGGGTGTGTAATCACTTTTATATAGATCAATTGTAAGGGCAATTCTAAGCCCCCAAACAAAGAATATTGAATAAAAAAATACAATTGGAAGAAAATATTTAGACTTTTTAGAGAAGTCAAAAGCAAATTCAATTAATTTCTCAAATAACACACTCAAAAGCATTATTGCAATAATTCCAAAAGGCGCTCCCCAGCGAGACCAATGGACAACTCTTGTTGAAACTCCAACGTAATAAATAACAAAACTTGCAAGCAAAAGAATTTCTGTGATCTTATAAACCTGTCCTTCTTTTATATAATCTAAATTAATCTGACCTTTAGTCTTTGACCAAAGAAAGGTCCATAAACGCTTTCCTTTTTTTAGTAAAACTATGAAAAATGCAAGTGCGGAGGCGAAAACTGCATTAAAGCCAATTTGATAGACTAGTAAGTCGTAAACGTACATTAGCCCGCTCTTATAAGACAAACTAGGATAACTAAAATCAAACTCTGTTCCTTGAATGATGGTGTTTTTAAGCGTGTACCAGAATTTTCTTGAATCAAACGGCTTTGGAACAAATACTCCCCATAAAATTATTGTTACGGCACAAATTCCAACTACATATAAAATAAATCTATAAACTCTTGAAAGACTTAGATCGTCTTTCTTCTTAGCCCTTTCATACCATAAGAAAGAGGCTGAAGTGTTTACCGTCACAAAAGGAATAAGTAGGTATAAGGATTTTAAATTTGTAAAAGTTCCAAGAAAAATAAACAAAGTATTTAGCAAAAACATTTCTATTATTGAGGGCTTATGGAGATTTTGCCATAAAGATAAAATAACAAAATTAAAAAAGATAAAAATAGAAAATGAATCAGAATTTACTCGTATAAATCGTTCGAACATGCCTATTGAACCAAAATATAAAATTGCAAAAAGTACTGTTCGAAGCTTAATTTCTTTTTCACGTTTTTGAAGAATAATTACTCCAAGCGCAAATGTTACAAAATAAAGAACCGCACCCATCATATGTCCAAAGAAAAAAGTAACTTCGGTGGGCTCGCCCTGAGGAAAATTAACTCCTGAGTTAGAAAGTAGATTAGCTACTAGTAAAAATCCGGCCAAGGTGTATTCGGTTGTTGCCACGTGGAGATAATTATGAAGTTCCTTGCCTTTTAGAATGCTAAAAGCGTTTAAATAAAATTGATGTTCATCGGGATGAAGTGGGATTTTGGAAATAACCGGAACAGTTAAAATTAACGCGCCAAATATAATTGCAATCAACAAAATCGTATTTAGAGCCAGCCTTGGTAGTTTTTTCACTCCTCATAGTCTAGGGAGTATTTGCTTGCGTGTAAAGTTTTAAACATGTATAATAAATGTATGCCAAAAAATGCAGGATTAGAGGAAGAACCTATTGATTCTGAAAAAACAAAAGAGGATAAACCTGTAGGAGAAAATAAAAGCCAATATTACAATAGATTTCCAAAAGGTCCTGGAGATCCTTTTACAACAGACGGATCGGTTAAAAAGGAGTCTCCGAATGTTCCGGAAGACTTTGGTTAAAGTTAAATTAGGGTTTTGTCAATTAAATTCGCAACTTCTTCAAGTGATCCTTTAAATCCTCCGGTTCTTTTGTTTCCTCCCGCATTCCAACGACCTTCAAGGTGAGTTATGTCGCTAGTCTTATAAGCTGTTTCAAACAAATTTAATCTTCTCTCAATCCCTCTTTTTCCCATCCTCACTCTTATAATTTGATTTCCGGATTTTTTATCTAGTCTTGAAACACAAATTATGTTTGCTTCTTCCATTCCCTGTGCTGAAACAAGAAAGGTTGTGTCAGGCGCATCAGAAGACGCTACTTCCGCGAAGAAAACTCCGTTTTTAGTTTGTCTAAATTTTGGAACAAGCTTTTCAACTTGAGATCTTGAGTAGTTTCTACAGATTGAAGAACATCGGCAATAAAATTTTCTTCTCCTGTGTGGTCGGCAGCTAAAACCGCTTCTAAAAATTTTTCATCGGTTGGTATTTTCCTGTTAGTATAGCTATAGTTATTAACCCGTCTGTGTCTGTATGATTAATATAAATGGGTTTTTCGCTTTGGATTCCATACAATTGTATAAATCTTTTCGCAAGATGAGAGCTTGAAATTTGAGCATATAAATCCGGATCTTCAAAATGATGGTCAATATTTATTATTCTCACGTGCCCATCATTAGAAGTAATTTCAAAACCAGCAAGTACCATTTGATCAACTATTGGTTTTACACTTTCCCCGTCTCCTCTCTTTACCTCAAAGTCACAAACTATACACTCTAAGAAGCCCGCAGCTAAAGTAATATTGGCTATTTCGCTTGCAGTAAATATTCTTTCAGGAAGGAGTGTTACGTTTTCGTATTTAAGCTTTTCACCATCATTCTCCATTTCGGTTGTTGATATTCCTTGGGCATTATTCATAAAATTGTTTTCAAATAACAAGACTTGCTAAGTTCTCATTCCTATTATTTAGCTCATCAAGCTTACTTTCAAACTTTTGTATTCTTAAGTCTAGATATTTTTCAACGTCAAAATTAACATCTGAGAACTTTCGTACTTTTATTTTTTCTTCCGTCATGGCAAGTAAATAAGTACTTAGCCAAAGTACTCCGCCTAAAGTTAAAATGGATCTAAGCCGTAACCTAAAATTATTGTCTGGTTTCATTTTGTTTAAGTAGTACAAAATTAACGCCTTTTTATTCTCGAAACTAAATCCTGTTGTTTTATCGTGATGTAAAAAGAATCCAAAAATATTTACAGGATCATCCCAGCCAAAATCTTCAAAGTCAAGAAAATATGCTTTTGAATCGTGGTACAAAATATTGTCAAAGTTTAAATCAACTGGAGTAAGTGACTGTTTATCTGCACTTAGTTTTATTTGAATAAGTTTGTTATCTA
>Ga0209541_10001282_pt1 | contig 50455 bp, 49 predicted proteins | sample RifCSPlowO2_01_FD_184027 | JGI IMG/M metagenome (GOLD analysis project Ga0209541, IMG submission 184027) | Groundwater microbial communities from Rifle, Colorado - Rifle CSP2_plank lowO2_0.1 (SPAdes) (version 2) | ecosystem: Environmental > Aquatic > Deep subsurface > Groundwater | place... | reverse complement strand
TTTAAAAAACTGGAGATTCGGGCGGGGTAAATGAAGTTTCTGGAGTGGATTGTGAATACGCGTCAGCGCAGATGCCGGTTTGGTGATGCCCTTGACTTCCAAAAGCAAATGCCAAAGTTTCCGGCTCGCCAGAGCGGCAAATGCCCGAGTTTTCAGCAGGGCGATCTTCAAAGCGGGCAAAATCGCCCGAACCCAAGAATGGCCATCCGGTAGCCGCACCGCTCCCGGGACAACTTTCCTGAGTACCAAAACGATTATCCCGACGATGGAGAGGAAGATGAGTAATTGGGCGAAAAATGAGAACATTCTGTGACCTCGTTTTCCTAGACGATCTCTTTTCTATGGATGTGATCGCCAAGAAAGGCTAGATATTAGAAATTGAAAATTTCTACTACTCTCCCAGAACGTAGCGCGTGAAACGCCTTACCTGAATGTTCTCGCCGATAACGGCAACTTTTTGCGTGATGAGATCCTGCACTGAAATGTCCGGATCTTTAACAAACGGCTGCTCTAGGAGGCAAACTTCTTCGAAAAACTTCTCCACCCGCCCCGCCACGATTTTCTCCACGATGTTCCCGACTTTGCCCTCAGCGACAGCCGCGGCCGAGTATATTTCCTTCTCTTTTTCGACAACTGCCGCCGGAACATCCGTGCGGGAAATAAAAAGCGGCGCCGAGGCGGCAACGTGCAGCACTAGATCGTGCACCAAATTCCGAAAATCCTGATTCCTCGCCACAAAATCCGTTTCGCAGTTCACCTCGAGGAGGACGCCGATCCTGCCCTCGCCATGGATGTAGGATTCGACTATCCCCTGTTTCGTAGAGCGCTCAGCCTTGGCTTGCGCCTTCATCATCCCCTTCTTCCGCAATACCTCGATCGCTTTCGGGACGTCACCGCCGGCTTCAAGAAGGGCCTTTTTCGCTTCCATCATTCCCGCTCCTGTTTGCTCGCGGAGTTTTTTGACCTCTCCGGCCGAAAATTCCTGCTTCATGTTTTTGCGACTTCCTTTTCCACCACTGGCGGCGCGGCGGCCGTCATCTCTGCGCGGCCCTCGTTTACCGCTTGGGCAGCGAGTTTGACTACGAGCGATATGGATTTGATGGCATCGTCGTTGGCCGGTATCAAATAATCAATCTGAGTAGGGTCAACGTTTGTATCCGCCATGCCGATGACTTTGACCTTCGCGGCGCGGGCTTCCTTCACAGCGTTTTTGTCATGATTGATGTCCACGACGAACATGGCTTCCGGAATTTTCTTCATAGTTTTGATGCCGGAAAACAAATTTTCGAGCTTCGCGATCTCGCGTTCAATGAGCAAACGCTCCTTTTTGGTATATTTCACTTCAAAATCCTCGGAAACAGAGAGCTTATTAAGCGTCTCGAGCTTCTTGATGGTCTTCTGGATGGTTCGGAAGTTGGTAAAGGTCCCGCCAAGCCAACGAATTGTGACAAATGGCATGCCGCACGACTCGGCCGCTGCTCTGACCTCGTCTTTCGCCTGGCGCTTCGTGCCCACGAACAAAACCGTTCCACCGGCTTTCGCGATAGCCTTCATGTGATCGAGCGCGCTTTTAAGCTCGTCGAGTGTCCTCTCGAGGTTGATGATATGGATACGGTTGCGCGTGGTGAAGATGAACGGTTTCATCTTCGGGTTCCACCGCGAAGACAGATGGCCGAAATGCACGCCCGCATCGAGCAATTCTTCGATTGTCGGATAATTCATATTATTGAACCCTTAAGCCTCTTCTTCCCAAATTCCGGGAATTCACTTCGCCCGCAAGCGATGAGTGAATCAGGGCCCGGAATTCTTATCGGCCTGCCCGCCGAAGCTTGGCGGAGGCGGGAAAGAATGTGAAATTAATTGAACTAAGGCGATTATATCATCGTGAAGCCGGACTGGCAAGGGCTCATCCGCCCTCTCAAATTCGACGAAGACCGCGGAAAAACATTGACCCCGTAATACAACTTTGATTGTTCGGTCTTTGACCGAACGAGAACTTGATCTAGAAATTCAACAACAAATTCCAGACTTGTTTTCTTTTACTGCCGAACCGATCCAAAATTATCAAAGTTGATATACTAGGTTGACACACCATGTGTAGCTCTTATACTTATTCTACAATAGAGAAATGAAAAAAAATCTAAAAGCTTTCTGGAAACTCGGTCGTGAGGAGTTCAATACCCAATATTTTGACGTCACCAAAAAAAGTGAGCTGATGTTGAAGGAGGGCAACTACCAGTACAACATTCACGAACTGGTGCGCAAATACGGGAGCACGATGGAGATTGTTTTCCCCTTTATCATCGAATCGCGCGTGAGAAACCTCATCGATATTTTCAACGCCTACTTGAAGCTCAACGACTACAAGGGTAGGTTTTTTTATCACTACCCGATGAAAGTGAACCAGAACCGCGAATATGTGCTGCCGGTCATTTCTGAGGGCGCCAATCTCGAAACTTCGTCGGCCAATGAGCTCTGGATAGTGAAACGGCTGTGGGAACAGGAAAAATTCAGCCAAAAAATCCGCGTTCTCTGCAACGGCCCCAAAACCCTAAAATACCTGAGCCTCATCGAAGAGCTCGACCGCAAGGGGCTGATCATCACGCCCATCATCGAAGAAGAGCAGGAACTTCAATACTTCAAGAAATACAAGGGTGAGGTTGGGATCCGCGTCGATTTGGACATCAAGATCAAATCCCATTGGGACAAGAAGTTCAACCACTTCGGCTTTCATGAGGACCAGCTCCTCAAACTCGGCAAAATCCGCAATTTAGGGATCTTGAGTTACCACGTTAGCAGTCAGATCGAGACTGTCAAAGGGCTAGTTGCCCCGATCAAACGAGCTGTGATGATCTATGCGAAAATGCGCGAAAAAAATCCGCAGCTCGACACCATCAATATCGGCGGCGGCGGGGCGGTGCCCTATGAGAAGAAAAAATTCTATACCGGCAAGGCCGCTATCAACCGCATCGTCAAAACTTTCAAGCAAGTCTGCCAAAAATACGCGGTGCGGGAACCGAACATCATCTGCGAGTGGGGACGCTACGCGGTCGCCCCCGCGCAGATCACTGTTTTCAAAGTGCTCTCCGAAAAAATCGTGGACAACGGCCACAGCAAAAAATGGTATGTCGTGGACGGGAGTTTCATCAACGACCTCCCCGACACTTGGGCAATCCACCAGAAATGGCACATCGTTCCGGTGAACACCATGAACGGCCGACTTCAGCAAGTCTGGCTCTCCGGCTCGAGCTGTGACAGCGACGACAAATACACGGCCGGCGGCGGATACGTCACAGTCCCTAGACTTGAGGAAGGCGAGGACCAATACATCGCCATCCTCGACACGGGCGCCTACCAGGATGCGCTCGCCTCCCAGCACTGCATGCTGTCGAGCCCGGTCAAACTCATCGCCCAGAACGGGGAAATAAAGATCGCGCGGAAGCGCGAGAGCGCCGAAGAAGTCGGCAAGAGATTCGGCTGGTAAGCCCGGCTTGCCAAAATCGATTTTTTTTGATAGACTTGAATTCATGAAAAAAGAACTCCACCCAACCTATTACGCCAGCGCCAAAGTCATTTGCGCGTGCGGCAATACTTTCACGACCGGCTCGACCAGGCCGGAACTGCACGTGGAAATCTGTTCAAATTGCCATCCTTTCTATACCGGCAAACAGAAGCTAGTAGACACTGCCGGGCGGGTGGAGAAATTCAAGAAACGCCTGCAGACCAGTCAAACAGCAGGGGTAAAGCACGGTAGCCGGCGGGAGAAACTCGCCAAAAAGGACGCAAAGAAAGCCGCGGCCAGGGTCGAAAAGTAGATTACTCATCGAAAAACGATTGCGGTATAATGAAACTGCCCTATCGTTTTTTTGTTTGATATGAAAACACCGAATACCCAATACGAAAAGACTTTGCGGGAGTATGAGGCGACGGAGCGGGAACTCTCGCAGACCACCCAGCCGCAGAAGCTGAAGGAACTTGGCAAAAAATTGTCAGGCATGGAGGAGCTCGTCTCGAAAATTCGGGAACTGCAGGCCGCAGAGCACGAACTCCGGGAAAACGAAAAACTTCTATCCGACCCGGAGCTTCGGGAAGTGGCGGAGCCCGAGATCGCGGAGCTAAAGACGAAAATTTCGAACCTGCAAAGTAAAATACAGGCACTCCTCCTCCCCCGCGACCCGATGGACGAAAAAAACGCCATCATGGAAATTCGCGCTGGGGCCGGCGGCGATGAGGCGGCCCTTTTCGCGGCCGAGCTTTTTCGCATGTACCAAAAATACGCGGACGGCCGGAAATGGAAGACCGCTCTCATTTCCAGCAGCCGCATCGGCATCGGCGGGTTCAAGGAAGTGATATTTGAAATTTCCGGTAGGGGTGTCTACGGCAAATTCAAGTACGAATCCGGCGTCCACCGAGTCCAGCGCGTCCCTGATACGGAAAAATCCGGGCGGGTCCACACTTCGACCGTGACCGTAGCGGTCCTCCCGGAGATTGAGGAAGTAGATATGGAGATCGAACCAAAGGATCTCCGGATCGAAGCCTCGACCGCCTCGGGCGCGGGAGGCCAATCAGTAAACACGACTTACTCCGCTATCAAGATCACACACATCCCGACTGGCATCACGGCCCAGTCCCAGGACGAGCGAAGCCAGACCCAAAACAAAGAAAAAGCTCTGCAAGTCATCCGGGCCCGCGTCTATGAATACGAGCAGCAAAAAAAACAGAAGGAACTGCGGGAAAAACGCCGCTCCCAGATCGGCACCGGCGACCGCTCGGAAAAAATCCGAACATACAATTTTCCTCAGGACCGCGTCACCGACCACCGCATCAATCAGAACTTCGGACAAATAAATCTCATACTGGAAGGAAAACTCGATCAAATCATCGAGGCCGTCGTAAAAACCGACCAAGAGCGTATGTTGGCCGCAAAGAATGAATGACGATTCAGCAGTCCCTCGCTTTTGCTGCAGCTAAACTCCGGGCCTCGGCCTCTCCCACACTCGACGCCGAGGTGCTTCTGTCTTTTGCCATCAAAAAACCAAAAGAATTTCTCTACGCTTACCCAGAACTGGAACTCTCCAAGAACCAAAGTTCTAGATTCAGGGCTCTTATACGCAAACGCGCACACCGCTGGCCTGTTGCCTACCTGACCGGACACAAGGAATTCTTTGGTCTGGATTTTATTGTCACTCCCGACGTGCTTGTCCCCCGCCCGGATACGGAACTGCTCGTCGAGCTCGCAACTCAAGCGATTGGCGACAAGCGATTGGCGATTAGAAATATAATTGATGTCGGGACAGGGAGTGGAAGTATAATAATAAGTCTCGCGCATGCGGTTTCGAAGAAACTTGATTTCTTCGCGATCGACTCCTCTGCCAAAACTCTGTCAGTCGCCCGCCGCAACGCTCGCCGCCATGGCGTTTCGCACAAAATTAAATTCCTAAGAGGAAATCTAATATCTCCGCTCCTACTAGCTACAAGCTACCTGCCTCGACTTGCGTCAGGCAAGACGGGCAAGCTACAACCTTCTCTTATCATCGCCAATCTTCCCTACCTAACCGAAAAACAATATCGAGCCAATCCTGACCTCAGGCACGAACCAAAAAACGCGTTGGTCGGAGGCAAAGACGGAATGAAATATTTTAGGGGATTACTGGAGCAACTGCACTCGTATTGTCATCCCGGACTTGATCCGGGATCCAGGACTGGATTCCGGCTCGGTGGCCGGAATGACAGGAAGTCAATTATCCTTCTCGAACACGACCCATCGCAGAAAAACAAAATTAAAAAACTCATCTCCCTACACTTTCCCAAAACGAGATCAAAATTTTACAAAGACCTTTCTGGATACTCTCGGGTTTCCCTTTTTGAGATCTGATATTTTCCGCCCGAGGCGCCTGCCCGTCCGTAGCTCCGCCGAAGGCGGGGATCCGCCTTCGGCGGAGACTTTTTGACTCGTTTATTTCCCTTGGTGTACAATAGGTTATGGACGCTAAGTTACGAGAAGGATTCACATTCGACGACGTTTTGCTCGAACCCCGGGCATCTGGTGTAGCGCGCGAAACGGCCAGTCTCGAAACCCAGCTTACAAAAAAAATCAGGATAAAAATCCCAGTCCTCGCGGCAGCCATGGATACGGTCTCCGAACCGGCCATGGCTGTTGCTTTAGGTAAACTCGGCGGAGTCGCGGTGCTGCACCGCAACTGCACGGTCGAACGGCAAGTCGCGATGGTGAAAGTGGTAAAACGCGCGGGTGTCCTCGCCGCGGCCGCAGTCGGGCCGGGTGATAGCAAGCGTGCCATGGCTTTGGACCGCGCAGGCGCGGACATTTTGGTCATCGACACCGCCCACGCGCACAACGTGCATGCCATCAAGAGCGCTCGAGATATCAAGAAAGCGGTCAAGGCTCAGATCATCATCGGAAATATCGCCACCGTAGAAGCTGCGCGTGATCTCGCTCCCTTTGCCGACGCTCTCAAAGTCGGCATCGGTCCGGGATCGATCTGCACCACGCGCATCGTTGCTGGCGTTGGTGTCCCCCAGCTCACGGCCGTGATGGATGTCGTGAAAGCCGCGCAAAAACAGAAAATCCCAGTCATCGCCGACGGCGGCATGCGCTATTCGGGTGATATCGTAAAGGCTCTGGCGGCCGGTGCTTCCAGCGTCATGGTCGGCTCCATGCTTGCAGGCACGAAAGAGGCTCCGGGCAAAGTCGTGAAGATCAATGGGGAACTCATGAAGAGCTTCCGCGGTATGGGCAGCTTCGAGGCCATGCAAAGTGACCGTTCTTCGGACAGATACTTTCAGAAGAACGCCAAGGTCAAAATCCCCGAAGGTGTCTCGGGCGCGGTGAAATACAAAGGACGTGTAAAAGACGTGATCGAGCAGATCGCGGGCGGTATTCGCTCCGGCATGGGATATATAGGCGCTCGCACTATCCCAGAAATGTGGAAGCAGGCGCGATTTATCAAAATAACGAACGCCGGTCTTCGCGAATCCCACCCGCACTCCATTTTGATAACAAAAAAATCCCCAAATTATTAAACTAAAAAACCGAAAAACGTAAGAACATAAAAACACTTCTGTTCCTTGGTTCTTCAGTTCATAGGTTCTTTCGTCAATAAAATGCCTCCCAAAACCACAACCCAAAGAGCGGAACTGCATACCCACCTCGGCGCGTCCGTTGACCCGCCGCTACTTTGGGACATCGCGCACCGCCAAGGGATCAAGCTGCCGGGCAAGACCTACTGGGATTTCGAGGACCTGATTACCATGACCGGCAAGGACCGCAACCGAAGCCTCGAGGATATGGACAAACACTTTTTCCATTGGACGGAGCTCATCCAGTCCTCCCCCGAGGCCGTGGAGGAATCGGTGAAAAGTGTCATCGGCGGCGGTTACCGCGCCTGTAATTTGGTCCTTCAGGAACTCCGGTTCAATCCCATGAAGAGGAACCGCGGGGGCGAACGGGACCTCGATCACATCATCATGTCCGCTATCTGGGGACTAGACAAAGCGACTCTGGAATATCCGCAGGTCAAAGCCGGCATTATCTTGATGATGGACCGCACGCTGTCGTTTAAGCAAAACGAAATTATCGTCAAAAAAGCCATCAAGTACAAACCCCAGGGCATAATCGGCATCGACCTGGCGGGGCCTTGGCGGAAAAATTTCGACATGAAACAGCACGCTCCTCTGTTCGCTATGGCTCGCAAAGCCGGACTCGGCATCACCGTGCATACCGGCGAAGAAGGAAATTTGGAGGAAATGCGCTTTGTGGTCAAAGAAATCAAACCGGATCGCGTCGGACACGGAATCCTTTGCTACAAAGACTCTCAGCTCATGAAGCAGATTGTAAAAAACAAAATCACTCTGGAGATCTGCCCGACATCCAACCTGCGGAACAGCGTCTTGAAAAATGTCGAGGAACTCCGTACGGCAGTGCGCGCGCTGGTAAAAAATCGGGTTCGTTTTACGATCAACACTGACGGGCCGGAAATGTACAGTACAAATATTTACGAGGAGCAGGAATTTCTAAGGCGGGAAAAGATTTTAAGTACTGCCGAAATCGCGGCCTGCACCCGCTGGGCGTTTGAAGCAAGTTTTATTAGGAACTGAGAAACGGAAAAACTTATGAACTTAAAAACATCTGGTTCTTTCGTTTTTAGGTTCTTTCGTTTTTAGGTCATGCGCGAAGCAATATACGTCCTAGATTTCGGTTCCCAATACTCCCATCTCATCACCCGGCGCGTCCGTGAGCTGGGAGTTTACGCCGAACTCGTCCCCCCGAACTTTCCGGTCAAGAAACTCAAAAACGTTCGCGGCATCATCCTCTCCGGAGGGCCGCAAAATCTATCCGAGCGAGGCGCCTTGCGCGTTAGCCGCGCGATTTTTAATATAGGCCGGCCAATCCTGGGAATTTGTTACGGCATGCAGTTGACCGCTTTTGAGCTCGGCGGCAAGGTGAAAGCCGGAAAAACCCGCGAGTACGGCCCGACCAAAATTCGCGTGCGCAAATCCCCCATTTTCAACGGGCTCAAACCTGCGCAAATGACCTGGATGTCGCACGGCGACCAGGTCACGGAACTCCCGAAGGGCTTCGAAATGATCGCTTCCTCTCCTGGCTGCCGGTACGCTGCGATGGCAGATGACAAAAGACGGCTCTACGGGCTCCAGTTCCATCCTGAAGTCATCCATACTCCGAACGGAAGTAAGATCCTCAAAAATTTCCTCGACATTACCGGCGCGAAAAAAACTTGGGAGCTCCGCGGTTTTCTGGAGAAAACCGTTGCCGACATAAAGAAACGAGTTGGTAAAGGCGAAGTGGTATGCGCGTTGTCCGGGGGTGTGGATTCCTCGGTCGCGGCCGTACTGGTCAGTAGCGCCGTGGGCAAACACCTGCACTGCATACTCGTTGACCACGGCTTCGGGAGGCTGAACGAAGTCTCGGAGATCGCTGAAACTTTCCAGAAATACAAAAAATTGAACCTCCAGGTCGTGGATGCGCGTTCAGAATTCCTCGAAGCGCTCCGCGAAGTCACAGACCCGGAACAGAAACGCAAAATCATCGGCGAGCTTTTTATCCGGGTGTTCGAAAGGGAAGCAAAAAAGATCGGCAGCGTGAAATGGCTGGTGCAGGGCACGCTCTACACTGACGCCATAACATCAGGGGTAAGCGTAGGCGGCAAAGCGGCGGTCATCAAATCCCATCACAATGTCGGCGGCCTGCCGAAAAAATTGGGATTTAAACTCATTGAACCCCTCCGCGAGCTTTACAAAGACGAAGTTCGGAAGATCGGACGGCTCCTAGGACTGCCTCGATCCATTTCGGAGCGACAGCCCTTCCCCGGCCCGGGTCTGGCGGTACGGATCATCGGAGAAATTACAGAGGAGAAATTGGACTTGCTCCGGAAGTCTGATGCTATCGTCCGAGAAGAGATCGGCAAAAGCGGCGCAGATGTCCAGCAATACTTCGCGGTTCTCCCCTCTCTTCGCTCGGTCGGGGTGCAGGGCGACGCCCGCACTTACGGCTATCCCATCATTATCCGCGCGATAACTACCAAGGATTTCATGACAGCGCACTGGGCCAAGCTCCCGCACGAACTCCTAGAACGCATCTCCGTGCGCATCACCAACGAGGTGCACGGCGTGAATAGAGTTGTGTACGATATAACATCAAAACCTCCAGGCACAGTGGAATGGGAATAATTTCAAACCTCCGCGCCAAGCGGGGGTTTTTGTTTTGCCATGCTAAACGACCAGTGATATTATTAAATGTTCCGGGATGATCTCGACAATCTATAGGAGGATTCATGCGAGTTCGTATGGTTACAGACCCCACTTGGGGCGATAACGGCAAAGGCAAGGTTACCGACTATCTGCTCAATGGTCCCTGGAAAGGAGAAATTGCGGTCAATGCGCGCTGGAATGGCGGCAGTAATGCCGGCCACCGGGTAATGCGCTGCGGCAAGAAATTTGACCTGCACATGATTCCCTCAAGTATTCTCACCCCAGGGGTCATCTCTCTCATCGCCCCGAACTGCGTAATCGATCTCCAAAAGCTGGTCGATGAGGAAATTCCCACCCTTTTGAATCTGGGAGGCGACATCGAGAGGCTGAGGATTGCAAAAGAAGCCTTTCTCATCATGCCTTGGCATCTCGAACAGGAACGACTGGAAACGAAGGTCTCGGGCGGACTCGGAACAACCATGAAAGGAATTGGTCCGGCGTACGCGGACATCACTGCCCGCTATGGCCTCATGGTCGGCGACCTCCTCGATCACAAGTCCCTCGAGGACAAACTGCGTAATATCCTGACTGTGAAACAACTAATCACGGGAATTCACGGTATGCGGTTATCTCCTGCGAAGTTGGCCGACCAATACGCGGAGTATGGGGAAAAGCTCAGACCATTGATCGTTGAGCTGGATCCATTTCTCTATAATACATTGGGGAAATCGCGCGGAACGGCCTCTGTCTTACACCTGGAGGGAGCGCAGGGGGCGGCCCTGGATATACATGCCCCAAACTACCCGTTCAACACGTCCTCCGGCACTACCTACTACGACGCCAGCAAGATATTCCGGCTTGGCAACGGGGACCTTGAATATTCCATCGGCGTAACCAAGCCATATTGCACTAGCGTGGGGCGCAGGGATTTTCCAACCAAAATGAATGAAGCCGACGCTCAGCGTATCCGGAAGGCTGGGGATGAATTTGGCACCACCACTGGTCGCCCTCGCGACTGCGGCTGGCTCGACCTCCCTATGCTTCGCCACGGAGCGCGAATGATGGCGGTCACCCACTGGTTTATCACAAAACTCGATGTTCTCGATAACGAACCGGAGATCTTTGTCTGCACACACTACAAACGAAATGGTGAAGTGCTGGCTCTCCCGCCCCGTCACGGACTGCATGACTGCGAGCCCGTGTATGTCTCTTTCCGGGGATGGCTCCGCAGCACGCGCGAAGTCAGGGGAAGAGCGGACTTGCCTCCCAGGGCTCAAAGCCTCCTCGGTTTTATCGAGGAACAAACCGACAAACGTATTATCGGCATTTCTGTGGGTCCCGAACCGGACCAAACTATCTGCTAAGCCTTACGAACTTCAAACCAAGGGGGGCGCTCGAAACGAGCCGCTCCCCTTTAATCATTTCCAGCTTATGTTTCCCGTCTGGTCCAGCACTGCTATCCAAGTCTTGCCCTTATTAAGGGCTACTAATGACCCGTCAGCGTCAACCAGCCGCAGGGGTTCTGTGAGGCTATTTTTCTGCCAGCGCGCTTGGAGCACGCCGCCACCCTGGAAAATATAAGCTTTTCCAGAGCCAAATGTCTCAATATCCAAAGTCAACAATTTCTGATCCAAAAGCCGGCTCGTAGTTTCCAATACTACTACATTATCTGTGTTGAGCTGTGCTCCTGTCGCCGCATCAGCATGCGGCTGTCCTCCTAAAAACCGCCCGTAGGAACCAATTGACTGATCATATCGATATTCCACGGCAAAAGAGCCGAGTCCGATATCGACGAATATCTGGGATGCCGCCGGCGTGCCAGCCACGGGGTCTCTATCCTTGGTCCTCCAACCGCGGGTAAAAGATGAGCCTGTCCACCCTTTACCCTCCAAAAGATCGAGCATGAGGCCCGAGGAAGTGAAGAGATTGTGCGGGGCGCCTCGACTCTTATCCCGCCAAAAGGTATCCTCGTTAAAAAATTCATTTATCGCTTTCTCTCCGTCTGCTCCGTTTTCGATCCTGGCCAGCGCCTCGCTCGAACCTCCCGAAAAAGCAAAGGGCACGCGGAACCCAAGGGCCCAATCCAAAAAATATGGACGCAGCGAACGCACTGGTCCGATCTGTTTTGCCTCCTCAGTTTCAAAGATCGCCATGTAACGGGTTATCCCTCCCTCTGCCAAAGTTTCGAAAACAACGTCCGCCTCTGCAAGTCCCCATTGCGGCCGCGCTTCCCGTTCAGGGTCTGAGGACCCCTCAGGGTCTCGAACGACCGGCGCGTTTTCTATGACTACCGCGAAAGCGCTTTTTACTTCCAAAGCGACCTCTAGGGCCGGATCCTGCGGAGTGGGTTTCCCGAAGTCAAAAAACGGGTAGCGTACCGCATACCCGATGACTACTCCCGAGACGACCACGGCCAATGCCGCTATGACGACTTTTCTGGTCATTTTTTCTCCGGCTTCTTCTCCACTTTCTTTTCCACTTTGGCTTCCGCAGCCGGAGCTTTTTCTCCGCCGCCTTTTTCATCCTCGCCCGACTCAGCTGTTTTCTCGGCCTTCTCTTTGTCAGCCTGCGCTGTCATACCCTCGATTGCCGCTTTTTCGGCCTCAGCTGCCGGTTTTTCTAGATCCGCCAGTTCCGCCTCGCTACGCGGAGCTTTGACGGTAACCACGACTTCCTCGACATGATTCAAGACCTTGATTTTATCGCTAAATTTCAGATCGCTGACCCGGATATTGTTATCAAACTCCTTGAGGCCATCAATGCTGACCTCGATAAACTGTGGCAAATCTCCAGGGAGTGCTTCCACTGAGATTTCGCCGACATTTTTCACCAATACGCCCCCCTGTTCCTTCACTGCCGGGGCAATGCCGACCAGATGGACAGGAACTTTAGCGTGAATTTTCCGGGTAAGATCGACTTCGTAAAAGTCAACGTGAATAGCTTCATCTCTCAGATTGTGGTGGGCCACGTCGTGAACCAAGACTTTCCGTTCCTGTCCCTCGACGAGCAGATTGATGAGCGTGTTTTCCCCCGCCGCCCGAAAGACTTTTTCAAATTCCTTTTTGGACACCTCCAAAGAAAGCGAGGTCTTGCCCTTGCCGTACAGAACAGCAGGTAAAATCCCGGCGCGGCGAAGCCGCTGGGTGCTTTTACCAATAAGTGTTCGGGCGTTGGCTTTTAATGTCGGTTCCACGGCGTAAATAAAACTTTAATAGGAATTGGCATAAGAATACCAAAAACCTGCGCTCACGGTCAACCCCCACAGCAATATTCATAAAACTTCGCTTTCTGAACAATCCCTGACTCCAAAAAGTAAACAAACTTTTCGGCATCAATTATGAGAACCGGTATGGGGGTCAACCCCTTAGAGAAAACCGCCTTGGCGGGGCGGTTTTCCGAATAGTCGTGCGAGAGCAAATTATCGTAATACTTTTTCAAAATTGCCGTCGAAGTTACCCAAAAAATCATGAAACTCAATCACTTCATCTAGTGTAATGTAGTTGGAATCCTTGAGCCGCGTCGCATCCTTGGAATTGAGATCGGTAACCATACCGACTGAGAAAATCTCGGGTCCATCGAGTGAGATGCTGAACACCACCGAGCTTTTGCACCGTTCGCAGTCTGTATGGACCAAAACGGAGGTATTGTCGTATTTTTCCGTCTCCTTACCCTCAATGATGCTCGTCTGCTCTGCGTTGTATTTATTGTTGCACACGGGGCAGTGAAGGATCACTGACAGGAGCTCCATCCATTTTTGGTAGCTTAGTTTCGCCATATTTTTCACAGTACTGGTAAATTTGATGTTTGTTTCGCCTCCTCGAACTTTCTACCTGTAATTATACACCATTTTTGACCCTCTGTCCAGCTCTATAAGGCCAAATTTAAAGCTGAGACAAACGGATACGGACTCAACCAAACCGAACGGGCACGGAATTGCGCACAATATTCTGCAAAATCCCGAGTAGTAGAAAATTCACCAGCAGACTTGAGCCGCCGTAGCTAAGAAAAGGCAGTGTAATCCCTGTCACCGGCAAAAAACCGAGATTCATACCGATGTTCACTATGCTCTGAGAAAAAAACATGAAAAAAACGCCGGCCGCGAGGTAAGTCCCATAGAGATCGCGCGCTTCCTTCAAGATTTTCGTCATTCGAAACAGCAAAAATCCAAAAAGCGCAAGAACAATTGCCCCTCCCACAAAACCGAGTTCCTCGGCGGTCGAAGCAAAAATAAAATCGGTTTGCCGCTCGGGCAGGAATCGAAGCTGGCTCTGCAGTCCCCTGGCAAGCCCGCTGCCGAACCATCCTCCAGAACCCACGGCTACTATCGACTGAATGACATTGTATCCCCTCCCAAGCGGGTCCGCTGTGGGTTCGAGAAAACTCTTGATACGGTCCCGTTGATAGTCCGCAAAGAAAAACTGCCACCCCAAGGCCGTCAGAAGCAAAAAGCCTACCAGCAGATACAAAAAATATCGCCGGGGCATCGAGCTCACAAAAAGCATGCCCAGCCAAATCGCGACGTGCACGAGGGCCGAACCCAAATCCGGCTGCAAAGCGATGAGCACGGCAGGTACCAAGACATACACGCCCGACCAAGCGACGTAACCAAATTTAGCCAGTAGAGAATGGCGGAGCTCGAAATATTTTGCCAATAGCACGATGAGTGCGAGTTTGGAAAACTCCGCCGGTTGAAAATTGAAAAAACCAAAGTCAAACCAACGCCGCGCTCCCCGAATATCCTGCCCAAAAATCAGCACCGAAAAAAGCAAGACGAGCGAACCCATGTACAGGAGCGAACTGTTCTTGCGAAAAAACCGATAATCAAGCCCGCTCAAAAAAAACAGACAAACCAGCCCCACGCTGAGCGCTACTAGCTGTCGCACCCACAGCAGTCCGTCGGCGGGACCGCTGAGACCTGTACTATAAATCATCAAAAGCCCGGTGAGCGAAAGAAGCATCGCACCGGCGAAAAAAAGCCAATCGAAATATTTCAAAGCCTTAATAAACATGCCTTGTCAGTTTATTTTACCGGGCGGGGATTTTATCAGGAGTGCCGATGATAACGCCGGGCGAGAGCAGATTGACTTTCGGGATAACGTCAATGCTCTCAGGAGAAAAATATTTGGTCGTCGGAAAAATCGTGCGGAAATACCGGCTCTCGAGCGCCTGCAAATCCGTGTACGACCCGGTATTTACCCCCAAAATTTCCGCGTGCCGGTCATCAAAAACCAAAAAATCGAGATCCACTTTTTTTATCTGGACTGACTGAAGATTCCTTAGGAGCCCCTCAACAAAAAATTTTCCCTCGGGAGTGAATCCCGTATTTTTTTGGACGATATCAAATCGCAAATCGTATTCCGGCTCCTTTCTGGTCCAATCGACGTTGGAAATCTCCAAGCGCGTGCTCACCGTAGCCGAAGCGGAAGTTTCTACTGGTACAACTAGAAAGCGGCTGTCGCCCGCAAGAAGATAGCTCTTCCCTGCCGCCCTTCCTGTCTCTTGTCCGCCTGAGTCCGCAAGCACAAAGGTATATTCGAATTCCTTTGCCGAAATATCGGGGTTAGGATTGAGTAGCTGGCCATATAGGGATACTTGTCCCGCGCCGAGAGGTATAACCTCGGCCTTGATCACCTGAAGTTCCTGTGGAGTGTACGGGTTCAAATTGACGCTTGGGGGCTCGTAGGAAGCGATAAAAGCGCGGCTGAGCACACCGCGAAGAATGAAACCGGCGGGGACGGCTACTGCGATCAGGATGATAAGCGCCAAAAACCAGTACCGTGAGGACGCCTGCAATTGCTCCCCGAGGGAAACAAAAAATTCTTTTTCCTTGTATTCAAGCTCTTCTTTTTCGGGAAGATTCGGGATATTCAGCATTCAATAGTTCCTTTTACTGTATTATAATACATTGGTATGAAAGAACGAAAGAACGTATGAACGAAAGAACCAAAAAACTTCAAATACAAGCGATTTTTACAACGGTCTTTTCGCATCGGTTCTTAGGTTTTTAGGTTTTTCAGTTCTTGCGTTAATATGTCTGACTTCGTCCATCTCCACGTCCATTCTCACTATTCCCTACTCGACGGCTTGCCAAAGATCCCTGAATTGGTAGCGGCGGCCAAGAAACACGGAATGACCGCTCTGGGACTTACGGACCACGGCGCTCTTTACGGTGCCTTGGAATTTTACAAACATGCCAAGCGCGCCGGGATCAAACCGATCATCGGTGTCGAGTGCTATCTGGCCCCGGGGGATCTGCAGCAGAAAAGTCCTGCCGCAGCGGACTACTTTCATCTCACCCTCCTTGCGCGGAACGCGGAAGGCTACAGGAATCTGCTTGAACTCGTGACCATCGCCAATCTCGAGGGTTACTACTACCGGCCCCGCATCGATAAACCAACGCTGCTGCGACTTCGCGGCGGGCTCATCGGTCTCTCCGGGTGTCTGCGCGGTGATATTCCCCGCGCGATTGCCGGAAAAAATTTGGAGCGAGCGCGCTCGCTCGCCCAAGAATACCAGAACATTTTCGAACCAGAGAGCTTTTACCTCGAGGTTCAGCGCAACGCCAAGGACCCAGATCAAAATCCCGAGCAGGAAATGGTTAACCAGGGACTGGTCAAACTCGGACGTGAATTGAATATTCCGATTGTCGCCACGAACGACGTCCACTATCTCGAGACTGGCGACTCGGCGGCGCAGGATATTTTGGTCTGCGTCGGCACGGGACGTACGGTTGATGACCCTGACCGGCTAGATATGCGCGGCAGTGACCTGCACATGCGCTCCAGTGAAGAAATGCAGATACTTTTTGCCGATTTACCAGAGGCTTTTGCCAACACGTCTAAGATCGCGGGGATGGTAAACCTCGAACTCACGCTCGAACGCCGCCACTTTCCAAACTTCCCCCTCCCTGATGGCGAGACACCAGAGGAACACTTTGAGAAACTCTGCCGTGAAGGCCTCCTGAAACGCTACAACCCCGGCCCCATACCTATCGAGGTGACCAAACGGCTGGACTATGAAATGGACGTCATCAAAAGAACCGGTTACATCACTTACCTTTTAGTCGTTGCCGATTTCGTGAACTGGTCTCGTGGGCGCGGAATCATCAGCACCACTCGCGGGTCCGCCGCGGGCTCCCTTGCCGCTTACGCACTCGGTATCACGACCATCAACCCCGTTAACTACAAACTTCCGTTTGAACGGTTCCTCAACTTATCGCGCCCTAGTCCCCCTGACGTTGATATGGACTTTGCCGATAATCGCCGCGACGAAGTGCTCCAGTACGTCAGCGAAAAATATGGGAAAAATAAAGTAGCGCAGATCGTCACCTTTGGCACGATGATGGCACGCGCGGCGGTTCGCGATGTCGGCCGTGCACTGGGGCTCCCGTATTCCAAATGCGACCGTATTGCAAAAATGATACCGTTCGGCAAGCAGGGATTCCACATGAGCATCGAACGGGCACTGGCCATTTCACCGGAACTTCGGGAAACCTACGAGAAAGATGATGAAACTCGCAACCTCATCGAGCTTGCAAAAAAAGTCGAGGGATGCGCGAGGCACGCGTCCGTCCACGCCGCCGGCGTGGTCATCGCTCCTACAATGCTCACCGACTTCACTCCCCTGCAAATGGACACGGACAACCGCAATGTCATCACCCAATACGACATGCACTCGGTGGAAGACGCTGGCCTCGTAAAGATGGATTTCCTTGGGATCCGGAACCTGTCCATTTTGGGCAATGCCGTAGAAATTGTACGGGCGACGAAAAACGTGGATATCGATCTGATATCGATCCCGCTCGACGACAAAAAGACTTTCTCTCTGCTCGCCTCCGGCCGGACGATCGGCGTGTTCCAGCTGGGCGGTTCTGGCATGACAAAATATCTGGTGGATCTCAAACCCACCAACATCTTCGACATCATGGCGATGATATCTCTCTACCGGCCGGGCCCCATGGAATCGATACCAGAATACGTCCGCCGGAAGCATAATCCCAAACTCATTTCCTATCTCGATCCGCGGCTCCGGGGCATCCTCGAAACATCATACGGAGTCCTCACCTATCAGGACGATGTTCTTCTCATCGCCATCGAGCTCGCAGGCTATACCTGGGAGGAAGCGGACAAGCTCCGCAAAGCCATGGGTAAAAAAATCCCCAAGGAAATGGCAGATCAAAAAGAAAAATTCATCCAGGGCGCGATCGACAAGGGCCTCAGCTCGGAGAAAGCCGTGAAACTCTGGGGACTCATCGAGCCTTTTGCCGCGTATGGTTTCAACAAAGCCCATGCCGCTTCCTATGGGATGGTCGCCTACCAGACCGCGTACATGAAGGCGAACTACTCGGTCGAATTCATGGCCGCCGTGCTGTCCGCTGAGTCCGACGACAACGAGAAGGTCGCGGAAGCGGTGGCGGAATGCCACGCGCTCGGCATCGCCGTCCTCCCTCCGGATGTCAACGAATCCCTCGCGTCTTTCACGGTCATCAATGAGAAAGAGATCCGCTTCGGACTCACGGCCGTAAAAAATTTAGGCTCGGACGTCATTGCCGCGGTAATCGCGGAGCGTGCACAAAATGGGCCTTTCCGGACACTCACCGACTTCCTGAGGCGCGTTCAGACCAAAAATTTCAACAAAAAATCTTGGGACGCCCTGGTAAGAAGCGGCAGTCTGGACCGATTCAGCGAACGAAATCAAATGCTGCTGAATACTGAAAATATTCTCGAATTCGCTCGTTCCCATAAGAACCAAGGCGTCACCGGCCAGTCGATGCTGTTCTCGGGAGAAGGCGGCGAAGGAGAAATCTCGCTCAAACCCACGCCCCCGGCTACCCAGGCGGAACGGCTTTCCTGGGAAAAAGAACTCCTCGGTCTTTATGTCTCCGCCCACCCGCTGGACGACTACCGCGAGACCCTGCGAAGTCAGACTGCGCCGATCACTGGGATTACTCCTGACCAGGACGGTGAATTTCGAACGGTGGGAGGCATCATCACTCGCGTCCAAAGAATTTTGACCAAAAAAAATGAACAAATGTGTTTTGCCGACATCGAGGGAACCGAAGGGAAAATCGAGCTGGTCGTATTTCCAAATTCGTACAATCAATATCGGCCCCTTCTAGAAAACGACCAGCTGGTTTTTGTTTTTGGGAAGATCTCCGAGAAGGACGGCGAACCCAAGCTTCTTGTCGAAAAAATGCAGAGTCTGCGCGACCCCCTGCCTTCCGACTGGGCAACGGTTACCCCAAGACGAAACAACTTCGCCCCCCGTGAAACAGTACCTCTCCCAGTTGAGAAAAAAGCACCGGAGACTACTACCAAGCTGCTCAGAATCAAAATCCCGAAGGACGCCTCCCCCACGGTATTCTCCAAACTCAAGGTGGTCTTCGATGAACATCGGGGCGAAACCCCAGTATCCCTGGTCATTCCGGATCGCGAAGGCAAAGAACGGGAAGTAAAGACAAATTTCACTGTGAACGGCTCTGAAGAATTCAAAGCCCAGCTGCGGGAACTCCTGCGCGAAAGCCTCAGGACTTAGGTTGACACGGAAAACCAAGGTTACTACACTTCACTTAAATGAAGCGTTGACCCCGCCTCGGCGGGGCGAGATGAGACCCAACCAACCTCAAAGCTTCAACAAGTGAATAAAAGTGTCCTGCGAAGTCGTGAGGCGAAGTAGGAAATATGGGTGGAACCGCCCCGAGCGTAACCGAGGGACCCCAGACAACTTATTACTGTTGTGCTGGGATTTTTTTATAAATTATTCTGTCATTGCGAGCGAAGCGCGGCAATCCTGAAGTTTTACGGGATTGCTTCAGCCTCCGGCCTCGCAACGACACGCCATAAAATGCCCAAACAATCATCCAACCTCGAACCGATCCGTCATTCCCTCGCCCACCTACTGGCCGCGGCGGTTTTGGACTTGTGGCCGGACACCAAACCGACTATCGGCCCCGCCATCGAGGATGGCTTTTACTATGACTTCGAATTCAGCGAACCGATCTCGAACGATGATCTGCCAAAGATAGAAAAAAAGATGCGCGAGATCCTCAAGACTTGGGATACATTTGAGGGGAAAAAGGTTTCGAAGAAAGAGGCGCTTGACCACTACAAAACCAATCCTTACAAAAAAGAGTTGATCGAGGAGATCGCGGAAAAAAAAGAAGATATCACATTGTACACGTCCGGCAAATTCACCGACCTCTGCCGCGGCGGACACGCATCTTCGGCCAAAGTAATAAAAGCAGATGCTTTCAAGCTTACGTCCGTCGCCGGCGCCTACTGGCGCGGGGATGAAAAAAACAAGATGCTGACCCGGATTTACGGCACGGCCTTTGACACAAAAGACGAGCTGGAGAAACATCTGAAACTCCAGGAGGAGAGCAAAAAACGAGACCACCGCAAGCTGGGGCGAGAGCTCGGGCTATTTACTATCATCGACGAAGTGGGGCCGGGCTTGCCGCTTTTTTATCCCAAAGGCGCGATCCTGCGACGTATCGTCGAAAACTTCATTACCGAGATCCAGGAGGCGGCAGGATACGTGCCGATCTGGATCCCGCACATCACCAAGGGGGATCTTTACAAAATCTCCGGCCATCTCGACAAATACGACGCGATGTACCCGCCGATGGACCTCAAGGGAGAATCGAAGTACTACATCAAGCCGATGAACTGCCCCCATTTCATGATGCTTTATAAAAGCATGCCTCACTCCTACCGCGAACTGCCGGTCCGCTACACGGCGACGACCACTAACTACCGCCTGGAGAAAAGCGGCGAGCTCTCCGGACTGACCCGCGTTCGGGCGCTCACGCAGGACGACTGCCACGTATTCCTCAAACCGGAGCAAATAAAAACCGAGATCGAGCTCATGCTGCACATGATCGAAAAAGTTTTCAAGGCCATGGGCTTTGACGATTTCTGGGTTCAAGTCTCGCTCCGCGACCCCAAAGCCAAGCAAAAATACATCGGCACAGAGGCCCATTGGGAAAACGCGGAAACGGAACTTAAAAAAGCGATAGCGGGCAAAAAAAACTGGAAGGCTTTGGAGGCCGTTGGCGAGGCTGCTTTTTACGGACCCAAACTCGACTTCATGATGAAAGACGTGCTTGGTCGAGAATGGCAACTCTCCACTGTCCAGTTGGACTTTAACCTCCCTGAACGGTTCAAGCTGGAATACACCGATGAAGAGGGCAAGCAACAGCAGCCCATCGTGATCCACCGTGCAATCCTCGGCTCAACCGAAAGGTTTCTTGGTATCCTCATCGAACATTTCGGCGGCGCCTTCCCCCTATGGCTGTCCCCGGTTCAAGCAGTAATTCTGCCCATCTCGGATGAGATAAATGAGTATGCCGAGTCCTTGGCCGCCGGGTTAAAGGCCGGGGGGATCCGGGTTGAAATTGACCGCCGTTCGGAATCCATCGGCAAAAAAATCCGCGAAGCGGAAATGCAGAAAACCCCGTATATGCTGATCGTCGGAAAAAAAGAGCGTGATCAAAAAACTGTCTCAGTGAGACAGCGAGGCGAAAAAGACTTGGGAGCGATGAAAATGGAAGAATTTATCGAAAAAATTCAGAAAGAAATCCAGGCGAAATCAATATAAGATATTCTTTGCCTCGTTCAGTAACTCATAAGCCCGGGCGTTGAGCCCGGCTTTTTGATGTTTTCGTGCTTCTGTGATGATACCCGCTACCTCCGTTGTCCTTCCCGTTTCTGCTGCAAGCGCTTCAACTATCTCAAAATGTCCGTCCAAAATTTTGCGATGTTTTTCCACATCCTCCTCAGTTATCTGGTACTTCTCCACCATAAATTTAAAGATCTGCTCGTTGACAGTGCGTGCCTCATGGAGCGCTTCATCGAAATAAGAACGGTGCGGAAGATTAGTGAAGCCCAAATACTCTCCGATGACCTGCTCATGATGACGGGTGTCGTCTTCGAGCCTCTCGGCCACGGCAATTTCGTGACCGTCCAGGAAAATAATTACCTCTGCCATGCTTTCGGCAGAATCCAAAAAATTCCGGTAACGCCTTATCGCTTCCCGCACATCCTCCTCCCCTTGTTCGGTTTGGGTTATGAGCCCAGTCAATTCAGAGAGTCTCTCGGTGGCAAACCGCAATCTTTTCGCCTGCTTGTCTTTGGTCCCCAAAGTAAAAATGTTGACATCCAGCCATTCCCCGATTTTTTCAAAGAAATATTTGCCCTCGCCCGGCAAAGTTCCTGCCGGCTCGCTAAGCTGCACGTGCCCTTCGTGAGCCAGGACAGCTAGGGGCGAAAGGACTATAATCAAGGCGAGAATTATTTTGTTAAGCATATAAAATGAATAATACCAATGATTTGGAAAATCTCAAACCGGTCAAAGCCGTCAGGCGCGAGCAAAAAAACCGGCCGAGGATGCGCGTGCACGGACGCTCCCTGAAGCAAAAATCTTTGCGGCCAATACTCCGCATCCACAAGGTTACGAAAAAGAGAAAATAAGCTAGCGGCACTTAGACATGAAAACAGCCGGCATCCTGTTTGACTATAATGGCGTTCTGGTAAACGACGAGCAGCTTCATAAACAAGCCTTTCAGAAAGTTCTCGATGGGTACGGCGTTAGTTTTACGGACGAGCTCTACGATCGCGCCTGTCTGGGCCGAACAGATGAGGATGGTTTTAAATATCTTGCAAGGGAATTTAATTCCCAACTCGGCGGTGTCCCAATAGATAAACTCCTGAAATCAAAGATTGAACAGTATGGGAAACTGGCTGGGCAAACAGATATTTTATACCCCGGAGCTGAAAAGACAATTCGGGAGCTGGAAAAAAAATACAGACTAGCTATCGTCACAAGCTCGACTCGAGATGAGGTTCTCCCCTTTCTTTCTTCTAAAAAGTTGATTTCAATTTTTGATTTTATCCTTACGGCAGAAGATATTACTCGCGGAAAGCCAAATCCCGAAAGTTATTTAACTGGCTTGAACAGGTTGAAACTTCCTCCGCAGAAGGTTGTAGTAGTTGAGGACTCGCCAAGCGGTGTTAAAGCGGCAAATTCCGCTAACTTAGCGTGCATCGCAGTCCTGCATAGTGTTCCCAGGGAACAACTTCGTGGTACCGACAAAATTCTCGAGAAAATTTCTGATTTGAACGAGGAAGTAATCGAAAATGTTCTTTATAAACGCCCCGGGAAAACATGATGGCTCCCCTCCCTAAGCTCATTTGCATAGTCGGGCCGACTGCGTCGGGCAAGACCGAACTCGCCATCCACTTAGCAAAAAAGTTCAAAGGCGAGATTGTGTCAGCCGACTCCAGGCAGATCTACCGAGGGATGGACATCGGCACTGCCAAACCCACGGAGGCAGAAAAAAAAGCTGTCGCCCATTTTCTCGTCGACACAAAAAAACCGAACACTTCTTACACGGTCGGCCAATACAAGAAAGATTCCATCCGCGCTATCGCGGACATACTTAGCCGAAAGAAGGTTCCATTTCTCGTGGGCGGTACCGGCCTATACGTTTCGGCTGTGGTGAATAATCTCGAATTCCCCAAGGTAAAACCGAGCCCGCGGCTTCGAAAAAAACTCGAGGACGAGCTTCAAAAACACGGCCTGAACTATCTTTTCGGCAAACTTACCGCTCTCGACCCAGAAGCCGCTTATGTCGTGGATCCAAAAAACCCCCGGCGCGTCATCCGAGCTCTGGAAGTAACACTAAAAACTAGGAAACCCTTCACCCAGCAAAGACGGCGAGGTGATAGGATTTTTGACTCGCTGATTTTGGGGATCTCCCGCGACGGCGCGCAGCTCCAGGGTCGGATAACGAAACGCACGAAACAAATGCTCCGAAGCGGACTCCTAAATGAAACAAGTCGCCTGGTAAAACGTTACGGTTTCCATCAGGTGGCTTTTGACGCCATTGGCTACCGTGAAACAATCGCCCATCTGCTGGGACGCATCACCCTCGCCGAAGCAGAGCGGGAGATCAACAAAAACACTATCCGCTATGCCAAGCGGCAGATGACCTGGTTCCGAAAGATGCCTGTCGTATGGGTAAAAAACGCAAAAGAAACCGAGGAACAAATCGTCAAATTCTTAGGGAATTAAACGGCTCAACCCGTTGAGCCGTTTAAGGGGCTTATTTAAGCCCGGTAGTAGAAGTTTGCTATTTTGAATTCAGCTCTCAAAAAAACTAAGCTTTGCACTATCTGATTTGATACCTACCCAATCAAATAGACTTTTTGGCCGCAAAGCGGCCAAGCAAACTTTCACTACCGGGTAAACCTTTTTTCGAGGAGTTTGTTCACCATCTGGGGATTGGCCTTGCCCTGCATTTCCGCCATAACTTTACCTATCAGAAACCCGGCCGCCTGCTTCTTTCCAGCCATGTAATCGGAAACAGCTTGCGGATTTGCCGTAACTACTTTCTCTATAGCGGCGGCAATTGCAGGTTCGTCACTCACCTGCCGCAGGCCCTCGTCTTCCATGATATGGGATGGGTCCCCGCCTTTCTCAAACATCACCGCGAGTACTTTCTTTCCTGCCGTTGTCGAAACCTCGCCGCGGCTCACCATCTTGATGAGCTCCGCGAGGTTCTCTGCCTTGACCCGGCTTTCTTTCGGCGTTACATCCGACACTTTGAGCAGCGCCTGATAATCCCCGATGATCCAATTGCTCGCCAGCTTCGCGAATTTTTTTTCATCATCCGAAGGCATCCCCTCTTCCTTGAACCACTCCTGAAGCTCCGAAACTGTCTCTTCAAAAAAAGCCGCGAGATTTTTATCGTTGATCAAAGTCTGCGCGTCAGATTCCGGGAGACCAAACTCGCCAATAAATCTCATTAGCTTCTGCATGGGTAGCTCGGGAAGCGAGGCCCTGAGCTCTTGAACGTATTTTTTTGGAAAATTCATGAGCGGCAAATCCGGCTCCGGGAAATACCGATAATCATGGGCTTCCTCCTTCGCCCGCTGGGCCAAGGTCAAGCCGTTGCTCTCGTCCCATCCCCGGGTTTCACTGATCAGTTTTTCTCCATTTCCAAGGGCCTCGCTTTGTCTCCGCATCTCATACTCTAGCCCTGCCTCAACCGCGCGAAACGAATTCATGTTCTTTATCTCAACTTTATACGGAGGCAGGTCGATGTCCCCAGTCTCGCGCATGGAGATGTTCGCGTCACAGCGCAAGTGCCCCTTTTCCATGTCCGCGTCAGAAACCCCCAAATAGCGAACGGTGTTCCGAAGATTCTGCAGAAATATTTTTGCCTCTCCGGGAGAGCGAAAATCCGGCTCTGTGACAATCTCCAAAAGCGGGATCCCGGCGCGGTTCAGGTCCACGAGCGACGTGCGTCCTTCGTGAATAAGCTTGCCGGCGTCCTCTTCCAAATGCGCGCGGGTTATCTGGATTTTGCGCTTTTGTCCTTCAAACACTATCTCGGTCTCCCCACGGCCGCAGAGCGGCATGTCATATTGGGAGATCTGATAACCCTTCGGCAGATCGGGATAAAAATAATTTTTTCGGTCAAATTTAGAATGCTCCGCTATCTCGCACCCGAGCGTGAGCCCGACCAAAATAGCCTTGCGGATTGCCTCGCGATTCGCGACCGGCAGACTGCCGGGCTGCCCGCTGCAAACTTCGCAAATGTTTCGGTTCGGCTCTGTCTCATCAGGGTTGTTCGGCGAAGAACAAAACATTTTCGAGTTCGTCTTGAGCTGAACGTGGATCTCTAGTCCAATGACTGGTTCGTAATTCATGAAATTTTCAATTTCTAATTCTCAATTTCCAGAAGACGGGTGTTGAAAATTATTCAAAACCTTTAGGTTTTGCCTTGTGCCAATCCGTCACCTGCTGATAAGCGTATCCGACCCGAAAAATGTTCTCTTCTCCCCACTGAGGCCCGATGATCTGGAGCCCGACGGGCAGGTCGACCACCGCCCCGTCGGCTGGCTTGCCGAAACCGCAGGGCACGGAAAGGGCTGGCAGACCGGCAAGAGCTCCCGGGATATTCAACTGGTCGGCGATATATCCAAACAATGGATTATCCGCCGCGCCGCCCAGTTTTGGCGCCACGTTCGGCGAGGACGGGCAGAGCAGGATATCGACCTTGTCGAAAACATGCTTGAATTCGTTCACTAAGAGCCGACGGACTTTCTGTGCCTTGAGGTAATAAGCGTCTCGGTAACCAGCTGACAAAGCATAGGTGCCGGTCATGATACGGCGTTTGGCTTCGTCGCCGAAACCCTCGTCCCGCGTTTTTCCATAAATTTCAAAAAGGTCGGATGCGGTCTCCGAAACGTACCCGTAGCGGATCCCGTCGTAACGGGAGAGGTTGGAGCTGATCTCTGACGGAGTAACGATCGCGTAGACCATTGACCCATAGGCGGTCATCGGCAGGGACACGCTCGAAATCGTCGCCCCAAGCGCACGGACCTGCTCGATCGCCTCTTTGATTCTTTTTTCAGTATCCGGTTCGATCCCGTCGATAAAATACTCTTTGGGTACCCCGACCCGAATGCCTTTCAGATCTCTCTTGAGAAACTGCGACCACTGCTTGACCGGGGCCGCCGAGGTCGTCGCATCCCTATCGTCCTTCCCCGCGATGGCCTCGGCGGTGATGACCAGATCCTCGACGCTCCGCGCGACGGTACCGATACTATCCGTCGAGGAAGTCATCGCGATCACCCCGTAACGCGACACGCGGCCGTATGTCGGCTTCCATCCGGAGACTCCGCAAAGCGCGGACGGCTGACGGATCGAACCGCCAGTTTCCGTCGCAAGCGCGAAAGGGGCGAGGCCAGCGGCCACCGCGGCAGTACTGCCGCCCGATGACCCGCCGGGGATTCTTGTAGTATCCCACGGGTTGTGTGACGGACCGAAATAAGAAGTCTCGGTAGATGAACCATGCGCGAACTGGTCGAGATTGGTCTTCCCGAGCATTATCGCGCGCTGATCGCGAAGCTTCGTGATGACCGTCGCGTCGTAGACCGGCACGAAATTTTCTAAGATCTTTGAAGACGCCGTGGTCCTGATCCCCGCCGTGGAGAACAAATCCTTGGCGGCGAACGGGATGCCGGTCAAAGCCCAGCTCTCCCCTTTGCCGATGAGTTCGTCGGCCTCTTTCGCGGTCTTAAGCGCCTCCTCCTCGGTAACCGTCACGAATGCGTGGAGTTTGGGCTCAAACTTTTTGATACGCGCCAGAAACTGCCGCGTGAGTTCAAGCGCGGAAAAATCCTTGCGGTCGAGGCCAGCGCGCATTTCCTTTAGCGAGGTGTGAAGAAGTTTGTCCATGTCTATTCAAAAACCCCTTTGACCCGGATAAACCGGCCCCGCTGATCCGGGGCGTTCTTGATTATCGCTTCCGTTACATCGGAAGGGTGGGCTCGGTCGTCCCGGAAGACATTCTCAAGACCGGTAACCTGCGCGAGCGGTTCCACACCCTCGGTGTCGACGCTCTTAAGTACCTCGATATAACCCAAAACTTTGTTTAGGTCCGCGCTGAATTTTTCGATCTCTTTTTCGCTTAAACTGATGCGCGCGAGCTTCGCGATATGCTGAACTTCTTTTTTGGTGATCATGGTTGACCCCCACACCAATCTCGAACCGAACTTGTTAAAAAAAGGCCGAGCGCGAAACGCGGATATCGCTCCGCTTTACTAAATTCTTTGCCATATTCAGAGTTTAGATTGGTGTGGGGGGTTGACATACAATCATAATAGTATAGAATGAACTCGCAATCAAAAAAATTAAATCTTTAAGAAAAAAACATGATCTACGTCTGGATAGTACTCGCCCTCCTGGTCATCTGGCTCATCGCGACTTATAACGGACTCATTCGTTCCAGAAACCGCGTGGACGAGGCTTGGAGCGACATCGAAGTCCAGCTGAAGCGCCGCTATGACCTGATACCCAATTTAGTGAATACCGTAAAGGGCTACGCGACGCACGAAAAGGGGCTCTTCGAGGAAGTCACCCGGGCTCGTTCGCAGGCAATGAACGCGGGAAACATGCACGATCGGCTGGAGAAGGAGAATATGCTGTCCTCCACCCTCAAATCTCTTTTCGCCGTAGCCGAAAACTACCCGGACCTCAAAGCCAATCAGAATTTTTTGGGCTTGCAGAATGACTTGAGCGATACGGAGAACAAGATCCAGGCCTCGAGGCGCTTCTATAATGGTAATGTCCGCGACTTCAACACCAAGCTTCAGGTCTTCCCCACCAATCTCATCGCCGGTGCTCTGAATTTCAAAGCCCGCGAGTTTTTCGACATTGATGAGAAGGGGCCAGAAGGCCAGCCGGTGAAGGTAGAGTTTTAGCTTTTTAGCTTACTAGCTTATTAGTCCTTAGGTATCTAAAAAGCTAATCAGCTGATAACCTAATAAGCTATGGCAATCGTATACGACCACATTTCTGAAAATAAACGAAAAACCGCGCTGCTCCTAGGCGCGTTTTTTCTCCTTATCGTCGCCCTGGGATTTGTATTTTCCCAGGCATACGGATCTCCACAGATCCTCTACTTCGCCATAGGATTCAGCATCTTCTACGCGCTCATTAGTTATTACTTCAGCGCGAATATCACTCTCTCGCTTTCCCGGGCTCACCCAGTAGAGCGCGGTACGGCGCCCGAGCTCTATCAGCTCGTGGAGAACCTCTGCATCACCGCGGGACTACCGGTCCCGAAAATATACGTCATCGAGGACAGCGCGCTCAACGCCTTTGCTACGGGCCGCAATCCCCAAAACGCGGTGATCGTTTTCACTACCGGTATCCTCCAAAAACTTAATAAACAAGAGCTGGAAGGCGTGGCCGCCCACGAGCTTTCCCATGTCGGCAACTACGACATCCGGCTGATGACCCTCGTCGTGGTGCTCGTTGGACTGCTCACTCTCCTGGCTGACTTTTTCCTGCGAGCCTCTTTTCATGCCAGAGGCGGTCGTTCAAAAAACAATCAAGCTCAGGCGATATTTATGATCGCCGGGATCGTACTGGCGCTCCTCTCTCCACTCATCGCGTCCCTCATCCAGCTGGCCATATCCCGCAAACGAGAATTCCTGGCTGATTCTTCGGGGGTCCTACTTACCCGTTATCCCGAGGGACTTGCCTCCGCGCTCGAAAAAATATCGCAGGACACGGAGCCATTGGAGGCCGCGAACAAGGCCACTGCCCATCTATACATAGAAAACCCGCTTCGGAACCGGCACAACGGTGTCGGTTGGTTTGCCGGTCTCTTTAATACTCACCCGCCAGTCGAGGAACGCGTCCGTAAGCTCCGGGAAATGACTTAAGCTCGGTTCAACAGAAGTGCAATCCCTCTGCCGCTTGACGGCTAAGGGATTTTTTGTTATATTATCAGGCAAACTCGAAGGGGGATCGATGAAAGAAACTAAGTGTGAAACACTACTTGGTCAGAAGATCAGGGATTTACGTAAGCAACAGAAGCTGAGCCAGACTGATATCGCGAGAGAACTCATGTGCTCGCGGGCCACTATCAGCGCGATCGAACACGGAATCATCAATATGCGCCGAAGTCCGGGAGCTTTGGGACACCTGGCTCAATTGCTTAGTGTTAATCGCGATGAGCTGGCTACCCTTGTGCAACCCGCTCCTCTTCGACCTCCGCTGCCTCCTCGAACTCCTGACAGTCTAGGGCTATTCGTCTTTCCAGAAAAGCAAATCGAAAACGTTCATGAGTGGAACCGAACGAGAAAATGGAGACTGACCGATATAGACTTCGCGAAACTAGGGCCCGCGCCGAAATGGCCAGACGATCATTTAACCGCGGTTGTCCTTGTGCCTTACCTGCAGACCATTCACCGAACGTTCAAGGAACTTTGGCTTGTTTTTGAGGCCATTCACTCGTCATCCTACGACACCCTCGCGTACGACAATGATTGCTTCGACAAACGCGGGGGGCTTCGCCTTCAGCCTGGTGTCGAGCACAAGCGCAGACTGAAATGGGAGATAATCGACTTTAGCCCTCTCAGCTATCCTCGGGAAACTACCGTGAGTAGCTACCATAACCGATCTGAAAACCTGCCAAACGCGGGCGTTCTGGCTGCCCTCGCACACTTTCCGAAGTGGGTACGCAGAATGAACGGTAGCACTATTCCTCCGGTAATTCTTCCGGGCTACCAAGTAAAAGACGACCGAGTTACCGAGGTCTTGGCAGATAAGTGGAGGCTCGTACCAGTTCTATTTTGGGTAAGGATGCGGCGCTTTCACCGAGGGCTCTGGCCCTGCTATAATTCCAATCCGTGCCAAAACGAATTTTCACACTACCCACTCACTATCCCCCGCTGGATATTGGGTCCTTGAACCCGGGGAAGCAAAGTTGCTTCTCCGGGTTCTCAAATTTTTCTCTGCTATCTAAACTTTGCCGATTAACCTTGTAAACGCCTCGGATCGGAATCCCCGGCTCTGGAAGCTCCTTGCGAGCTGTTCATAGGTGCTGCGCCCCTGCCTTTTCAACTTTTTCAAAAGTCGCTCCGCGATTTTTTTTTCGTCTTCCGGGGTTAAAAATTCTTCCAGAGCCCTCTCCGCCATTTCAGTGGGTATCTGCCTCGAAAGAAGTTTCGCTTTTATTCCGAAGAAACCAAAATCCTTATAGCGCTTGAGATTGTCTACAAAAATCTGGGCAAAGCGCTCGTCGTCAAGAAACCGAAGCTCTTCAAGCCGCCTCAGCACCGGCAGTATCTCGGTGTCGCTGAAATCACGGGTGCGGAGCTTGCGGTGAAGCTCACCCGTGGTATGTAGCCGTAGACTCAGCAATTTAACGGCTTTATCGTAAACCCCCACACCTTTCTCTTTAAATGTGTTCTTCCCCTTTTTCATAACGACCACCTTAATCTATATACCTGCCGACGATAAACCGCAAAAAGGTGTGGGGGTGAATTTTCTGATTTAAATCATCCATGCTAAAATGATATCAGCTCAGCTGTACGAATCAAGCGGATCGACTTTCGTTCTTATCCCCATTCTGCCTAGAAACTCAAAATTTATGGACATGCAAAATTTTCTAAATGAAAAATTCTCGTCGCGAGCGAAAAGCGCGCTCAAGACAGCTCAAAAAATTTCCCGAGAGCTCGCGCACCCTTTCATCGGAACTGAACATCTGCTGTATGGGATCGTGAGCGAGATCAGCTCGTTTGCATCCGAGGTTCTCCTCAAGAATCGCGTGTCAGCGGAAACCATCCGGCTGGAACTCTTGCGTCGCAATTACCAACCGGCCGGGGAAATCTGGCGGCCGAAACTCTCTGAAAACCTGCGTCTGATTTTAGAGAAATCATCGATCATCGCCAGCCGCTACCAATACCAATTTATCGGCACGGAACATTTCCTTTTTGGTATCGTCGAAGAGGATATGAACCAGGCCAAGAAAATTCTGATACGGCTGAACATCGACCCTCAGGAAATCAGGAAGAATCTTGTCTCTATTTTTGAAAACGTCTCGAAATTTCCGGAAGTCGAGAAGCCTCACGAAATACATAAACACCCCTCCGCGGACGACGCCGCTATGGCGACAACCCCCACAGCACCAGCGCTCGAATATTTCACCGTCGACCTGACGGAAAAAGCAAAACAGGGAGGGATCGATCCCCTTATCGGCCGACAAAAAGAAGTCGAGCGGATGATTTCAATTCTCAACCGCCGTACCAAAAACAACCCCGTATTGATCGGCGAACCCGGGGTTGGAAAAACAGCGATCGTCGAGGGATTGGCATTGGCGATCCGGGACCGCAAAGTTCCCGATTCGCTCTTGGATAAACGGATCCTGGCTCTCGACCTCGCACTAATCGTCGCTGGCAGTATGTTTCGCGGTGAATTTGAGAATCGGCTGAAACAGATCATAGATGAGGTCAAGTCTGCTCGCGACATCATCTTGTTCATTGATGAACTGCACACAGTAGTAGGGGCCGGTGCGACTACCGGGAGTCTCGATGCTGCCAATATCCTCAAACCGGCTCTGGCTCGCGGAGAACTGCGGGCGATCGGAGCGACCACTATGCAGGAATACAAAAAACATATTGAGACCGACGCTGCGCTGGAGCGGCGGTTTCAGCCAGTCCACATCAAAGAGCCAAATCACCGCGAAACCACCGAGATCCTCAAAGGACTGCGTCCATTCTACGAATCCCATCATGGGGTAAAGATCACAGACGAGGCGATGGACTCGGCGATCACGCTTTCCATGCGTTACATCACTGACCGGTTTCTTCCGGATAAAGCCATCGACCTCCTCGACGAAACAGCGGCATATCACAAAACAGTCAATTTTGCCTCCCAAAAGCCAAAAACTTCTATCAATACGATTGAGCGCGATCTTTCGGAACTCGGCGAACAAAAACGTCTCGCTGTGGACACAGGCGATTTCGGGGAAGCAAAACGACTCAAAAGCACGGAAGACGCACTCCTCAAACAGAAACAGAGGATGTTAAAAAGCAAGGGCTCCGAAAAAATCCCGCCCTTACAGATCACTGCGAATCACATCGCGGAAACTGTCGCCCGGATCACCGGCATTCCGATGAAGAATCTCGTGAAAGCCGAAGCTCAAAAACTCATGAACCTCGAAGCGAGGCTGAAAAAAAGATTCGTTTCCCAGCCCCATGTCATCCAGGATGTCGCCTCCAGTATCCGCCGCTCCCGAGCCGGCATCTCGTCAGCCGAACGCCCGCTGGGATCATTCATGTTCCTGGGTCCCTCGGGGGTAGGCAAAACCCTGCTCGCGAAACTGCTCGCCGAGGAAATTTTTGAGGACCCGGCCGCTCTCATCCGCATTGATATGTCCGAACTCATGGAACGACACAATGTAGCGCGCCTAATCGGCGCTCCGGCCGGATATGTCGGCTACGAAGAGGGTGGCCGCCTGACCGAAGCGGTAAAACGGCGCCCCTACTCCGTTGTTCTCTTTGACGAGCTCGAGAAGGCCCATCCTGATGTGGCAAACATGCTCCTTCAGATCCTTGAAGAAGGCGAACTGACCGACGCTGGCGGTAAGAAAATAAACTTTCGGAATACGCTGATCGTTATGACGTCGAATGTCGGACTTCCTTCGCTCAACCGCTGGGCGGAATCATATGGTTTCGCGACCGCGGGGGCCGGGGATGCGCCCGATAGCGAGGTCATCAAGCAAGGAGTGATGAAGCAGGTCCGCGAACATTTTCGTCCCGAGTTTCTCAACCGCATCGATAAGATCCTCGTCTTCCATCCTTTAACCCGCGAAGACGTCAAAAAAATCGTTAAACTGGAGGTGCAAAATTTTCAGAACCGGCTTTGGACAGAGCGCAAGCTAAAGCTTTCGCTGGACGAACCGACCATAGGCTATATCGCCGAAAAAAGTTTTGACCCCTCGCATGGCGCGAGGCTCGTGCGAAAAAACCTGCAGGATCTCCTCGAGGATCCGATAGCCAGCTTGATACTTAGCGCCAAAACCAAAGAAGGAACAAACTTAAAGGCCAAAGTAAAAACTGCCAATGGGGAGCGTCGACTCGTCATCGCCTGAAACAAAAAAACTCTTAAAAAGTCCGCCGGTCAAGTTCATTCTCGATCTGGTTTTCCCGGAATTATGCCAAGGCTGCGGCATAGAAGGGACGTATTTATGCGTGCCCTGTCAACAAAAAATCACGGCTCCTCTGAGCCGCTGTCTTTCCTGCGGAAAACCGTCGCTTCTGGGAACGACCCACCTGGAATGCCGATCACGGGAGATTTCACTCGCTGGTCTCATGGTCGCGGCTGAGTATGAATATCGCCCGGTCCGAGACCTTGTCTGGCACTATAAATACTCGCTGGTTAGGGATATCGGGGAAATTTTGGCAACCATCCTTGCCGATTATCTCGTGAGAAATGATCTGCTGGATTATTTTGAAACGGCGGCCGTGGTCCCCGTCCCCCTCCACGACCGCAGGAGGCGGCTGCGTGGTTTCAACCAAGCCGAGCTGATTGCTTATCACCTTTCCAGGAAATTTGGTTTCTCGTACCTGCCGATACTTAAAAGAATCAAGCCTACGCCGAGCCAAGTAGAATTGCCGCGCGAAGAAAGGCTTAATAATGTTCGTGGGGTTTTTGCTGCAGAACCGACTCCCAGTCTAGGAGAGAGAAAAATCATACTCATCGACGACGTCGCCACCACCGGAGCGACCTTGAACGAATGCGCAAAAGTCCTTATGCAAGGTGAGCCGCGGGAGATATGGGGATTGGTCGTGGCCAGAAATTGATGTTAAAATAACCAAGTAAGTTTTTTGAAGCTGTGCGCTGGGCTTAAGAGGTGGCCGAGGGACAAAAGGTCAGCAGTTTACCAAGCAAATAATCTTGAAATGTATCCGGAGCGGAGAGGTGGCCGAGTGGCTTAAGGCAGCAGTTTGCTAAACTGCGGGGCCCTAAAAGGCCCCTCATGGGTTCGAATCCCATCCTCTCCGCCCTGGGTGAATTTCAAATGGTGCGGGGTGAAAATCCCTGCCTCGCCTGCGAGTCAAAAACAAGCTAATTGAAAATTAGAGTACGCGAGAGGGGGTGAATATAATTGGAAGTTCCGATTAACTACCTCGCGGTCCTTGCGGCAGGCGTATCCAACATGATACTGGGCTACCTATGGTACGGCCCGCTTTTTGGAAAACAGTGGATAGCCTGGTCTGGGATGAATCAACAAAGCCTCGACGCGGCAAAGACGAAAGGCGTGGCGAAAAGTTATATCCTCATGTTCGTGGGCGCGCTGGTCATGGCCTATGTCTTGTCCCACGTCATCGTCTTTGGCAGCGCTTACACCCAAACCACAGGAATATCCGCGGGGGTCTCCTCGGCCGTCTGGAGCTGGCTCGGATTTATCGCTCCTGTCACTTTGGGCTCAGTGCTCTGGGACAACAAACCGTGGAAACTATGGATCCTCAACAACGCTTATAACTTAGTGGCCTTGGTTCTCATGGGCATCATCCTATCACTTTGGCTTTAGAAAAAATTGAAGGGGTTTACCCCGCGCCAATTAACAGGGATCTCTTGTCTTTGCGAGGACTCCGACTTCAATCGGAGGAGCCTACTTCGCCGAAGTAGCTACGAAGGCTGAACGAAGCAACCTCGCATCTAACAGGCAGATTGCCGCGCTTACGCTCGCAATGACCGGAAAATGGGATTGGCGCGGGGTTTTAAAATACTCTGATTTATGGTATAATCATGAAACAAATTTCACTCTATCCCGTCTTTACCATTGAGCCATCGAAGTGGCAGAATCTTCAAACAAAAATCAAGTTGAAGAACTTGTTCGAAAAGCGATGCGTGGAGACGAAGCCGCTTTCGGGCAGATTTATGATCTGTACTTTGAAAAAATTTACCGGTTTGTTTATTACCGGGTGAGCCACCGCGAAGCCGCCGAAGACCTTGTTTCCGAAGTTTTCATAAAGATCTGGGATCGGGTAGGCGACATAAAAGGCGCGGGAGCTTTCAACGGCTGGGCTTTTCAGATCGCTCGTAATCTGGTGATCGACTACTACCGGGCAAAGAAAGTGACGGTCAATATAGACGATCTCGAAAATGTGCTCGAGTACGACGACAATATCCTCGAGCGGACCAATTTCGATTTTGATCAACGGATGTTCATGGATGCCCTTCGGAAGCTCGGGGCTGACCAACAACTCGTACTTAAGCTTAAATTCCTCGATGAACTCGAAAACGACGAAATCGCTGTGCTCCTCAATAAATCTGAGGGGGCGATCCGGGTCATCCAGCACCGCGCGATCGCGGAACTCAAGAAACTTTTGAATCAAGAATGAACAACTTCGAACAAAACCTTCCTTCCACCATCAAAAACCTTCCCCGCAAGGCCGGTTTTGACGCGTCTGCAAAGCAGCGGGTCTGGTCTAGGATCCAAAACCATGTCCGTCAGACGCGAGCGGCGCTGAAAGAAACTGATAGGGGTTTTTTCTTCCCCGTTTTTCACCTCGGGAGACTCGCAATCACAATTCTGGCCGTGGTCATCGCTGTCGCGCTCGTCGGGAGTGCGAGCAAAGCCTCCGAAGGGAGCTTGCCGGGTGACAAGCTTTATAGCGTAAAGAAAGCCTCGGAGAAGGTGGAAAAGATTTTTGCGCAATCCGAAGAAAGCAAGGTCAAGCTGAGCATCAAGCATGCTGAGCGAAGGCTTCGTGAAGTACAGACGCTCGTTGTCGAAAAAAAAGTGGAGTCCGCAGTCGTCGCCAAAAGTTTAGAAGACCTCAAAACCGCCACGGAACAAATTGTGCAAACGGCCTCGGAAATAAACCCGGAACTGCGGTTCCATGTCGCGGATCTTCTAGAAAAAGAACAGGAAGTACTCGACTCAGTCAAGGCCGACACGGAAGGCGAACTCAAGGCCAAGGTTGAAGAAGCAATCACGGTTTCCCAGGAATCACAAGCAAAACTCGAAGCCGACTCTGAGCAAGGATCGGTCGAGGGTACCACGACGACCGAAACTGTGTCTGACGAACCAAGTTCAAGCGCTACCAGTACCTTGGCAAAGCCAAAGGACGATGTGGTCCAGAGCGACACCCCCATCCACGATGTAATCAAACTCGACGACGCCGGGGAACCCACAGATGAACCGGAAGTCCTCTCCGAACCGACCATGGGCTTCTAAAACATTCGATAGCAAAACCGCCCCTGACGGGGCGGTTTTTTTACTTGAGCTCCAAGACAACCGGGCAATGATCAGAACCCAGAACTTCCGGGAGGATCCGCGCTCCTTTTACCCGAGGTCGGAGCTTCTCACTAACAAAAAAATAATCTATCCGCCAACCGATATTCCGCGCCCTCGAATTGGCAAAGTTCGTCCACCACGTATAATGGCCACTCCCCTTTTCAAAAATTCGAAAAGTATCGACGAACCCGGTCTTGATTACTTTGTCTATTCCCTCTCGCTCCTGCTTCGTAAAGCCATGCTCGCCCTCATTTTCTTTGGGACGGGCTAGGTCGTCAGGAGTGTGGGCTACATTCAAATCGCCGCAAAATACCACCGGTTTCTTTTTCTCAAGAATTTTGCAGTACCCTAAAAAAGCGGGATCCCAAAATTTGTAACGAAGCTCGAGACGACTCAGATCCGGCTTGGAATTCGGCGTATAAACGTTGACGAGATAGAAATCCTCGAACTCCGCTGTAATGACCCGTCCTTCGCTGTTGGGATCGCCATGGCCATCGTGAGCGAGGTCATATTTCTTCACGATTTCTTTCGGAAATCCGATCACGATGCTTCTCGGCTTTTGCTTGGTGAATATGGCGGTACCACTGTAACCCTTGCGCTTGGCGGAATTCCAATATTCTTCGTACTCCGGCAAATCCACTTCGGCCTGACCCTGCTCGGCCTTGGTCTCCTGAAGACACAAGATGTCCGGCTTATATTTTTGTACGAACGGAACGAACAGTCCGCGTTTGTGAACAGCCCGAAGACCGTTAACGTTCCAAGAGATTATTTTCATTTCTAAATAAACTTACTCAACTCAACGCAACCCCGAGATAATACGGCCAGACCACAATCGCGAGTACCCCATTCCAAAAAGGAAGGTCGAGGTAACCGATCGTGAAGAGCCATCCGATAAACCACAGGCTTCCGGCGAATGTGTGGTTTTCGATCTTGATTCTCTCCATTATTTTTCAGTTAACTATTAGTTGAACTTGTATGCGGGGCGGAGACGGGAGGATTCGAACCTCCGGTGCCCTTTCGGACACTCCGGTTTTCAAGACCGGTGCATTCGTCCACTCTGCCACGTCTCCGCTCCGCATACAACTAAAGGGATTTTCAGCAAAATTATACCTCACTGCTTTCAAACCAACAAATCTTGTGATAAACTACCGCCATGGCTGACAATGAAAAATCAATACCACACAAAATAGAGTGGACCGCGCCTGAGTACCTCCATTACCCAAAAAGTTTCTGGTGGTACTTCGGGACCGGGCTCATTACTATCTTGCTAGTAGGGTACTTTGTTTTCACCCGGGAATTTTTGACTGCCACTTTATTTCTCGTCCTTGCCGTTTTGCTGTTTTTTTTCGCGAGGAAATCTCCCAGAAATTTGGATATAATACTAGGACCGGCTGGCGTCAAGATCAACTCCTTTCAGATCCCCTACCAGCAAATAAAGGCTTTCTGGATGGTGTATGACCCGCCAGAGATCAAAACCCTCAATTTTGAAACCACTGCGACGCTGAACCGGTTTCTCACTCTGCAGCTCGGAAGTCAGGACCCTGTACAGATCCGTAGATTCTTGTTAGAATTTTTAGCTGAAGACCTCGAACGCGGCGAGCATTTAACCGACCGCCTCTCCCGCGCCTTGAAATTTTGATTCAGCTGGTCCATGTCACGCGCGCCCGTAGCTCAGCGGATAGAGCATCAGCTTGCGGAGCTGGGGGTCGTAGGTTCAAATCCTGCCGGGCGCACCACTTAGAAGCCTTACCTGATTTTTCATTTATGAGAGAAAACTCATGAATCCCATGCCCACCTTCGATGAATTTTTAGACCTTGTTGATGAAAACGATAATGTTGTTGGAAAAGAAAGACGCTCGGAGGTTTACTCGAAACACCTTTCCAACTTTCGTGTCGTAAACGCATTTATCGTTAACTCAAAAAAAGAGATTTGGTTGCCCCGTCGCACCGCGGACAAAATAATTTTTCCTTTGTGCTTGGATATGAGCGTAGGTGGACACGTTGAGAGCGGCGAAAGCTATGAGGATGCGCTTAAACGCGAAGCAAAAGAGGAGCTAAATATCGATACAGACAAGGCGATAGTCCGTTTGCTGGGACATTTAACGCCCAGGAGAGACCGCATTTCGGCTTATATGAAAGTTTATGAGATAAAAATGGACGAAGCGCCGGATTATAACAAAAATGATTTTGTGGAATACTTTTGGCTCACCCCAAAAGCACTTTTTGAGCGGATTGCCGGTGGGGAAAAAACAAAGGATGATTTACCAAAGTTATTAAAGATTTTCTACGGCCGATCATCATAGATAGTGAATAGGCGCTAGAGAAAACCGCCGCGTTAGCTCTCAAAAGCTATTACGCGGCGGGGTTCATTCCCTTTTTAAGAGGGATGTGAGAATTTTAGGATACACGAACTCTCCTGGCTCCTCCATACACCATCCTTGTTGTGCACCAGGTGCTCTGCAATTAAAGTTACAAAACGGCGTCACGGTCAAGCGCAGTGGTGTCGTTTTAAGAAGCAGACCGAGATCTGCGGTTCCGAAGGATTCAGACAATTTTTGCTTCAGCGCTTCCGGTCTCCCAAAATATTCCGACAGTTGGAACCCAAGGTCCCGGCGCATATAGCAAAAATATAGATGGAGGCGGGGGTCAACGCGGACGTAGTCCCCGAACCCCTCCTCGCACTCGTTCTTAAACAAGCATGAGGCGCACGGCTGCTCGCCGCGATCCAACTTATCGCCTAGCTTCACTTCAACCGATCCGCCTCCTACGAGACGAAAACGGAGACGTCCCCGGCCAAGCCTTTTTCTCTCTCTTACAATCGCCGCTGTACGGGGCAAAACTGATGCGCGCACAACAGATCGCCAGTCCTGATAAAACGACTCGTATGTTGAGGCGCTTTGTGGGGTCCATAGAAGCGTATAGAGTTTGAGTCGACTTCGATACCGTTCTATGAACGACAGCTGTTCGGGAATATCGTCGGTATACCCCTTGTGGAGCACGCGATTGAAAGAAACCTTTATCCCCGATTCAAGCGCTAGGGTTACACCGCGCATAAACCGGCTATAATCACCATAACCGCCGGATATTTCTCGGAACATTAGAGGATCGGTTGAATGCCAGCTCGTTCGTATCAGTGAAAGGCCAGCATTACTTAGACTGTGAGCAAAGGTATCTAAGAGCTGACCGTTGGTTGTCATCGAAACCTTGCAGCCACGCTCCGTGAGCGCAATAACGACATCGTTTATTCGAAGTTTCCCATCTTTCCACAAGAGCGGCTCAAGCGCCCCAATTTCCACTTCAGGTGAACCTCCCATACAACTCCACGTATCAACAACGGCCATAATATCAGCAAACGAAAGCGGTTTCAGACTCATGTCATTCCTCCCTAGTAACGATTCGTTTGATAGTTGTTGCTACAACCTCAGGTGTTACGTCACTGGTGTCGACGTAGATTAGACCTAACGAAAGGAAGGTTTCAGCGACCTGATCGAGGAAGCTGCCATCTGCCTCAATTTTTGCGTCACTGCGTATCATTGCGCGTTCAAGTATTCGCCTATTACGAACCTCAGAACGTGCACCGAGCAAAAACGCAAAGTCAGGCTTGAGAAGCCCGTTGTCGTTGTGGATGAGCCGAATGCGAGCATCCATTACGATATGGTATGTTGCTGTCGTGGTTATGTAATGCTCACAAACCACGGAGGTGTTTTCCAGTAGCCGCCTTATCTTGGCGGAATCAAACTGCGTCGCCAAACGGTAAAAACAATATCGTTCGAGCGGTGTTGCGTGAGCGTCAACCTCGTCTCGCCACTGGGCGAAAACACCAGAGGGAGATTTATGATATTGGAAAGACCCATCGGAGGCAAGAAGTTTTGCCACGGTGGTTTTACCGACACCGTCAACGCCGTCAAGGCTGATGAAGATACGTTTCGATTTCATGTCGCCCCCTCTAGGCTACCGCGATAACGCTGAATCGTCTTGTCGTTCCTTGAATTTTCAGTTCGACTTCGTCACCGGCTGAGGCACCCATGAATGCCCGCGCCATCGGTGCTCCAACAGTAAGGACGGTGATTTCTTCGCCATCCACTTCGTACTTGCTTCCGCCCCCTGCGGGCAGTAGAAAGTACTTTGCTCTAGTTCCATCATCAAGGTTTTGAGCCTCAATAACGGCATAGCTAGAGCACTTAGTGACAGTCGGGGGGGCACGCATGAGGAGTTCCAATGCGTTCAGCGCTCGCAAAGTTTCACTGATAGTATTTTCAATAGCCTCAACACGTCGACTCATCTGCCACCTTGTAGTATCACTATGTGACTGCATCGCGCCAGGAGCATCAATCACGGCCTGTTTAGCAGTCGCGAGATTTTGTTTTGCACTTTCACTATTCTCTTTGAGCTTGTCAATGACGCGCTGCAAGAGCTCGTGTTTTATCATTTTCTCTCCTATCCAGCATGTGAAGGTACTATTCAACGATTCAGGGGGGCCCGAACCATCGTTTATGGATAACACATTCGGCCAGTCTTGTAAAGCTTCGACAACGATCATAGCACACACTAGTCTTAGAAGGGAATTTTTAGTAAAATGAGTTCGAGTTGGTTCATAGAGCTCCACCATAGCAAAAAATTGACTATAATCCGAAAATGCTCTCCTGGAACGACAATGTCAATAAATTGCATCTCGTAAGCCCCTCTGCAGAAGGGGCTTTGCTTTCTTTGGGGATAAAAACCATTCGCGACCTCGTGCATCATTTTCCGAGACAGTGGCAGGATCTAAGCGAAGTTCAGTCAATCGCCGCCGCTCGTCCGGGTGAGAGCATCAATCTGCGCGCCACGATAAAACGATTGAACGAGAGAAGAACCAAGTGGCGGCGTATGCACCTCACCGACGCGCTCCTCGAGGATAAAACCGGAAATATCACAGCGATATGGTTCAATCAGCCCTTCCTGAAACGAGTCCTCAAACCGGGAAAGGAATACTACTTCACGGGAAAAGCGCAGATCTACGAGTCAGACAAAGGCAAGCCCGCTCTTCAAATCCAGAACCCCTCCTTCGAGCTAGTGAAGTCTGAAACGATCCATACCGCAGGGATTGTTCCGGTGTATCCACTCACGGAAGGCATTACCCAAAAACAGTTCCGTTACTGGATGAGCCAGGCGGTAGAAGGCGCCGGGCTGGTCCCCGACCATCTTCCCGCCGAGCTTCGGGAACAAAACAAACTGCCGGAGCTCGCGCAGGCCCTCCGGAATATCCACTTTCCAAAAAATGCCGAGGAGCTCGCGCAGGCCAAGAAACGACTTGCCTTCGACGAGCTATTTATTTTCCAGCTGGCTCTGCTCTCATTTAAAAACAAACTCAAAAGTCTTCCTTCCCCGGTGATCCCCTTTGAAACTGAAAATATCAAATCCTTCGTTTCTTCCCTGCCCTTCACTCTTACGCCCTCCCAACGGCTCGCCGCCTGGGAAATCCTGCAAGATATCCAGCAACCTCACCCAATGAACCGCCTGCTAGAGGGTGAGGTTGGTTCAGGAAAAACCGTTGTGGCGGGGCTGGCAATGTACCAGACGGCACTGGGGGGCTGGCAGTCGGTTTTGCTTGCCCCCACGGAAATACTCGCGTGGCAACACTACCAGACACTGAACAATCTCCTTGAGCACGCCGACATCCCAATCGCACTCCTCACCCGAACGCACAAAACATCATCTCTTTCCGTCATTGCGAGGAACGAAATGACGAAGCAATCCCAGGAAGAGATTGCCGCGCCCCGACTTGGCGTCGGAGCTCGCAACGACGACTTATTGTCAGACATGGCTAACGGTAAAATCAAAATCATTGTCGGTACCCACGCGCTCCTGCAGGACAGAGTCCAGTTCAAGAAGATCGGCCTTCTGATCGTAGACGAACAACATCGCTTCGGCGTAAAGCAACGGGGCGCCCTGCTTCGGTCCGAAGGGCGCGGTCTGGTACCCCATCTGCTCTCTATGAGCGCTACGCCGATCCCGAGGACTTTGGCTTTGACACTCTATGGGGATCTGGACATCTCAATTCTTAAGGAGCTCCCCAAGGGAAGAAAAAAAATCATCACCCGCCTCGTGTCCCCCGAAAAAAGGACAGTGGCATATGAATTCATAACCAAACTCCTTAAAACCGGCAGGCAAATGTATGTTGTCACTCCGCTTATAGAAGAAAGCGATGCTCTCGGCGTAAAATCCGCGACGCTGGAAGCCACCCGTCTGCAAAAAGACGTCTTTCCTGGGTTCCGCGTGGGGCTCCTGCACGGCCGCCTCAAAGGACCGGAAAAACAAAAAGTAATGGATGACTTCCAAAATAATAAAATCCATATCCTCGTGAGCACCACGGTCATCGAAGTCGGCGTTGATGTTCCTAACGCAGCTATAATGCTCATCGAAAATGCGGAACGTTTTGGCCTCTCCCAGCTCCACCAACTTCGCGGCCGTGTGGGGCGGGGCGAGCACCAGTCCTATTGCCTGCTGTTCGCGGAAGCGACGAACGAGTACACGCTCAGTCGCTTGCAGGCCGTAGTCGAGTCGAACGACGGATTCGCGCTCGCCGATAAAGACTTGGAGCTCCGGGGACCCGGCGAGGTCATTGGAACGAAACAATCGGGTTATCTGCCCTTAAAAATCGCGACTCTTTCCGACCGACAAACTGCCAAACTTGCAAAAAAAGAAGCGGAAAAACTCCTAAAAATAGCGGGTTACCTAAACGAACACCCTCTACTGCAGGACAAAGTTAATGCCATCGCCAAGGACGCGCATTTGGAGTAGTCAGAGACTCTTGTTTATTTGGGATAATAAGTGGTTGACGCAAAATCCTGGAGGTGTAGAATGGCCTAAAAGCGGCCTCTCACTTCCCAACCCTAACGGCTTTTACTAAACCGGACATCTAGAAACCCCGGTGACGGCTGAAGCCATGTTCGTCCCTGCATGTCAATGCGCCGCGACCCAAGGAGGAAAATCTCGATAGGAGAATCTGCTATGCGCGCGGAACCTCAACCACCTAAACCGGTCGTTTTCAACGATTCCATGTTCTATCTTGTCCCCAAGGGGATGCGGATAGTGGTCAGCCTCAATGGCGAAGCCAAGCGCTGTCCATCGATCCCGCCCCGCCTAAGGAACAAGGTGGTCGTCATCGGCATCGAAGCCAAACCAGACAACAGGCTTCTGATCGCCGATCCAGGCAGTATCGCCACACGGAAACGATGGTGCACCATCAGCCCCCGCCGCCTCGAAATACCCGAACATGAACTCGAGGCACTCCAGAACCTCAGACCGAAAACTTAGCAGCCCCAGTATCGGCATCCCTGATAAGGGGTGCAAACTGTTGAATCTAGGAATGCCGATACCACTAGCCCACCGCTTCGGTCCCTTACCGAAAGCTCTACAGGGAGGCCACCCAGACGGCCTCCCTTGTTTTTTTACCCCTACACCAAACAAGTCTAGGAGGCGAGGGACTGATTGATGCGTCTGAATAGTTGCAGACGAGCGCGACCTCTCAATTTCAAGTTCAGCTCCCGATGCCTCGCCTCCGCTTCTGACGCGTAAGCCTCATAATAGACCAACCGAAAAGGGGCTCTGTTTCTAGTCGATTCAACAAAACCAGCATTATGCTCTTTGAATCTCTTCTTCAGGTTGTTCGTGGACCCGATATAAAGCTCGCCATCTTTGGAACTTTTTAGGATATACATGAAGAACATAATGTGAGACTTGTTCTGGTGTGGGGGTGAATTTACTGACTAATGTCTACTCGATACAAAAAGCCGCTGCCCGAAGCGACCAACAAGACAAATGTTTTGCTAGGGTGCACCTGCAGCCGCTCCACACGGAGAGCATTCCCTTCCGGAAACCGGAACACTTCCTTGACCTCCGCGGTGGCGGGCCGGTAACGAAGCAGGCCCAAGGCCCCGGGAAGAAAAATTTCCGCACCGTCCCCGCTCCAGCTGACCTGATCTATCTCCCCAAACAGTCCTATGTTCGTGAGTACGCGGGACGACAATTCATAAAGCGCGAGAGCCGCGACTCCGCTCTGATTATTTTTTGATACCAGCAGTTTGCTGCCGTCAGGAGAGAACTTTGCTCCTCGGTAAAAACCCGCTTCTCCCAGCTGATCAAACTTGCCCGTAAACAGATCGACCAGGAAGAACGGGGATGGTGTTAGGGAACTCGTGCTCCACGCGGCGAGTTCGTGACCGTTCGGAGAAACAGCGAAATCATAGTCAGGGCGGAACAGGTCGCCGACTTTCGCGAAATTATTTCCGTCCGCGTCCGCAATTTTGAGCTCATGCCCACCAGTCGAGGTAAGCCGGTCGTATACGACTTTGTCCCCCGTCGGCAGAAATCGGGGGTTTCTGATGGCCGAATCGAATTCCACGAACCGATCGTTAAAAGAATCGAAAGATAGGTAGCGGACATGGCCGTCCAGATTCTGCTCGATGAGAAAATTTTCGCCCTCCATTGGCCATATTACTCCTGTAACGCCAATAACGGCTTCCGGCAGGACAATTTCCTCTTTTGGGACGCTTCCATCAGTTCTTTGCCGATAAAGCTTGCTGCCGATCATGAACCAGACAAGGTCCCCATTTTCGGAAAAAATCGGGGAAATAACTTTCTCCTCTACGATCGCTCGGATTTTTGGCAAATTAACCGAGTCCGGACCGGCATTTTCGTCTCCCCCGCCGCTGCTCACGAAAAAATAAACCGCCGCCGCCGCGATCAGAAGCAAGACAGCGGCTAGTAGAAGCGATACGAAGGTCTTAGTCCTCATAAATTGTTATTGGGTATTTATCGGCCCGCTGTCGCGGTCGCACGAACCCAGACTGATATGCACGTGGGTCGCCCCCACTTCAGTACAAGGAACGGCGGTCCCGCTGCTATTTTCACAAGTGGCGCGCTTGAGTGCAATCCCGGAATCACGCGCTGCCTGCAAAACTGCCGCGCCCTGCGAACCGACACCAACAAAATCCACCGCCAGCGCACCGGTACTGCCGGTACTACCGCCATAGTGACAGGAGCTAGTCGCGTGCGAACATGCGGGCTCGCAAATAGGTATCCCCCGCGTGGTATTGCAAAGTGGGTAAGTTTCATCGTAGGTATGCGTGACCATTGGACCAACTTCTCCCTCGATGAAGCGTATCAAATCCTGCAGTTGCGGATCCTCGGTTCTAGGATTGACCGGCGTGTTGTATTGCCTTGCGAGCTCCGTCGGATTCTGCTCGCAAAGCTGTGTGGTGGCGCCAGTCAATGCCCCGCTCACGGGCTCCAGATATTTGCAGTAATCCGTATCGAGTATCCCCAAAAAAGCCCCGACTTTTGACGCTGACCTTGCGGCCGTGCCCGTCCAAGTATCGCTCGTGCACAAATAAGCAAGCACCACGATGATGACGAAAATCACCAGAGCGACCCCCAGAATCGCGAGGAGTACTGGCACAACATAGGGAGCGATTGCCGCGATGACTGCAGTGGCAGCGGAGCGCACTCCCTGCACGACTGCTTTCTGGGCGGCTTTCTTTGCCGCTTGTTTCCCTGCCTGCTTAACTTGCTGTCTAGCTATTTGAGCGACCTGCTGTCTCCGCCTCTGCCGCTCCTGCTGTTTTTGTTTCTCGAGTTCTTCCTGCTGGAGTCGCTCCTCGGCCGCGCGCTCTTCCAGCTCGTCTCGTGTGTCGATAGCCATGTTCAGGGTTTGAATAGATATTGTCATCCTGCAATTCCTACCCGTTCCGCAGGCGGGGATTCAGGATTCAGAAATGAAAACCTTTAAACTAATCTGCGAAGTCCTGGATTCCCGCCTTCGCGGGAATGACAGAAAAGGAGCAATGCTCAACTTATTTTAAGCCCCCGCCAATTCGTCTTTGGCTCTCTGGATCTCGAGGCGTTGTTTCGGGTCAGTGGTGATGATCTGGTCCTCGGTGTACGAAGCGACCACGCGGATGGCGACATGCTTCATGCCGGCGAAGAAAATCCCCTCGCCGACCTCAGACTCCAGCAAAAGATACTTCTCTCCCTCAGTGAGGAAAAAAGTCTCAGCCACGAAATCGATAGCGGCCGGGGACTGTTTGAGCAAGAATTGGATGGACGAGTTGGTGACTATCGGCTTGCCATAGGGGCTCTGCAAGAAATCCTGCACGTCCTGTGTGATGGTCGTAACTCCCAGATAATATTTGCGGGCGCGCTTGGCAACCCCGAAGAGAAAACGGGCGGAGTCTTCGTTCTGCATCATCCACCACGCCTCATCGATCACCAAAATCCTTTTCTTCAAGGTCGAGCGGACCTCGTTCCAGATGTAGTTCAGGAGAACATAGATCGCGATCGGCCGCAGGGTGTCTTCGAGATCACGGACCGAAAAAATCATCAACTGGTTGTCGACATTGATGTTGGTCGGATGATTGAAAATTCCAGAGAATGTGCCGTCGGTGTATTTGGTGAGGCGCTGGGCGAGGCTCTCCCCGCCAGTGATCCCTCCCAGAACATTTACCAGATCGCTCATGGTGGGCACTTCCAGCCCGGTAAATTCGGTGGTCTGCGGAGTAATGTCATGAGTGGCGTAGGTTTCCCAGATCGCCCGGTCCATGATGGCCTCCTCGGTGGGATTGAGTTTGCCGAGCATGAGGTTCATGAGCCCCATGAGGTTGATGACTGCCGAACGCAGGACATCTTCCGGCGACTCCCCTTCGATGGCTTTCGGCAGGTCGAAAGGATTGATGCGCGACTGAGAATTGAGGGAAACGTTGAGGTAAGAACCCCCGACCGCTTCCGCGAGATGCTGGTACTCGTTCTCCGGGTCCACCACGATAACGTCCGTACCGAGCATCATCGAACGCAAGATCTCGAGCTTTACCGTGTAGGATTTCCCGGCTCCGGATTTGGCGAACACCACGGAGTTCGCGTTTTCCATCTGGAACCGATCGAAAAGTATCAAACTATTATTATGGCGATTGATGCCATAAAGAATTCCGTCGTTGCTGGTCAATTCTGAGGAGACGAATGGAAATGTCGTGGAAAGCGGCCCGGTATTCATGTTCGACGAGATCGCCAGTTCATCATCTCCGAGCGGCAAAGTCGAATTGAATCCGGCTTCCGCCTGCAAAATCGCCGGTTTGACGACGATGAGCTTGGAACTGAGCATGGACTCGATATTTGTCGCGGTTTTGTTGAGCGCTGGGAGGTCGTCCCCGTAGATAGTGAAATACAACGAGAAACGAAAATATCGCTCGGTTCCCTGCTGGAGGCGGTCCCGAAGCTCCTCGGCATCGTGGAAAGCAGTCTCCAACTGCGGATCGCGGACCTCTCCCTTATCCTCGTTGATAGAAATGGAGGCTTCCAGCTGACCTACTTTGTCGCGGAGCTTCTTCATCACGACGTCCGACTCCATCGGGTAGATAAAAAGTGAAATATCCATGGCCACGTCGAGGTTGATGATCGGCGACAGCCAGTCCGTGGCGATATACCGAGGATAAGTGAGCACAAAAAAAGTCCGCGCGTACTTTCCCGAAACCTGGAGGTGATTGGTGTCGATGCGCATAGCCGAAGGAGCAATGAGATCCTTGATGGACGTCATGCCCTTGCGGTAGGCGCGCTCGGCCTCGAGAAGGGCGCGGGCGTTTGACTTTGGTGCGGATTTTTCTTTTTGGAATAGCATAGTTGAACTGAAGAACTTAAAAACCGAGAAACGGAAAAACCGAGAGACCAGGGCTCGTTCTTTCGTTCTTACGTTCTTTCGTACCTTGGTTTATTTCTATTTTGCTCATACGGTTGGCTGGACTCTGCCCTCGCTCAGATCTATCTCGGAAAGCGAATCACCGTGTATGGTGGCGGTAGTTTCAAAATTATACGAAGCGTACAGGAGCTCCACCAGCTCCTCTGTTTTGAGCAAAATACTCCGAAGCCCCATGCTACCGAGCCCTCCCTGAACGTGATTGATCCGGTCCTCGAGCTTCACTTTGGCCCTCTCGAAATCCTCTTGCCGGTTCGCTATGTCTCTCGCGGGACTCATTATCTTTCCCAGTCTGCCCATGAATGTTTCCTTTGCGACAGCCGCTGAATATGGAATTACCACATAAAAAGTTTTGCTCATGATATTCGCGTACTCGATGAGCCGCGCGACATATTCGATATATTCGCTCATCTGGATCCGCAGGAGCTCATTGGTCTGCCCGGCTGTGAGGCCGCGGAGTTTGGTCAAATAAGACTGGATATCGAGTATCCGGGAATGAATGAGCACCTGAATCGGGAAATCCAGGGAATTGAGAAAATTCTGATAACCGGAGACGAGCGCGTTCTGCTCGTCCTCTGATTTCAAAGCAAAGTTGGTCGACGAAACGGCGAGTACTGCCCGGAGGCTTCCGTCTTTCATCACAATGGTGTCCCCCTTGATCTCGGAGATACTCAAATACTTCTGTGTGGACACAGCCGGTTTTGACCTGGTAATTTTTCCGCCCTGCATTTCCTGCTTTGCCATAAAAAGAAACCTAAGAACTTAAGAACCGAGGAACCAAAGAACTAAAAACCCCTGCTGTTCTTCCGTTCTTTCGTTTTTCTGTTTTTGAGTTGTCATATCTGACTCAACCACTTACCTCTCATTCCCCCGCTGTGTATCAGGCGCTCTTCTTCCGCGGTTTTCTGATCGAGCAGGTATGAGAGTTTTTTGAGCCGGCCACTGACTTGTTCGGACTCATCCGCCGTCATCGCGTGCTGGGTCTGCAGCTCAACCTTTTTCACCATCGGCGCCATGAATTCCCCTGTACGGGAAAAAATCCTGTCCCTGGGGCTCGATACAAATTTGACTATGGCGGGGATATTGGACATGACTGGCCGGCCATTGAATTTCCCAAAAGCCATAGCAAGCGAGACAATAGCGACCGGCAATCCAAAAAGGAAAAAAATGAAGCTGAATTTGAAAATGCTCCAGATGCCGAGGGTCAGAAGACCTCCGCCGAGGATAAACAAAAATTGCTTCAAGGTAAGCCCTGCGATGAGCTTGTCCTCTATCTCGATAAATTGCGGAACGCTATACTGCATAGTAAAACCCAAAAACGTAAGAACTAAAAAACGAATGAACATAAGAACTTAGGAACCGGAATTTCGTACCTTCGAGCTAAACGCTTTTAATTGTCGGGAAATATTATCCAATTTACTTAAAGACTTTTCTTGCTCTTCCGTAGATATATAACCGTCGTCCATAGCGGCATCCAGGCAAGCCACAACCTCGTTTACAGATGTTAAAGCTGTATTTAAGAACCTGCTAAAATCAATATCTGAATATCTATCCGATCCTTCCGCTATATTTAAAAGTATCGAGTCTAATGCTCTCCATAACTGAGAAGTCAACGCGTACTGTTCCGTTTTCGGAAACTTCTTTTTACTCAGGGCTTTTAACTCGATTCGCAACTCCCGAACAGCCTTATAAACTGGAAATTCCCTAAAGCGGAAAAGCTGGGTTTTTGTAAATTCTTTGGTTTCTACACGCATTTATTTTCAAAAATATTATATCAATTATGGCAAAAAAATGCAAAAAGTGGCTTTCGCCACCCTTTTCTCCAGTTCTTAAGTTTCTAGGTTTCTCGGTTGTTTAGCCCAGCTTGCTGCGAAGATTCGTGCGAAAATCCGCCATGGCTTCAAATTCGCTTCTCGTGAGTGGTCCGTCCTGTTTTTTCATGATGTTGAGACCGCTCTCCAGATATGCCCGATAAAGAGGACTGTGTTCAAAGGCCATGATCAAAGTATCAACCGACGTATGAGTCCGTTTCCTGGCCTCCGATGCTTTGTGCGCCAGGTCTTCGAGGAATGTATAAATAGAACCGGCCTGCCTCATTTTTTCCAGAGTGATACTCCGAAGTTCCGCGGCATCTGCTGGGTCGGACTCGGCCTTCCTAACCGCCGGAATTTTTGACTCGATAATTGTCCCGACCGGGGCCTGCAAAGGCGAAACGCCCGCCGACGAGGCAGGTGGACGGCCCGGGATGGGCGACTTCGGATTTGGTTCGGCTTTCTCTGCTCCAGTCGCTAGTCGCTTATCGCTCGTCGCTACTCCTGGGGCTTTGATCGCAAGGATCCGATCCAGCTCTTTGATGTGTTCCGCTGTCATGTGCGGCAGCGCTGAAAGCCACTCGT
>Ga0209541_10001277_pt1 | contig 50565 bp, 45 predicted proteins | sample RifCSPlowO2_01_FD_184027 | JGI IMG/M metagenome (GOLD analysis project Ga0209541, IMG submission 184027) | Groundwater microbial communities from Rifle, Colorado - Rifle CSP2_plank lowO2_0.1 (SPAdes) (version 2) | ecosystem: Environmental > Aquatic > Deep subsurface > Groundwater | place... | reverse complement strand
AGGCGCAAGTGTCATTCGTCAAAATCCTGCGGATTTTGCCCGAAATAGTTTCGAACTTCGTCCAATACACACCGCCAGATGGAGGTCCTGCGGAATACACAAAGAAAAAGGACCCACGACGACACATGTCGTGCGGGCCCTTCGTTAGTTGGTCTGATCGACCGCGTGGTTCAGCCTTTCGAGCCGGCCTCGCGAACAACTTCGACCGTGTCGCCCGGGTTGACGGTGGTGGTTTCGACCACTGACTTCCCGTTGAGCAACACTCGGCGTTTGCCGTCGGGGATGTTCATCACGGTCGCGTAGCGTGCGATGACGACGCCGACGATGGTAATGGCTCCCTCGGGCAAATCGATTTCCTGGATGTTCGCCCCGGAAATCAGTGTGGCTTGTCTGGCACTCATCGCGTTTCTCCATTGCGATTGATGGGGCGGACTGCCCCCGTTAACAGATCAAAGTAGGCTTCTGTATAGGGCAGGGTTTTTACGGTCACGAGCCAGAAGGCGTTGAGCATAAGGCTCGCGGCCAAAAGGTTCGTGAATATGAGCTGAGGAGACCCCGCCCGGGCGAGCTCCTCACAACTCATTTCGTCCGGATTCCGATCTTTTGGATCGGCTATTTCCGGGTGTAGGTGCGTGAGGGGCGGGGTGATGTCCCGTCCTTCCCACCGCACATACACTTGTACATTTCCGTCGGCGTATTCGTTGCCGCCGGAGATAAGAACGACTGACTGCAGTGACGCGCAGTGTTCAGAGAGGAGAAGCCGTGTCGCGTGGTTGTCCACGCACGAAAACACAATATCTCCTTCCCTAATGAACACAAACGCGTTTTCTGTCGTCAGGTAGATCGGCCTTGGCTCTATCTCGAGGCGAGGGAATCGCTTTGCGAGTACCTCACTCGTGACTTCAGCCTTGTTACCGAGTCGGTCGAACTCTTGGCGTTCGGCGTTTTTTGTTTCGTACCGATCGCCATCCAGCACGACAATGTGCGACCTTTGGGGCAGATTGTCAAGGTAACGGCAGAGGGGCGGCAGCAGGTGTGTCCCGATGCCCCCGGCGCCGATGATTTTGATTTCCATCAGCGTATGTCCTCTTTGAAATCCAACGCGAGACTGGAGGCACTATGTCGACGGTGAGGAGGAAACACATCCACGTACCCATGTCCACCGAGCGGTTCGAACGCTCCGGTGAACACCGCCCAACGTTTTTTCTTGACGCGCCTTACCCATTCATCCGGCACTATCCAGTCACGGAGAATGCCGAACGGGATGGTATACAGCGTATTGTGCTGTGGCATGCTGAGATATTGCGGAGAAACTTGCCCGGCTTTCGCTGGAGTCTCGTCTTCTTGCCTCACGCGAACGATGTGTTCGTAAGCGAGTGGGAAACGATTCCCGTTCACCACGAACTCGCCGTCCATGCCGAACTTCGGAAAGTGATCCAGGAGCCCGATGGTGATGTGAATGCCATCATGGCTCGCCTCATCGCCGATATCCGTTCCGGAATGGAACGCGCTCATCGTGCAGTGCGAATGCATAGTGCCAACGCACTGGTAACCTGGCAAACGCTCGCTCAGGATGTAGTCGACGTGAGCACTTGTCGCTTCCTGTTTGGGTACCGTGATGTCCCACCCCTGCTTCGCGCTGTAATGGAGCAACACGGCCGACTCGATTCCCTTCTTTTTGTACACTGTGTGTAAGAAAAGGACCGCTTTGGCAAACACCGTGCTCGCCATGCGTGGTAGAAGCAGTCTCACCTCTGTTGTTTGCGGCAGAAGCCCGTCGATGTTTTTGACAGGCACTGTAGCCTCAACCCAGCCAGTCTGTTTGTGGACGAAGGTGCCATTCCCTGCGACAACGAAGTAGTTCGCGTCGGAGGGTGGGGGCGACCCGTCATTCAGATGCACTTTCATGGCACTCTCCGTGTTCTGAGGTCTGTTGATTCGTGGGGTGAAGCATCTTGCACCAACCCAATCCACTTGACTCTATCATCGACTTCTTGGACGAGCCTTGTTCTGAACTGCTCGCCCTGAGCCGCCGCATAATCGAGGAGGGTAGGCACTTGAGCGAAGATTTCCTTCGCCGCTTCCGCAACCATGCCTTTGATGTCCTCAGCCCCTTCGGAGAAAAGCTTTTTCAGATCCCTCTTCAGGACTTTTGAAGGCACTTCCTCGATTTTCCATCCTGGTATCAGCTGCAAAGCCGCTTCCATGATGTCCCCACCCACACGTTCCGCAACTCGGTTAAGAGATTCGGAGACGACGTGGAGAGGATCACTCTCAGTTCTCTGTCCGTGATCGGAAACGCGTCGTACATATTCATCAAGCGTACCGAACCTAGAGGGTAGCCATTTGAGAGAGAGAACGAAACGCGGATCCCGAGCGCTTTCATTTTGCCAGTGGTCAAGCGAACGGATTTTATCAATCCGTTGCATGCTGGCCCTAAAGGTATCGCTGAGGTCACCGTTGAATCCGCTCCCCCAGAAGCTGTCGAGGACGCGTTCCGCCTTCTCCCCCAGAGAAATGCCGCTGTCCTCCCTTAACAAGCCAGGGAAGCACACGCAACTCCCGTCCGTCGTATTGGGCAACGCAGCGGCGTAGAGTGTGTCCTTAATATTCTTTAACCGCTCGTTGCGGAAAAAGACGTATAGGCCGCTGAAGTCTCCACCGCGATTGAAGCAAATAATGAAGACGGAGAAGGGAAAAGAGAGTCGATATTTCTGATAAGAGCGGGGCTCCTCGCGATTACCGAATTGCACCGTTCGAACGGCAGGCGGTTGTTCGATAACATACAACCGCGATCCATTCGCATTGCGGAAGAAAAAACGCGTTCCATTCGGAAGCGAGTCTTCACCCGAGTTAACAGTGCTCCTGGATCTCTCTACATCCTCCCTAACCGCAAGGAGCAATTCCGCAGAACGGCGTTGCATACCGGCAGTAAAGAGAGCCCTCCCTTGCTCACTGACGTTTGTGATGAGAGTCTGCCGATGAGTTTCGGCAAGCTTTTGGATCATCGCGATCGGCATTTGCTTGAGCAACAGAGTTACCCGTTCCTGAAGTCGGTTGTTAAGTGCCTGCTGCTGTTCCATGGCCCGCGATTCGAACCACTGACTAGCAGCCTGCGACACAGTGGCGATAAGAGTGCGGTACCATTTGGTCACGCGCTCGGTGATGAAGGGAGGGAGACCGGCCAAAGCCGATATCAACTCCTGTCGTGTCGCCGCGGCAGCTTCTTTACGAAGTCGCTCCTCGCGGGCAGCACGTATGCCAAAAAGGTCCATTTTCTGTCCTTTCATTGTCAACGTTCAATTGGAATCTGGGAACTACTATATATTATGTATGTCGAGTTGTCAATATATATATCGCCAGGAGGGCTCCAACAAAAAAACACGCGGTACTGCGACTGCATACCGCGCGTGAGAAGGATTCGTCGTGAGGATTTCAGTATGGCTCTGCCCCAACAACATCGTCGTCAACCCTTATCGCCTCTACCGGCGCATCCACTCGTCTTGCTGGATCAAGGCTCTCCGACAAAGAAGTAGCGCGAGTAGTTAATACTGTTTTTGGGCAAAAGTAGGAACATCGAATAAGGCAGGTTTTTCTTTGTAGATTTGTCTTAAGTCACGTACAATTTTATCAACGCTCCTGAAATCAAGCCGTTTCGGTTCAAAGTTCCGCCAATCGTCACCGTAACGGCAATTTCTGATATCGTTTCTATGCCGAGTAAAGACAAAATCCAACGCTGTCCGTGGGTGCCGGACGAAGACGAGCTCTACATCGCCTACCACGACAGCGAGTGGGGCGTGCCGGTCTATGACGACCGGCGGATTTTTGAGTTTCTCGTGCTTGAAACATTTCAGGCAGGTTTGTCGTGGCGCACCGTGCTTCACAAACGCGCGCACTTCCGAGAGGCATTCTCTGGATTTGAGTATGAAAAAATTGCCCGATTTTCGGATGCAAAAGTGGCGGCACTTCTCAAAGACGAGCGCATCATACGAAACCGCGCAAAGATAAAGGCGGCAATCCAAAACGCGAAATGTCTTCTCGCGGTGCGAAAAGAGTTTGGGACTTTTTCAAAATACATGTGGTCATTTGTACAAGGGAAACCCATCGTACATGAGCTCCGCACCATCGCCGACTACCCGCCCTACACTAACGAGGCAGTCGTGTTTGCAAAAGATTTAAAAAAACGGGGATTTTCTTTTCTCGGCCCAACCGTCGTCTACTCACACATGCAGGCGATTGGCATGGTAAACGACCACACTATTTCCTGCTTCCGATTTAAAAGCGTCTAGAGTATATTCAAAAAAAGAACCCCCCTTCGCGGCAGACCGCTCTGGAGGGTTGACCTTGGAATCTAGACGAGTACGGCTTCTGCAGTACAACCAGCGCGCCCGAAAATACGTGTGTATCGCGCAATTTCTTCTTTCGGGCCCGTGGCTTTGTTGCTGTTGTCCGAAAGCTTCACCACAGGATGCCACTCGGTCTCGCCCGTCCGCCGCGCCGCTACCGCTTTGCAGACCATTGAGAACGGGCGGAACAATGTGCTTGCGGGGTGGTCGGCAGGGTAACAGTCGCGGAAATCATTTCCGAGAAGCGTGCCCCAACCGAAGGATACTTGAATCCGGCTCGCAAAATGTTCGTAAAGCCGGATTATGGAATCCGTGTCAAGACCGTCGGAGAAAATGATGAGCTTTTCTCGTGGGTCAACACCGCGCTTTTTCAACCACCCAATGTAGGCTTCGCCACGCGAAATCGGATCGCCTGAATCCTGCCGGAATCCGCGCCACGACTCAAGTCCTGCCGGCGCACCCGCCAAAAATTGCTCGGTGCCGAAGGTATCCGGCAAAAAAATCCGCAGACCCTGCCCGTACAAACTCTCCCATTTTGAGAGAATTTCATATTGGGCAACGCGCTTTTCTTCGTCAGAATCTGCAAGCGCCGTTACTACTTGAGGAAGTTCGTGCGCGTTGGTGCCAATCGGAACGAGGTCGTAGTGGAAGGCCATCCACGTATTGGATGTCCCCACGAATTGTTTGTTTGACACTTCTTGGCAAAGTCCAACCATGGATTTTTGCCACAGAAAACTGTGGCGGCGACGTTGACTAAAATCGGCCCACCGAATATCACGATACTGCCGAAGTTTTTCAAGCTTTGTGTAGAGACGGTTCTTCGCGCGTGTATACACCATCTCTAGCTCGTGATCGCGAAGCTTGCGCATGAGGGCGCGATAATACAATTCGGAAATAATCGCAAGCGCAATCGTTTCCCACATGGAAACTTCCGCCCATGGTCCTGAAAATTTCAGTTCAAACGAGGTGCCGCGCCGACGAAGATCGTAGGGCGGGAGCGTGAAGTTTTTGAGGAACTTAAGATACTCCTCCGAAAACATGTTCGTGTTGTAAACATCCATCCCGCGCAAGTAATACAAGTCCGTGCGGCGAAACGAAAGTCCGCGCGCATAGTCAAGCATCGCGCGCAATTCACTTTCATCCACCACGCCCCCAACCAACGGAATTTCCTTGTCCCTGATGATGAGCTGAAACGTTACGTCCACATCCGGATAAAACCGGCGGATCATCTGCCCCATCAGGAATTTGTAGAAGTCAATGTCCACGAGTGACTGCACCGGCGGCGTAGCGTCAGCCACATTCCGGCGCACATGGTCTGCAAAATCGGTTGTCATCGCATTCCCCTTTCCGATAGTTGAGAGTTTGTGACTACGCGCGAGGCCACTCTTCCGCACACAGCGCGCGCAAGCGATAGTATTCGTCCGAGAAATAGGCGTCGGCAATCGTATCGCGACGATCAAACCCGAAGGCGCGGCGCGATGTGAGGAACACTGGTGGCAACTGCACACGCTTGAACTCTACGTTATACTGTCGCCACGCCCATTCCAGATTTTCCAAAAACGCAGTGGCGGTTTTAAAGAACCTGGCAACGGTACCTGCTCTGCATCCAAGATCGTGCTCAAGAGTACCCCTGAACGCGCTCACAAGAACCGTGGTCGGGTCCCACCGCTTTTCAATGAACATGCGAAGAAGCTGGTCGTGATATTCGTAGAAAATGGGGTCGCCCCTGCCTTCATCCACGTTTTGTTCGGGTGAAAGTTCGGCACTCGGTACGATATCCAAAATGCCTTGCGGGATTACCTCGCGGTTGTGCCGTGCATTCAAGAATCGCGCGAGCTCGTAAATCTGGCCTTTCCACAAATCAGCGAGAAAAGCCGCCGCGCCTGCGCCATCGCCGTAGAGGGTGAAGTAGTTCAATGCCACCTCGGTCTTGTTGCCGTTACACGTGAACACACCTCCAACACAGGCCGCGATTGAAGCAAGCTGTTGTCCGCGAATGCGTGCTTGGATATTTTCCTTCGCATGCATTGACGGTTCAAAGCCAGCCTGCGCGAGCGCTCCCCTCTCTGCTTCATAGAGCAATTGGATAGGGAGGAGACAATACTCAATCCCAAGCGCCTCTGCACAGCGCCACGCAAGGTTGCGAGTCGTCTTGGAGTTGTACTCGGTCGGCATGTTGACCGCGAGAACCTTTTTTTGCCCGAGCGCATGAACAAGTAGCGCTGCCATGACCGCCGAGTCAATGCCTCCCGAGAGGCCGATGACCACTTTGGAGAACGGCGCGAAGAACTCGCGCATTGCGAAAATGAGGGCGTCAAAAATCTCCCCGATGCCACTCGGTCGGCGTGCCATCACTGCCGCGTGCGAACCGAACTGGTGGGTGAAAAGTCCTTCTGTGTGCTCCGGTGCCTGCCACAAGAAGACGCCGCTTTCGTTCATCACCGCCGAACTCCCGTCAAACAACACCAGGTTTTTGGCATTGTTCTGGAGTCCAACGCTATTGACATAGAGGATGGGCGTACCTGCATCATGGCTCCTCTTTTTGAGCATGGTGTCGCGGGCATGCCACTTCTCGTACGTCCATGGCGATTGCGAGATACTAATGAGCAGGTCCGGTTTTTGCGAGGCGTAGATGCTGGAGGGTTTTGTATTGTATTCGTCATCCCACAGGTCCTCGCATACCGCGAGCGCGAGTTGCACCGACTTTCCTTGAATGGCCACTTCAAACGGGTGGAGGAGCGTATCTAGAGCGATACCCCTTTCAGCGGCAAGTTGTGCCGCCGGATAGAAGTGCCGCGCATCGTCAAAGACACGGTACTTCGGCAAGTTGGTTTTTGGAATCCACCCACAGAGGGCACCGTTCCCAACCCATGCGCCGTTCTGGGCGATGAGCGCGGCGTTATACTTGCGCATTCGGCCGTCTTCGCCGATTTTCTCCTGATCCGAGACCACCGAGCCCCACACAAGAACCACATCCGTGCTCGCGCGACAGAGCTCGTGGTTTGCCGTTTCTATTTCGCGGATGAACGCGTTGTGTTCCCACCGGTCGCCAAGCAAATACCCGCTTGTCGCAAGCTCGGGGAATACCACGAGCTTCGCCCCTTGTTTCCGAGCCTCGGCGACATACCGAAGCATCTCTGCGAGATTTCGCCGCACGTTCCCCGGCACCGTTCGCATTTGCGCAACCGCTACGGTGAAGTTCAGATTGGATTGAGACATTGTGGTATCTCCTTTGTATTTTTGCGTGTCACTCGTCGGTTACTTTAGAAGAACATCTGATGTCAAAGAACGACACTCTCTAAAGACATCTCATCCGTTATTAGATGCGGTGCCTTATAAAGAGAAGGAGACCTGAAGGCCTCCTTCGTGACTCTAGAAAAGAACGCTTCCTTCCACTCCGTTATCACGGACTGGCGAAGCCACCCATTGCCGTCTTGCTGAACGGGACACCGGAGGCCTGTGAGGCCCGCTGTGCCGACTGCGACAGCATGTTGAACGCCCGGCGGATCTCGCTCGGGCTATTCTTCGGCGTGAGAATCCACTCGGGATGGATTCCCATTTCCTCAAACACTGCCTTGAAGTTCGTCGATCCATCAGCGATGCCCATGCCGGCGATGATGTGATTCTCGCTCTTCAACATGTCGGCGACGATCTTCTTGACGTCCGCCGCCGTCTTTCCGCCGGGGTAGGAATTCGCCCCGTCGGTAATGATGGCGGTCACGGTACGACATGCGATGCCATTATCCAGAAACTCCTGGCACTTGGCTATGACTGTCGCCAAGGTCTTCACCGCCTCGTTGTAGAGCGGCGTGCCGCCGTTCGGATTGTAATTGCTCGTATCCATCCGCACCGCCTTGTCAACGGGAGAATAGGGATAGAGCAACCCCTGATTCAGATACGCGCACATCGCGAGGATTCCGTCCTGCGTCTTGGTCTTTCCGAGCGAATCAAGCACGAAATTGTGCCCTTCGCGCACGGCTTCTGTGTTGCCCTGGATGAATCGGATGGAGCCGGAATCATCAACGAGCAACGTGACGAGAATGACTTCGGTCGCCGTCACACCGTCAACTTTGATACCGAGCGCGTTGTTGATCTCTTCGCCGATATCACGGATGTTGCCAATCCCTTTGAGCGCTTCCGTAGAAAGCGCCCCAGCATCAACTGCGCTCTGAAAGAGCGCGCCGACACCGTTCGTTGTATCGTTTGGCATGATTCTTCCTTTCTCTTGATTGGATTGCACAACCTTTCGCTTCTCTACGAAGCCGCGCGTGGATATGCCTTGAAATACTGGTACCGCTAGAAATCTTTCCACGTGTCCGTGGATTCGGTTGACGTGACGACATGCATGCCGGCATCGGCAAAGCGTGTGAGCGCCTCTTCCGCTTGCTGGGTGAAGTCAGCGTAGAAGCTCCCTTTTCCGTCCGACACGGCGACGGCGGACATGCAGTCCCTCATCACATACACTTTCTTTGCGAGCGCAGGGTCCTTGGCGACGATCTCGGAAAGAAGGTCGTCAATGGTTGACTTCACGCAGTGCGAAGCCGCTTGACCGGCGATGATGACGCGATCGGCCTCCAGAAGCATCTTGATGAAAGCGACGTTCTGCTGCCCAACCGGCGTGATGCCGTCATGAGCAATCCGAACTTCGGGACTCAAAACGGAGTAGTTCTCGGTCAATGGATGTCCACCCTTGACCTGGGGTTTGAAGTCCGCACCACGCGCGAACGCGTGGAACATGCATGCTTCCTCCACAACCCCGACAAGCGAATGTCCATCGGTGCCCAAGAGACAGTGGAACGGCCAAATATAGAGCATGTACTTGCCGGCCTTCTCCAATTCGCTCGTGTAATGGCGCACGTACTTCGTGAGCCACACGTAGTTGAGACCGAGCGCCGATGCCGCCTGGACCGAAACACGAAACGTACCTTTGTCTAGGTCGGCGGCAGTGATCACGGTGTGCGGCTCAACGGGTGTGCCGTCTGCCTTCTCCCAAAACGACGGTGAGAATATCTGGTACGCGAGGTGCGTGTCCATAGTCACCGTGATCTTGGTAAGGGCGCCGAGCTCGCGATAGATAAACTCGGCAATCCGTCCAGAGTCCTCAATCGCGCCCATACCAGAACGACCGCCGACATAGAGTGTCCCCTCCTTGAGACAGAAATCCTGCTGAACATCAATGAGGAGCAGGTGCACTTTCTTGTCGTCCTTGGCCGCGGGCTTTTGCGCCATGCGTTTGCGCAACATTTGAGCTTCGGCGAAAACCTGGGACATGGTGGGGCGGTAGCCCCACCGAGCCGCGTTCGCTGGGTTGAAGAATGCGGGCATGGGTACATTCCCCGCGGTGGGACGTTTTTCTGGTGTGATATTCATAGCGTGCATCCTTTCTTTCATGGTTGTCCTGATTGTCGTGCGGGTTCTCACTCACCTACATCTGCATCTGCATCACCCTCACCCGATTACAAGCCGCCATATGTCATGTCGCCGAACAACCGTCAGCCCCTCGTTGCTAATGAACAAGTGCGCTTCGGCATCCACAAAGCGGTGCGTGTCGGGGTACTCCTTTACGACGCCAAGCGAATTGCCGGTAAGAGCAACTCTTACGACGCCGTCGTCGGTAGGAACAAGCAAGAAGTCACGCGCGGCGCATGCGCCGCGAATCTTTCCAAGCCAGCTCCCATCGCCGGGTGTACCAACGGCAGAGCCCAAAAGTGCGCCCTGCGCGTCTACAAGGAAACATCGGTTGACCGCCGAATTCCCTTCTTGGCTCACGGTGAAAAACCATATTCTGTCGTGTCCGAAGACGCAGGTTGAATCAACTAGTTGCCCCCGAATCCCCGGCACATTTACTGAATCATTGATTCCGCGATGATCGGGGCGGAACACGAAGAAATTTGAAAGTTCCGCTGCCCGATAAAAGCCGAAACCAAGCGCGTCGCCGACCCAGAACAGCGTCTGGTTCGGAAGCACATCCCCGACTTTCTCTCGATACGCACCGCCAAGCTCGCTTGAACGATAGAGCCCACCGCCTTCCACAAAGAAAAGGTTGGCTCCATTTGCGTCAATGAGAGGCAAAAGCCCATATGAATCAACTGAGATTCCAGAGGGAGCAATGTGACTACCTTTCCCTTCAAACACGAAACATTGTCGTCCGCGCGCGAGAAGCGTATCAGCCCCTCGTATGCGAAAGCGAGTGTTCGGGTCAAGGGGTGCCTCAACAACCGTGCGGTCATCTTCACGCTTGTACGCACCGCGAGTATAGTAGAGAAACCGTAAGTGCCCGTCCTGCATGGCGGCAAAGAGTATGGAGCCAAATGCTTCAAACACCTTCGTGCCTTTGACGGTGCCCGTATGAATCTCCTTGACCATGACGGGCGTTACGCCCGCACACTCTGGACACTGACCGCGGGCGTGAACCATTCCGCATGTGCTACATGTGGTAAACCGTAGGTTCTCAACGAGCGAGAGTGGCGGCACACCACGCGCATCATTCACGAATGTTCGCTCAAAATAGCCAAGCAGTTCATCGGGAAGAATTTTGTACGGACGGGCTGGCTTTGGATAGCGCACCTCGTGATTAAACACTGTGATTCGCTTCAGTGGTCGCCCATCATGAGGCACTTGCATACTCTGGTCCTTCGGACGATAGACGCCGCCGTAGGGACCAACAAACAAGAGCGACTGCATCAGCATGACGAGATAGGCGTACCAGTCAGTCTCCGGCGAGTGGGGCCGTATCATGAGCGGGACGTTCTCCTTCGGGTCGCAGATGAGAGGGTCCACAAATTTCGTGGTGAACATCCTCGCCATGAACCGCCCGAATTGCCCGCTGTCAGCGTCTATGATGTGCGCCTCTTTGCCTGTGATAAGAACATTGAGGTCGTTAAAATCGCCAAAGCTGAAGTGCACTGCGTGTGCGGCACAAACTGTCTTGTGCAAATCCATAAAGATAACGCGCACGTCATCATCAGAAATGCCCTGTTCGCGAAAACTTCGTTCACCGTAACGAAGCAACACTTCCCCGTTTTCAATGAATTCCATCTGGTAGCCAACAATCCCTCCGTTCTTATCCAAAAGAAGTTCTCCCGGGGAAGCAACCCTACTTGGAAGATTTTTGGGAAAGGCCGGAAGTTTCTTCTGATGTTCTGCGATTCTTTCTCGTGCCTCCTTTTGGAGCATTGGCGAGCCGACGAGGTCTGGGTGCGAAGGCGACTTGAAGACCTTGTAGGCCTCTCCGCCCTTGCGATAAATATCTGCTTCACCTCCTTTCCCGACGACGTCAGCCGGGCGGAGAGTGACGGAACGATTCGGAAGAAAATATTCTGGCATGAGTCATTTCTCCGGTTGCGACTCCCGACGGATCACGACGAGTGTCGTATCGTCCGGCAAGAGCCCTTTTTTGATGTGTCCGCTTTCCACCCATTCGCGATTTGCAATCGCGAGTCGTCGACGTATTGCGTCTGGATTCCCAACAAATTTGTCATCCGTCCAGAACTGCGAGAGCGGCCCGAGTACTTCAGTTTTTCCCGGCAGTGGTGATGTGGCGGCGGCCACAAAGTCAGCGACTCCGTCCGTCCCGATGAGAACTGACTGCACGTCCTTGGTCGGCACCGTCATACGAATGTGCACATCAAGCGAGCCCGGATACGTGACGGCTGGCATGTGCGCGTAGACGAGATACGGGGGTGCATTGTTCTCGTAGGGAGCGATGACTTCCACCCTCTCGTTTATGGCATGTACGCCGTCTCCCAACGAAAACACCGTCGTCTCATCGGGTGTAATGACCACGCCGATAATGGTGAAGAGGAAGTAATCGGCAAGAATCTGCTGATATTCTTTTTCTATCCGTCCTTCGCTCATGCGTTTCGCAAGCGACACAATATCGTCACCAACATGTTTTTGGGTCACTCGGAGGTCATCTGTGACCAAAGAGGTGGTGCCTGTGAAGGAGATATTCCGAGAGAGAGTGCGCGAAAAGAGTTGAGCTCCGATTTTCGCTCCAACCTCCGAGTGCGGGGCGCTACTACATCCATCGCAGACGACCGCGACAAGATAACCTTTCTCCGTATGCCAGACGAACGCATCTTGATTGTTCACCCATCCCGGTTGCCCGGGTTTGGTGTGTGCGGTACCAGGGACAGATCCCCCGGCTATTCGGAATCCTTGCATGGGAACTGCCTTTCTCCAGGGATTGTTTGTAGTGACTCGTTACAACAATGGATATGAGATTCTCAAAGAACTCAAGACACCTTTTGCCACTCTATCTAGTGTACATAATACACTAACCATGTTTCGTCGCAATAGGTAACCACACTTTAGAATTGTTTTTCTTCTTTGTCAAGTTTTGCATAATGCGGTTTTGAGAGAGCCTCTTCACACAAAAAGCGCGCTGCAGAAATTTCTGCGGCGCGCGTAAAAAAGATGTGGGGCTCAATACTCATCAAACCAATGTGCATTGAGAAGTTCGCCCAGTGGCTGATGCCACGGCACCAGGACACTGGAAAGATTCATGCGGGGAACCCACCGTAGAGAGTCCGCATCATCCCCTGGAGCAGGAACCCCTCCTTCTTCGTACTCTGCGCGATAGAAGGTGGTCATAACACCATCGGGCGTGCCCGTATACCGCGGGTCATCAATAGACACCGTGTCAATGTAGTGTAGCGTTCCCACCGTGATGCCCGTGACTTCTTCTCCTCTCTCGCGTTCTGCCACCACCCGACCGGTGCCGTCACTCTTTTCGGCATGACCTCCCACGAACGAAAGCAGACTATCATGTATGTTCTTGCCAATCAGGAGGACTTCGTCTGTCACATGATTCGTGATGGCGAGATCTGCGGTGGAGTACATGAACGGATGCCGGTGTTCCATTTCGTAAATAATTGCGGCGCGCGCATCCCGAGTATGCGGAAAAGTTACCGCTTCGCGACATGCAGTGCCGGTATCCGGGAAAATAGTCGGCACTTCCACTACGGGAAACTCACCCGTATAAAGCGGGATGAAGCTCCCCCGCGAACCGTACAGCACGACACCTTGATTCGGAAATGTCGCCCGCATCAGCGCATCCAAATTCTTTGACCACATTTCGCGGGAAAACGGATGGTCACTGAGAGGTTTCACGATGAGCGATTGGCCAGGGAATGCTTGGCGCACCATCGTTTCCCGCTCCCCGAAGGTAAGCGGATCTCGTTTGGTGCGGACTCCCTTTCGTGCTCCCAGTACGATGCAGACATCTTCGTGCCGTTCGCACACATGAGTAATGAGGTGCCAATGCCCTGCGTGGAGCTCCGGCACCTGAAAACGGGCAACGATCACACCGACGGTTCCGAGTTTTGCGTGAAGCATGTGTATTTCTCCTTATGATAGAGAGTAGCGAGAGTGTGGTTTAGAAAGAACTCATCCGACTCTTCGGGTCGGGGCGATTAGCGCGCATCCGCGATACTCGTCCCGATCCGATTCAGAGTATTTCAATTCCCATCACTTCATTAGATACAAAGTGAAAGAGTTGTGCCGGGCGAAATCTGCCGCCGCTCCGCTTACCCGTTGCCGGTGCCACTATCTTCAGCTTGAAGATTTTCTTGCGAAAGTTTCTTTTATCAAGAGTGGTTCCCACAATGATTTCGTAGGCAGTGAGAAGCTCGGTAAGAGTGAATTCTTTCGGCATTACTTTGGCGAGCACCGTGGTGTAGGTAATCCGTGAACGCAAGCGCGAGAGAGCCAAAGAGAGTATTTCGTCATGGTCATAGGCAAGTTTCGGTGCGTTCTTTACGGGGCACCACACGGTATCGTGCGTATCTTTTTGTTCCCATGGAGAAAGCTTTTCCCACGGCACGAGTGCGAGATAGGCAACCGCGACAACACGCCCGCGTGGGTCTCGGTTAACGCGGCTGAATGTATAGAGCTGTTCCGTGTAGAGCTTTGATGCGGCGAGATGCGCTTTCCGTTCTACGTGTCTGTGCGCCGCGTGCTCAGCCTCTTCCTTTGGGTCAAGCAACCCTCCGGGGAGTCCTTGCGCATTAACAAAAAAAGGGGGCCTCTCTATCGTGATGAGGCGCACTAAAAGTTCGCCGTCACGCACAGTAAAAACCACCGTATCTGCGGCCAAAATTGCGAATCGCATCGGTTTTGTAGCAGGTGTGCGCGCCATACACGCTCTTAAAGATATTCTACTCATGACATATTGTCAATAGTACACTAAAAGGTACTCCGCGTAAGGACTTTAAAAATGTAAAAACAATGGTATAGTACCTCGAGATACGCACCCAAAAAAGGTGCTGTTTTTTGATAATCAAACCCATTACGAAACGTGAGGTAGTATGCTTCTGCGATTCTTTCGGATTGGAAAGGGTGATTTCGGGCACGAAGAATGTTTCTACATAGAAACCGAGCGCGAGCTCACTGCGGATGAAACGAAGCTTTTTCAATGGCTCATTACCGAACCTTTGGGTGTCGTCAGCCGGCATGGGTTCTTAGACGATAGTGACAACAAAATCATAGAAATAGGGCCGCGACTCTCTGTGGAAACACCCTTCTCTTCGGGCGCAGTGCTCATCTGCCGCGCCATCGGACTGCCGGTACGAAGGGTGGAAAAATCGGTGCGCGTGTGGCGGTCTCCTCTTGGCGAGGAGACCGTGAGGATGGACATGGACCCGATGACAGAGATGGTCTACGAGAAGCCAATCCAAAGCTTTGACTCTGGGCAAAAGCCGGAGCCGGTGCGCATCGTCCCACTCCTCGCACAAGGTGAAGACGCGCTCCGAAAAGAAAATACGGCACTCGGGCTCGGCATGGATGAATGGGATATCGTCTACTACACCAGTCTTTTCAAAAAACTCGGTCGCGACCCGACCACGGTGGAACTTTTCCAGCTTGGCAACGCAAACTCCGAGCACAGCAGGCATTGGTACTTCCGCGGCATCCAGATACTTGATGGCAAAGAAATGCCGGAAAGTTTGATGGACCTCGTGAAGAAACCACTCGCGCTGGCAAGAAGAAACAGCATCACCGCCTTCCACGACAACGCGGGGGTTATCCGTGGCACGGGAGTCCCTTCGTTTTCCCCTGTGAAGCCGGGGACACCGTCTGTCTTTGGGGTAGAGAACGTTCTCCAACACATCACGGCAACAGCAGAGACGCACAACCATCCCACACTCATCGCACCCCGCCCCGGTGCCGAGACAGGCGCCGGCGGAAGGATTCGCGATAATCGCGCGGTAGGACGAGGAGGGCTTGTCCATGCAGGACTCGCCGGATACTGTGTGGGGAACCTTCACATTCCTAAATTCCCCATTCCCGGAGAAACGTCTTCCTCTGGAACACTGAGCCGTGTGACCGCATCCCCTCTTGAAATCCTCATAGAGGGGAGCAACGGCATCTCGGACTATGGCAACAAAATCGGCGAACCACTCATCGGTGGTTTCTGTCGATCGTTTGGCCTCAATATCCAAGGCGCTCTCCGCGAATTCAGAAAACCGGTGCTCTATACCGCCGGTCTCGGGCGCGTCCGCGACGAACACGTGCAAAAGAAACATCCGGAAGCGGGCGCCATGTGTGTTGTCCGTATCGGCGGTCCGGCATACCGGATTGGTGTTGGCGGAGGCAGTGCATCAAGCATGATTCACGGAAACCAGAGCGAGACGCTTGATTTCAAATCCGTGCAACGCGGGGATGCCGAAATGGAAAACCGCGCGAATCGTGTCATTCAAGCGTGCGCCGAACTCGGAGAGAAAAATCCCATTGAAAGCATCCATGACCAAGGCGCTGGCGGCCCGTCCAATGTCATCACGGAGCTTGTCGCTCCTGAGGGCGGCATCGTCAACGTGAGAAATATCAGCGTCGGCGATGCCACAATGTCCGTGCTTGAACTATGGGTCGCCGAATATCAAGAGGGATACGGGCTCCTCATACGACCGAAACACCTGAACCTCTTCAAAAAAATCTGTGCGCGAGAGCATGTGAACTGCGAGGTGCTCGGTTCTGTCACCGGTACCGGAGATATCGTGGTTCGCGATTCGTGGCACGACTCGGAGCCGGTGCACCTTTCGCTTTCCGATATTCTGTCGGAAATGCCGCCCAAACGATTCGCTTCTGAAAGAAAACACGAGGTATTCCCTCCGCTTTCGCTTCCCCGCGCTCTCACCGTCGCTCTCGCGGCAAGGAGAGTGTTCCTCTTACCGCAGGTGGGGTCCAAAGGATTTCTCGTGCGGAAAGTGGACAGAAGCGTCACGGGTCTCGTTGTCCGACAACAGTGTTGCGGGCCGACGCAGGTGCCTGTCGCTGACGCGGCGGTTACTGCAGACGGCTACTTCGGAACGAGCGGTGCCGTAACAGCCCTCGGCGAACAACCGGTGAAAATGCTCGTGTCGCCCGCAAAAGGTGCGCGTATGGCTGTTGCGGAGATGCTCACGAACCTCGCTGGCGTAAAAATCAGCGCGCTTGAAGACGTGAAGTGCCGCGCAAACTGGATGTGGGCGGCAAAACGTCCGCACGAAGGAGCGGCACTCTATGACGCCGCCCAGAGTATGAGCACCTTCATGTGTGCGCTGGGCATCGCCGTAGACGGCGGGAAAGACAGTCTGTCCATGGCAACGATGTCGGACGGTAACCTCGTGGTATCTCCCGGAGAATTGGTCATCATGGGATACGCCCCGGTTCCCACTATAGAAAAAATCGTGACTCCCGATTTGAAGGGAGGAACAGCTGGGTTTCATAGTATCATTGCCATGATTGACCTTGGTCTCGGGAAAAACCGCCTCGGTGGCGGAGGTCTCGCCCAGACGTTTGGGCAGACAGGTTCCGAAGAGGACATTCCCGACATTGATACTCCGGGACTTCTCGTGCGGGCGTTCAAGGCGATACAAAAGATGGTAGATCAGAACGCCATTACCGCCTACCATGACAGAAGCGACGGTGGTCTTTTCACCACCGTTGCCGAGATGTGCATCTCGGGAAACCGGGGCGTACACCTCACGTTTGATGAGGGCACAGATACCATCGCTCGACTCTTCAATGAAGAGGCGGGAATGGTGTTTGAGTACCGACCGAAGAAGGGGGAAGCCGTTCGCCGGATTCTCCAAAAGTTCGGCATCCCTCTCAAGAAAATCGGCATCACAACGCACGAGAAAAACCTCCGTATCACCATCGGCACGAAAGACGTGTTCCGAGAAAAACTGAGTACGGTGCGTGGATGGTGGGAAGAAACAAGCAGTCGCCTTGAGCGCCTGCAATCAGCCGAAGCGACGGCGGAAGCAGAACACAAAAATCCGGAAAGTGGCACCGCACCGGGATACAGGCTCTCATTCGTTCCTAAAGAGTCGTGGTGCGAGCAAAGGCGGCGGCGTATGCCACGCGTTGCGATACTCCGTGAAGAAGGCACAAACGGAGACCGCGAAATGGCGGCGGCATTCCACCTTGCAGGATTTGAAGCATGTGACATAACCATGAGCGACCTCCGCGAAGGACGTCCAAAAACTCTCGGTGGCTTTCGCGGCCTTGTTTTCCCCGGTGGATTTTCCTATGCCGATGTATTCGGGAGCGCGAAAGGGTGGGCGGGACAGATTCTCTGGAACGAGCGGATGAAAGAGATGTTCACGCGCTTTTACGAAAGAGAGGATACGTTCTCTCTCGGCGTGTGCAATGGCTTTCAGCTCATGGCATGGCTTGGTTGGCTCCCGTGGAACATTTCCGAGGAGCCGTCGCAGGTGCGTCTTGTAGAAAATACATCGGGCCGTTTTGAGTCGCGATGGGTTGGAGTAAGGATTCCAAAAAGTCCGTCTATCCTCTTTACGGGAATGGCGGACTCTGTACTTGGAATCTACGTCGCGCACGGCGAAGGAAGAATGCTCGTGAGGGACCCGTCTGTCACAGCTCGAGTAGAAGCTGAGGGACTTGTCCCGATGGTGTATGTGGACGAAACGGGCACAGCAACAGAAAAGTATCCGTGGAACCCAAACGGCTCTCCCTCGGGATGGGCGGGGCTGTGCTCTCCTTGTGGCCGCCATACAGGGGTCATGCCTCACATAGAGCGAAGCTTCCAAAAATGGCAGTGGCCATGGATGCCCGAGAGATTCCGCGGGCTTAAAAGCTCACCATGGATGAGGGTTTTCCAGAATGCGAAAACCTGGTGTACGAGAAACTAGGAGTTCGCGCAAAAAGTAGCGCCCCGACAGCTTATGCTGTCGGGGCGTTTTTTCATGCCGCGAGGCGCTCAATAGTGTAATCCGGAGGCAGCGTGAGAAACTGTGTCCCTCCACGATGCCAGATGATGTGTCGGTTCACCACAAGGTCCGTGATGATTGGTTGCCACTGATGTTCGTGGGCATTCACCCTGGCGGCAAGGGACGCCGGAGTGTCGTCAACCAGTATCGGAATCTTCAAGCGAAAGATTGTGGGTCCCCTGTCGTACTCCTCCGTGACAAAGTGCATGCAGATGGCGGTATGCGTGATTTCACCGCGCCGAAACGCCGCCACGACTGCCTCATGCACATGGTGTCCGTACATCCCCTTCCCGCCGAACTGTGGAAGCGGCCCCGGGTGGATGTTTATCGTCCGTTCGGGCGGAAGCCCCGTGACGAGCTTGAGCCATCCCGACAGAGAAAAAAACTCCGCGCCGGTATCACGAGCGATACGCGCATACCCTTCCCTATCCCACGGCGAGCCAAAGTGGACGAAGGGGATGCCGAGCTTTTCGGCGTGAGCACGCACACCGCCGTCTTCATGATGCGACACCACGCCCACGATGTCTGCGTTCAGAATCCCGTTTTTCGTATGAAGTACGAGATTTGCAAACCCAGAGCCGCCGCCATCTTTGCTACCCGAGGCAAACACGAGAAGCCGTGGTTTTTGCATATCGTCCTCCTTGCTTTTTTATGTGACAGGAATATTCTCGACAAACAATATATTATATGTTATTATAAGTCAACCATACTTTTTCCTATGACCATTTTTGAGAGAATAAAAAAATTTAATCTGCCGCGGGGCGAGTATGCCGTTTTCGGAAGCGCGCTATTGGATGTCTGGGGTATACGCAAAGCAGCCGACTTGGATATCATCGTTACCCCAGATCTCTTTGCGTTTCTAAAACAAAGCGGTTGGGAGGAACGACAGGCGCATGGCTTTCCGATGCTCTCAAAAGAGGAGGCAAACGTGACAACTGTCCAGGATGAACCAACCGATGGCAACTACTGTCCCGACCGCAGACAACTCATTAAAGATGCCGTGTATATCAACGAAGTGCCTTTTGTAAAAATTGAGGAGGTGATTGCCTGCAAGAAAGCATATGACAGAGAAAAAGACCGGAAAGATATCGTGGCTATAAAAAAATATCTCTCACGGTGCGGAGAGAGAACCCCCTATCACGTTGTATGAAGATTTTAGCCATTGAGACCTCGTGCGATGAAACGGCGGTCGCGATACTAGAGTGCTCGGGAACTCCAAAAGACGGGGTGAACTTTCGTGTGGGTGCAAACATCATCCATTCCCAGGTTGCGATTCACCAAGAGTACGGCGGGGTGTTTCCATCATTAGCGAAGAGAGAGCACAGCCGAAACCTTGTTCCAGTGCTCAAGCAAGCCCTTCAAAAAAACGAGCTTGTAATTTCAGATTTCAGATTTCAGATTTCAGATTTAAAAAAACAAAAAATAGAAAAGATTTTAGACAGAGAGCCGGAACTCTTAGAACAATTCTTGAGATATATCCCGACCATAGAGAAACCAAACGTTGATGCCATCGCCGTCACCTATGGCCCCGGCCTTGAGCCCGCGCTCTGGGTCGGCATCAACTTTGCAAAAGCGCTTGCGCTTGTTTGGGACGTGCCGATTATTCCCATAAACCACATGGAAGGGCATTTTTTTTCAGCCCTGCTGAAAAAAAATGACACAATTCCCGACATACAACATACAACCTACAACATACAGAAGATACATTTTCCCCTACTTGCACTCCTTGTCTCCGGCGGACACACGGAACTCGTAGTCTCGCGTGACTGGCTTTCTTATGAACGCATCGGCGAAACGCGCGACGATGCCGCAGGCGAAGCGTTTGACAAGGTGGCGCGAATGCTTGGGCTTCCCTACCCAGGGGGACCGGCAATCGCGCGAGAGGCGGCGCGATTTCAGAGACAAGAGACGAGGGACAAGGGACACGTGGTGCGATTCCCACGCCCCATGAAGGACTCTGGCGATTTTGGTTTTTCCTTTTCCGGACTGAAGACCGCCGTGCTTTATGCGCTCAAAGGACGTGGGCGCACGCCTGCTCTTGTCGCAGAGTTTGCGTACGAATTTCAAGAGGCGGTGACAGACGTGCTCGTCTCAAAAACAATACGCGCCGCAAAAGAATACGATGTCCGCGCTGTACTTCTTGGCGGCGGGGTCTCTGCAAACACACGCCTCAAAGATGCCCTTGGAGAAAAACTCGCTGCGCACGACCCCGATATCCGCTTTGCCGCCGCTCCGCGAGAGTTTACCGGAGACAATGCGGTCATGATAGGGGTTGCGGCATACCTTCATGCGGTACTAAACCAGCAAAAATACGACCCGGGAGAAATTACCGCACAGGGGACGCTCCGCATGTAAAAAACGAGGAAAATAAAGGCGATTTTGGGAATTGCTTGACAAAATCCGTGGGTTTGCTATACTTCCCTTGGCTGCAGGTGTCGGGCTTCCAGGGAGTGAAAAAGCAGGCGAGTGGTCGCCCATTCCCCCTTTGTTGCTCGGTTCGCTAACCCCCGCGATGTCGGGCTTCTAGAGTCCTCGAGGCTATCTAGGGGCCTTTCTGTGGACCGTGAGCTTTAAAAACCCAGACCACCTTCTACCTGCTCGCCGTCCCACGTGGAGGGCGAGAGAGGTTTGAGGTTTCTCTGGGGGGCACACGGAGTAGTACCTTGCGGGGAGCGCCGAAGCCTGCCCGACACCTGCAGTTCTTCCGCTATGTGGAAAGAATCGGGTTTCGCGGAGCCCACCTAAATAGATAGAAGTAGTAGTATTGAGGCCCCCCTTGGACTGTGAATCCATCGGGGGGTTCTTCTTTTTCAATACGAATCTAAAATCTGTCCGGTGCGCCACCGCTTCTTCTTTTGAAGCGGTGGCGCGCCTTTGCTATGATGAGGTGATGTCGTCAACAATCCCCGAAAAACTCCTGAAGCCCTACGACCCAAAAGAAACGGAAGCCCGCATCGGCACGCTGTGGGAAGAGAGCGGTTTTTTTAATCCGGATGTGTGTGTAGAAAAAGGCGTTACCGCGCGGAATGCGGAGGTATTCTCTGTTGTCCTCCCGCCACCGAATGTCACGGGCGTGCTTCACATAGGACACGCATACGAGGACGCGCTTCAAGATGTCGTCGTGAGATTCAAGCGTATGCGCGGAAAAAAGACGCTGTGGATTCCTGGTACCGATTCTGCCGCAATTGCCACACAGGCGCGCGTTGAGAAAAACATTTCAAAAAACGAAGGAAAAACACGCCGTGACCTTGGACGCGAAGAGCTGGTACGGCGTGTGAGCGAATACGCAAAAGAGAGCGAGGGAACCATTGTGAATCAAATACGCAAAGTAGGTGCCTCGCTTGACTGGTCGCGCTACGCATATGCGCTTGATGAGAAAAGAAGCCAAGCGGTCTTCACCGCATTCACCCGCATGTACGACGCAGGACTCATCTACCGCGAGAACCGCATCGTCAACTGGGACCCCAAAGGCCAGACGACCATCTCCGACGATGAGGTGGTGTACGAGGAACGCGACGCGAAGCTCTATACCTTTAGGTATTCAAAAGACTTCCCTATAGCAATCTCCACCACACGCCCCGAAACCAAAGTTGGCGATACGGCAGTGGCCGTACACCCTGACGATGCGCGTTATACACGCTACATCGGCAAAGAGTATGACGCGATTTTTTTCGATGTGCCTATTCATATAAAAATTGTTGCCGACACATCGGTTGAAAAAGACTTCGGCACCGGAGCGCTCGGCGTTACTCCTGCGCATAGCATGACCGACTGGGACATCGCCGAGCGTCACGATCTCCCCCGCCAGCAGATACTGAACGAATATGCCCAGATGACCGTTCCCGGGCGTCTCCACGGGAAAAAAACAACAGAGGCACGCGACGCGGTAGTCCTATGGCTCATAGAAGAAAAACTGTTGGAAAAAACAGAGGACATAAAACAGAATGTCTCAACCTCCGAAAGAACCGGGGCAATCATTGAACCATTGCCGAAACTTCAATGGTGGATCGCGGTCAATAAAAAGTTCACTATCCACCATTCAGAAATTCCCGGCATACATGATGGAGACGAGATTACTCTCGCAGAACTCATGAGAACCGCCGTGGAAAGCGGCGCGGTGAACATGCCTCAGGAAGGATTCAGAAAATCATATTTCCATTGGATAGATACTTTGCATGACTGGTGTATTTCGCGACAAATCTGGTTTGGGCATCGTATCCCTGTGTGGTATCGCGGCACAGAAACATATGTGGGTATTCTTCCACCGACGGGAGAAGGGTGGGCGCAGGATGAAGATGTTTTGGATACATGGTTTTCATCTTCGTTGTGGACATTCTCCACACTTGGCTGGCCCCACTACGCGCAAAGCGCTACGCGGGGCAAGCCCGGTCCGGAAAATGATTTCGCAAATTACCATCCCACATCGTTTATGTCTCCCGCATATGAGATTCTGTATCTTTGGGTTTCCAGAATGATTCTCGCAAGTGGATTTCATCTCGGACAAATACCGTTTCAAACTGTCCTGATACATGGTCTTGTGAGAGACCAGAAGGGGCGAAAGTTTAGTAAGTCGCTTGGAAATGGTGTAGACCCGCTTGAGTTGATTGAGAAGTACGGGGCGGATGCCTTGCGCATGGGTCTTTTGGTCGGCACGGCTATCGGAAACGACATCAAATTTGACGAAAACAAGGTGCGTGGCTACAAACATTTCGCGAATAAACTCTGGAATATTACGCGGTTTGTTTTAGAACAAAACCCCGTCGCACCGGAGCATGCCCCCGATACCGCGCTCGTAAAGGACTTTGAAAAAATCTCTGCGGAGGTGACTGCCGACATAGAAGGGTATCGCCTCCACCTTGCTGCGGAAAAGCTCTATGCCTATGTATGGCACGAGTTTGCTGATAAAATACTAGAGGAGAGCAAGGTGCTACTTTTCGGAACAAATGAAGAGGCAAAAATGGTACGTGCCGCAGAGCTTCTCTTTGTGTGGACGAATTGCATAAAACTGCTACATCCGTTTATGCCATTTATCACAGAGGATCTCTGGAGTATCCTGCCGCAAAACTCCGAAACGAAAAAACTGCTCATAGTGACAGAATGGCCGAATGAAAATTGAAACCCTAAACAATCTCAAAATCAAAGTTTTTAAAAGTCCAAAAAGATTCTCTATTGTGCGCTTTGAAATTTGGATGTGTTTGGAATTTGAGATTTAGAGTTTTGGATTTCTATTGTTTATGCAAACATTTTTATGGGCATTTCTCGGCGGTGTACTTCCCGCGCTTCTCTGGCTCTGGTTTTGGCTCAAAGAAGACGCGCGACACCCCGAACCAAAACGACTTATCCTCGGCGCATTTGTCGCGGGAATGATTGCCGTGTTTCCCGCGCTCTTCTTTGAAGGAGTAGTGCGAAATGCATTGGCGAGCGGTGTATTCCTCATCATCGCATGGGCAACAATAGAAGAGATTCTCAAGTATCTAGGAGCATACTTCGTGGCGTTCAGGAGCGTCTGCCTGGACAAAAGTAAATGCGTAGACGAGCCCATTGACCCGGCAATCTACCTCATCACTGCCGCACTCGGGTTTGCCGCTCTTGAAAACACACTTTTCCTCCTCGCGCCGGTAGGACTGGGGAGCCTTATTACGAGCGTCACCACAGGAAATCTTCGTTTCGTAGGAGCAATGGTGCTCCATGTGGTTGCCTCCGGTACTATCGGTCTTGCCATGGGGCTTTCGTTTTATAAAAGCCGTTTTTTAAAGAGGATTTACTTCGTTCTTGGGCTATTCACAAGCATCTTCTTGCATACCCTCTTTAATATTTCTATAATTCTAACCGAAGGAGACGGAATCTTCTGGGTCTTTGGTATCCTGTGGCTTCTCGTACTGATGATGCTTGCCGTCTTTGAGAAAGTGAAGCGAGCTAGATAAGTCACCCAGGGTACGCTACCCGCTATTTTCTCTCGCACCTAAAAACCTAGTAGCTACATTATGGCTTTAAAAAAATCATTTTTCGCCCGTCTGACCGGGCTCATGGAGCACGAAGAAGAGGATGTGTTGGATGTGGAAACGCCAAACAATGATGATGATGTTGACGTGAACATCACCGATGAAGAAGAACTCTCGGAGGGTGACGACACGCGAAACAACGAAGAAACTGAAGGGGAACTTTCTGTTGACGTGTTCCAAAAACCGTCAGAGATAGTCGTGAAAGCCATGGTCGCAGGCGTACGCCCCGAGGACCTTGATGTTGCTCTCACGCGTGAAATGGTGACCATAAAAGGAAAACGGGAGCGAGAGAAGCACGGCCCTGCCGACGAATATTCATACCGAGAACTCTACTGGGGCACCTTTGCACGCTCTCTCGTGCTCCCCGAGGAAGTGGATGTGGACTCCGCAGAAGCAAACGTACAAAACGGGCTTCTCATCATCCGCCTCCCAAAGATAGACAAAAAAAGAACGCAGAAACTAAAAATACTGAAGGCGTAAAAAACGCCGAACAACGCAGAACAAACGCTGACTTACGCAGAAAAACTGCTGGTATCAGCGGTTTTTTTGTTTACATATCGGGGTTGACAAAATTTTAAAGGGGTATAATATAGACATAGGGGTCAGTTCTCTCACATCATTTCGGAAAGGAAACAAAATGCGCCTTCTCTTCCAACATGCGAAAGAATTCCTGAAAAACCTCTCCACCGGCGTCTTTGGCGGCATCGTGGTCGTAGTCGGGGTTGCTCTGTTCGTTGTGGCCCTGTCAAAGTTCGGCGGTCTCATGGATGCCTACTACAACCCGCTCCCCACTTGGATTCGCGGAACGATTGGGGTAAGCATTCTTTCCCTCGCCACCACTCTAGCCCTCGCCAAGTGGGGAGAAAAAATTCGGGAAGACTTGGCGATGTCTCGCTTCCGCGCCACGCTTTCCCGGTAAGGCACTTCCCTGCCCCGCGTCGTTTTACGACACGGGGCGCTTTGTTTTTAAAACCGCGATGCTGTATAATTTCTCTATGTTGTTTTTTCTAAATTCCAAATTCTAAATTAAAAATTCAAAACATATGGACGCAGACGACTTTGAGAGGCTAGAAAAACTCGTAAAGGAGAACAACGAGATTCTTCGCGGTATGCGCAGGTCCATGCGCATAGGACATGTGCTGACCTTCTTCTACTGGATGATTTTTCTTGGAGTCGGCGTCAGCGCGTATTATTTCGTCCAACCGTTCATTACGCCGCTTATCACCACCGCAATGGCTATCTTTCAAAATCTCGGGGAACTCCAGGGGGGAGTGAACGGCAACGCACTTGACATTCCTGCGATTTTTGGAAAAATACAGGGGCAGTAATTTAGGGTTTAGGAGCAAGAGGGCCTGTGTAGCTCAATGGTAGAGCATTTGTCTGAAGAACAAAAAACGGGGGTTCGATTCCCTCCACAGGCATCAGACAGGAAAAGTCAAATCAACAGGCCCACCGCCGCCTCCGGCGGCGGCTAGATCGTATGGCGGATTGGGGGTAAAAACGAATTGGCGGTTTCGCATTTTGGGGGAAGAAAATTTTTTAATCCAATACGAAAATCTAAAAAAGCCCTAAAATATCGACTTTTTCTGTTGCGCTTGACTTTCAAGTGCATATACGTTAGAATACCCTTGTCATCAGAATTCCAAAAACCCACTGACTTCTGCGGTAAGGTGCCGCCGAAAACAGAACCTTGAAGGAGGCACGAGCGATGAAAAAGGCCCTTACGTTCGTCGGAGTCATCTTGATCGGTTCGGTTGCGATGGTCGCGGTCGACGCCATCGTCGGTGTCAGCTTCAAAGAAGATGTCACCGCGTTCGCCAGGATCACCCACGACGTGGCCCTCATGCTGTGGGGAGGTATCCTCGCAATCATCATCTGGCCCAAGTCGTCGTAATCGGTCATGCTCCGCAATCAAAGGGGCTCCCCACGAGCAATCGTGAGTGGAGCCCCTTCTTTTTTGATTTTTTCTTAAATTTTTCATAAAATACATTTGTATTCACTCTGCGAATTCTGAATTGTGCGTCGCCAAAGAAAAATTGGAAACCCGCCTGAACGAATTCATTCGGGCAGGTTGTCAGCGGTGCGGCTCACTTCGACTTCGCTCAGTACGAGTCGCCGCCTTTCCCTGATTTTCGCGGGCCTTCGCCTCGCCGAAGTGGCTCTCGCCTCGCCAAAGCCTACGGCGTAGCGCGGGTCGGCCACGCAGGCGGGGCGATTTTTTCGCCGAAATGCGTTCGGACTAATTCAAGAATACTGCACAAAAATATCGCCGTAAGGCGGATTTTGTGACTGTGAGCACGTGAACTGCTAGTACAAAAAATCCCCGAACCTTTTGGGTTCGGGGGGATATGGTGTGGGGCAGATGCTACCTCGCCGAGAGGATGAGCAGGTGTGATAGCAAGTTTCGTGGATTTAGAGAGAAATCGTTTCTCCATGTATCCCACCGCTTTGCAAGTGACTCTGCAATATCCCCAACAAGAATCTGAGTCGGAAAACATGAAAACCAAAACAGTGCTGCACCTTCCGGACGGTGAGAAACTGCGTCTTCTGCGGCAGAGAGAAGCGAGACGGCCGGTTCCTCGCGAAGCCAATAGTGCCACAAACCGCCCGCGTCCCGTGAGAAAACCCCGTGCGCTGTCTTGACCATGGGCTGTTCCACGAACTGGGACGACGGCGTACCGCAAATGACCGCACGGTGACTGTGCTGTACCGTAGCGTCAATCACACCCTGCCGTAATGCCCCCCGGCTCTCCCTGAGAGCGGTAAGGTATGCGGTGAATTTCTGATTCTCCGCGGAGCGCAAAAGAAACTCTAGCTCCTCTTGAATGCTCCTCGCCTGGCTGTGAGCGTCAAGCGTCATAACGCCTCTTTTCACTGAAAAGGTAGCTGGGGCCTTCGTCTATCTTCGTCAAGAAACACTCTTTCTGTTTCTATTGTAACCATGCATACGGTCAGTACGCCAGTGGCGTATCCACCTTCCGTTTTTTTATAAAAAACTCTCCCCGCAATACACTCGGTGCGAGGAGAGGGAGAGATTGGCTGTCAGCGTGGCCTGGGGCTGTTGTTTCCGTCGTTCCCAAACCGCGCTTTCTGGGAAACTTTGCCCTTCCCAGTGCAACCGGAAACGGAACCGAGGACGAAGATGGCAACCACGAGGAGCGCAACGAAAGCGAAACCCTTTTTCATGGTACTTCCTCCGAGGAGATTTCCTGCGTTTTGGACACTACTTTGGAACTACTCTTTTAATGATATCACATATATTTTTGTTGTCAAGTTCTCGGGCCCGAATCCAAAAGCGTAGCTCTCTTGACAATTAAAAACGCCCCACTCTCTTTTTGGGAGAGCGGGGGCGTTGGCTAACGGGCAAAAGGCTTGCACACCGCACCTTTTATTTCTTGATACCAAAGGCGCGGTGTGCGATGCAATGCGAACGGGAGTTCGTGGACACTAATCGGCCCCAAGGACGGGCGCGTCTCGCAGGCAACGACTGAAACCTGTGTAGTAAAACGCTCCATACGTGCTTCGTCTCGTCTCTGTCGTCTCTGTGTGCGCTCCCCGAGACCCCGATACCTCTTCCACCATTGAGGCAAAAATCTTGATTGGGTGTCGTGTACCGCGACTGAACCTTCTTCCCTTCCATTCGCATGCCTCCGTGTGAACGAGCGGGTCTTCTCGCCGACCGTTTGCATCCACTTGAAAACCAACGGAACCACGAAGGACGACATTAAGACAAGTGCGAGGAAGCCGTAATACACCACAAGAAGTAGGCCATAATACGACCCGGCGAATACAATCGCCTGCAAGACACTGGAGTGCGGAGAGGGAAGATTCACAGGGAGAAGCGGCCAGAGGATTTCCGCAGAAAAGAAGACGAACAAGATCCCTGCACTTACGACAAAAATGAACGGGATTACCGGAAGAACAGGCCATGAGAATAGAATCGTCTCGCGGCGAAAGATGGCGAGCGACGATGTATCCTCCCACACATCCCTAGTGGTATGAGCAAAAGGCCGCACAACCGCTGTCCAGCAAATTCCCCGTTGCGCAAAGAGGACACAAGAAAGCCCCACGAAGGCCCGCATGATGCTCGTCAGCAGAACCCATAGGAAAATGACCGGCGGCTGAATGGTAAATGCAAGCATCATACGACGGCGCAATTGGCATTGATCTCGCGGTCTGCGCTCATACCAAAGGTTTATCCACCAGCGTTCCCACGCAGGCGGAGGTTTCGCAAAGAACCCGTCTGCAACATCAATCTCGGCAACCACGGGGCCGATGCCATCTTGGCCGAAGACATCAGGCCGACGATCTATGCGCTGGTCAAGATTTTCATTCTTCGTCAACCAATAGTTGACAAGACCGACGTAAAATCCTCCGTCCCACATCTGATGCCGGCGGAAAAATTTTGCAAAGTATTCCGAACCGACCCCAGAGGGTGCGATGAACGCAATAATCCGATGCTTCCCGGGCTGAAAGAAATCAATGCGAGTCTGAACCTGAAGAAGCGGGATGACGTAGCGCATTTCGTGCTCTCGGCTCCCATTTTCCACAATGATACAGAGCTGCGGAGCGAAATTGCCGGCGTTCCGCAGTGTTTCAAGGGCGTGAGGTGAGACACACCATTGGAGTTTCAGCGATGCCTGTTGTGTTGGCTCACTGGCGTCAAAAATGAGCCTCAGAGAGTTGTCTTTGGACATACACCTCCTTCTTGGTTTGTTGTGTCCGTTACTTTATTTTCAGGGAGCACCTCAGTAGCAAGATAAGCAAATATATATTGATTTGTCAAGTTTTTTTAAACCGATGCCGAGGGGCGAAGCCCCGACCTGCCTGCCGGCAAGGCAGGGGCAACTTCTTCGTCAAATCTGAAATGGTGGTCGTTATACCAAAAATTCCTGACCGCTCCGCTTTATTTCCGCAGTGCTTGCACTGCGTAGCTCGTAGCGACAACGGCACTAGAGAGCGTTTGCAGTCCTGCTACGCCAAGGCTTCGCAGGACACTGCTTCGCTCTCCGCTTCGCTACGAGCGAAGCAGTGGACCCACGGGGAGTCGAACCCCGACCTCTGCCATGCCATGGCAGCGTAATACCGCTTTACTATGGGCCCTCTCGCAAACAATGCGCATTGTTTGGAGAATATCCTTGGTAGTGTACTATTTTTCGTGGTATACTACAACGATTATCGGGTACGTAACCAATACTATATGGGCGAAGATACGAGTGGAATTAAAGTAGAAATTTTTACCTCCCCGACCTGCATCCATTGCAAATCGGCGAAAGAATTTTTCCAAACACAGAGCATCGGCTACACAGAATATGATGTGACCAAAGACCCCGCGCGACGACAAGAAGCGGTAGAAAAAAGCGGGCAGATGGGCGTTCCCGTGATTTTGGTAGATGGAGAAGTGGTTATCGGTTTTGACGAAGAACGATTGATAGAATTGCTCGGTCTCTAAGACAAAACCGACGCTCGTTCGTATAATCACCACGTCAGGCCACGTCAAATGTGGTTGGTGTGGTGATTTTACGAAATGGAAAATGAGTGTTAAAGTTCAGCAATACTGCCCTCGTAGCTTCCGCCGGAGGCGGATCCTCCTTCGGAGGACAATGGACCCCGCACTTTCGTGTCCCCGAATAGTTCAACGGATGAGAACAAGCCCGTCCTAAGGGTTAGATCCAGGTTCGATTCCTGGTTCGGGGATAGGAAAGTGCGGGGCATGTGCCACACTGCACTCCTAACGCGGCGATGCAAGTTCGATTCTTGCCGAGGGCATCACAACATTCTAAAGGCTCTCACATAAAATTTCTGCTAAAATAGAGAAAGAAGGTGCGCAGGACACCAATCGTTTTCTCTCGTGTCCCCACCCGCTACGCCATGCTCAACAATGTATTCATCTTCATTCTCTCCTTGTTCATGGTCATGAAGGGGGCGACGCTTGCGACAAAGTACGCCGCGCGTCTTGCCGAAAGTTTCCGCCTGTCAAAATACACCGTCGGGTTTATCATCGTCGCCATCATCTCCATTCTTCCGGAGACTTTTATCGCAATAAGCTCTGCGTTTAACGGAGTACCGTCCTTTGGGCTCGGGGTACTTTTTGGCTCAAACATAGCCGACCTTACCTTAGTCTTTGCAATCATCGTGCTCTATGCGGGGAGAGGACTAAAGGTGGAGAGTAAAATCCTCAAAAACCGAGGGGGCTACCATCTCCTCCTCCTGCTCCCCCTCGTACTCGGTTTTGACGGGTATTTTTCTCGCCTGGAGGGAATGGCACTCATCATCGCCGGTGCGGTGTTTTATCTTGCCGCTTTCCGAAACGGAGGAGGTACTGCGATGGCACCACATAAAAACGGACGGTATAAGAGTTTCTTCATGGTGCTCTTCAGTATGGCCGTACTGCTCGCTGGTGCGCACTTCACGGTAATTTCCGCCACAGCGCTTGCGGAAAGCTTGGGGGTAAGTTCTGTACTCATCGGTATGCTTATCGTCGGACTCGGAACAACAATACCGGAACTCTTTTTCTCGTTGAAAGCGATAAAAAAACGGGATGATTCTCTAGCAGTTGGAGACATACTCGGGACGGTGCTCGCCGACGCCACTATCGTCGTGGGAATACTCGCGCTCGTGAACCCGTTTTCTTTCCCCGAAAGAATTATCTACGTCACGGGAGCATTCATGGTGCTCGCCTCATTTATACTCTTCCGCTTCATGCACTCTGAGCGCACACTTACGAAAAAAGAGGCGGTCGCGCTGTGCCTCTTTTGGCTCGTCTTTGTGCTTGTTGAGTTCATGGTGAATAAGTGACCTCCATGAATTGCTTAAAAAAACGGACTTCCTTTCGGAAGTCCGACATCACGGTTGCTACATACGCGCCATGATTTCTTCGGCGGTTAGTCTTTCGTATTCCGGAATTGGCCCCGTGTTTTCCCCGACGACACAAATAAGCTCGCCCTCCTTCTCAACGATTTGAAGTGCATATAACGTCTCTTCCGCGAGCATAGAAACATCGCCATCTACCAAGAGAAGCACCTTTGTGGCGGGTCTGCCGGTTTTTAGGTTCGTCGGGTATTTGCGAACAAACGCTTTGCCTCGGTGAAGTTTCACGCTTTCTCCTTGAGTAAAGCTCGTCTGCGAGAATGCGAAGTACTAACGCTCCTCTATGATGAGGATGCTACTCTACAAAAGTTTTGTCAAATTCGCGGGGAGCATAAAACTTGACGTATACAATACTATATGCTATCATATTAAATAACGTTGGGGGTTCTCTCAACAAATGTTCTTTACACATACGGAGATGGGGGTCCAAGATGCTCGACCAACAAGAGATGTCTAATCGTTTTGATTTCTATCGGACAGTTTTTGGGGAAGATCGAATGAGAAGTTCTATCTTTCCTGACAAACTTTGGCCTGTCTCCAGCTACGACAGGAAGATTCGTGGGCTCACCGAGCGCGGGTTCAAGGATCCGCGGAAGATGATTGCGTCGTCGCCTCAGATCCTGGGTCTATCCCTCGAAAACATCGACGAGAAGATTCGCGGGCTCACCGAGCGCGGGTTCAAGGATCCGCGGAAGATGATTGCGACGTTTCCTCAGATCCTGGGATACTCCCTCGAGAACATCGACAGGAAGATTCGCGGGCTCACCGAGCGCGGGTTCAAGGATCCGCGGAAGATGATTGCGTCGTCGCCTCAGATCCTGGGATACTCCCTCGAGAACATCGACAGGAAGATTCGCGGGCTCACCGAGCGCGGGTTCAAGGATCCGCAGAAGATGATTGCGACGTTTCCTCAGATCCTGGGATACTCCCTCGAGAACATCGACAGGAAGATTCGTGGGCTCACCGAGCGCGGGTTCAAGGATCCGCAGAAGATGATTGCGTCGTCGCCTCAGATCCTGAGTCTGTCCCTCGAAAACATCGACGAGAAGATTCGCGGGCTCACCGAGCGCGGGTTCAAGGATCCGCAGAAGATGATTGCGTCGTCGCCTCAGATCCTGGGATACTCCCTCGAGAACATCGATGGGAAGATTCGTGGGCTCACCGAGCGCGGGTTCAAGGATCCGCAGAAGATGATTGCGTCGTTGCCTGCGATCCTGGGATACTCCCTCGAGAACATCGATAGGAAGATTCGTGGGCTCACCGAGCGCGGGTTCAAGGATCCGCGGAAGATGATTGCGTCGTTGCCTGCGGTCCTGGGTCTGTCCTTCGAGAACATCGACAGAAAAATGAAGCTCTGCCGTAGACTCAATGTCTGTATCGACGACTTCATCGCCTGCACCATTGTCTTTATCGGAATGTCAGCAAAACACTACATTCCTATCTTGCGAAAGTGCAGGGAATTGGGACTTGAACCTACCCCAAGAACGGTCTTCAAAGTCTACCGATCAAAGACTTTTTAACAGACTGCGTCGAGTTGTCTAACTCGAGACCCCAACGATAGCATCAAGGGGTCTCTTTTATTTATGCAGTTTGGTTCTGCCGTGGAGGCCCCACGGGCTAACGCCCGTGACGTTCTGGCGCTGGTACTGGGGTACATTGCTTTCAAATAGAGGTCCCCTGCGACACCCGTCGTAATAAGGAACCCTCTTGTTACTTCCTCGCTTCCTCCGGAGGAGGATCGGCCTTCGGCGGACGGAGACCCGGCAGCTGCCGGGTGCCCCTCGCTTGTCGTAATAAACCAAAAATCCCAGAAAGTTCAATAGCAATCCGGTTCGGGGTTCTGAATACGTCCAATGAGGGGCACGCCTCGGACTCTCAAAGCGGCCGCTCCATAAGCTCGGAGAGCGCGGGGTGAATGTGAATCGCATCACGGATAGCGGATGCCCTTCCTCCTGCGGCGCTCATCGCGACGATAACCTCGTGAATAAGTACTGATGCCTGCGGTCCGAGAATATGGCATCCTAAAATTATGTCTTCTTGGGGGTCAACGATGTATTTTACAAACCCATCCGTTTCTTCAAGCGCTTTTCCCATACCGGTTCTTTTGTATTCATGCCGGCGCACTTCATAGGAGAGTCCCCTCTCTTGCGCTTCTTGTTCGGTAAACCCCACCCCTGCGACTTGCGGAGAAGAAAAAATGGCGTGCGGCATCACGGAATAGTCCACGGCTCGCTTTTTTGCTCCCTCTTTCATATTCCATGCGACGTAAGTCGCTTCGTGGTTCGCACCGTGCTTAAAGGGGGCTTTCCCTACGATATCTCCGAGCGCCCAGATGCCGGGGACATTAGTTTCCATAAACTCGTTCACTTCAATATACCCCCCTTTGTTCACTTTGACTCCCGTATTTTCAATCTTTAGTATGTCGGCGTTTGAGCGTCTGCCCACAGCGACGAGGAGCGCCTCTGCGCGGAGTTCTTTCTTTGCCCCCGCGGCATCCTCCACGAGCACCTTCTTTACTTCCCCTTCCTCGCTCACCTCAAGCACCTTATGCCCGAGGAGAACAGTGTGTTTCTTGGAAAAAAGTTTGGTGAATATTTCTGCAATATCTTTGTCTTCACGCGGGACGAGCAAACCGCCCATTTCAACGATAGTGATTTCGGTGCCAAGCGCACCATAAAAATGTCCGAGCTCTGTTGCAATATAGCCGCCGCCGATGAGTATCATTGATTTCGGCTGAGTCGTGAGACGGAGCGCCTCCGTGCTCGTAAGATACCGCACTCCCGAAAGCCCCGGTATGGGTGGTGCCGTGGGGCGCGTCCCCGCGGCAATGAGGATTCTTTCTCCGGTGATGGTCTTTCCGCCAACCGTGAGCGTTTTGTTGCCGGTAAACTCGGCGCGGGTGTTATAGAAATCTATATTTTTGTTATCGCGAAGTCCTTCTTTAATTTTTCGCGCCTCCTCGTCTACAAACGAATTCGCTCGCGCCATTATGGCACTGAAGTCTATCCGCTCAATCTTCGCATCTATGCCAAATCGCGCCGCATTTTTAATCTCCTCCACGATGTCTGCGGTATGGATGAGAATTTTTGACGGGATACACCCACGGTTCAGACACGTGCCACCCAAAGGTCCTTCCTCAATGAGCGCGACTTTCCAGCCGTATTCATGTGCCGCGTGAGACATGACCCGAAGTCCTGATCCGCCGCCAATAACTATTAAATCGTAGTGTGTATCTGCCATAGTTTTAGAATCTTTAAGGTAAAATTTGGAATAGAGATGGTGCTGCAGTATGTTCCATTGTACTACACCAAGAATACAATTGTTATATTGCTCAATTGTTATATTGTTTTTAAAAAGAAAAATTCCCCCCGCCGCTTCAAACGCGACAGAGGGAAGAAATGGGCCAGCACGGATTTGAACCGTGGACCAGCTGATTATGAGTCAGCCGCTCTGACCAAGCTGAGCTACTGGCCCAATCAAAAAATGGCAACGAACTACCCATGTGTGGTGAGATACATTCTCTCAACCAAGCCCACGGTCGCCAACATATCCTCCGTGGTACACAAGTCGGTAGAGAACAGACCCGCGCGACGAGAGGGGTCCGCGTGCCTCTCCACACCATGCGATCATTTCATGTCCCCGAAAGTGGGGAAACGGCCCATACGCCCAATTGTGATACACGAAGTTCCCTTGTGCAAAACTCTCGAGTCCGCGAAACGGTCTTCCTTGAGGAACCTCCCGCAGGACAGACTTGAGGAATGCAATCAATTCCGGGACATCAATATGTGCACGAAACCGCTCGTATATCCCGCCGTGGTAATTCATGGCCCACACGGGCACACCGTCTTGCCACACGATTTCCTGGCCGACAAACGAGGTGCTTCCGTAGTACCTGTCCCGATAGCGAAAAATGCCGCTTTCATAGACAAGCTCGCGTGCACCGTCAGGGAGAGTCACGCCTTCGGACACCGGGTAGGTGTTTTTCTTGGCTTCTGCCACAAACGCTCTCAATTCCATAGACGACCCCTTTTCTTGTGGTGATTCCTAGTGTATTCTGAAGGGCAGTATACAATAAAAACAGAGAAAAAGCAACAAAAAAAGCGCGGCTGTAGTTTAGTGGCAGAACTGGTGCTTCCCAAGCATCGGACGCGAGTTCGATTCTCGCCAGCCGCATAAAAAAGGTGCCGCTTTTACCGCGGCACCTTTCACCAGAAAAGCGAGGTCTAGCAAGATGCTCCTATGCCCAGGATGCCCAACATGCTTTCCACACCAGTCGCAGCTTCCTTGCCACAAGAATCAATGACGATCGTCCTCGCCGCAATGCAGAGCGAACAGACGCCAGGACGATCATTTTCCTCATACGCTGTACCCTCGCCACTCCCCGAGCACTGGGGGCAAATGACCGTGCTCACCTCAAGCAACTTGGTGCCCTTACAAACTTGGCAAGTCAAGTAGCTCCCATGGGTACCCCTCCAGTGACAGACGTGGCATGGCACTCGCTCCTTCATCGCCTCCGCGAGAAGAAAAGATGCACGGGGAATAAGCACCTGCCGACCATATGCTTGAAGAAGCAGGAGCGCGCTCACCTCAGCTTTGTAGCGTTCATTGAGCGTCTCCCACTTTGAAGCCACGGGGTCACGATGTTCTTTGTCGGCTTGGGTCCATCGCACTTTCCAAAGCGCGCGAAGCAACTCGCTCGCCCGTCTCATGCAATCAAACCAGTCGCCCATGTTGCCGAGACGTCTTGCTCCAGCAGCTTTCTCAAGTTTCTCGCTGCAGAGCTTGTAAAGTTTGTTCGCGGATCTGTTCTCGGCACTGTCAGACATGTTGAGCAAGGCCGAGAATCGTCCGGAACTGTGGAGCAACTGAAGGTCTTCCGGGCTGATGCCAGAGTCAGCAATCAGTCTGATGAGGTGGGAAAGAACCCCTCCGTAGGGTTTGAGGGTTGCCATAGCAAGTCCTCCATCAGGTTATTGCGGTTACGCTCGCATGTAGCTCTATGCGACATCGAGGTAAGTCGCGGATTTGTGCACACGAAAAGTGCACCAAATCTTGTGCGAGAATAACAGAATAGTGTATTATTGTCAAATTTAATCGCGCCAGACGCACGCCGACGAGAAAGGCAAGTGCCCTTAAAATACCGTTTTGATATTCTCCCAGATTTTCTCTAAAAAATTTTCTTTACGGAGCGGTGTCTTTGTATTCTGCGGCAAAGCATCCTCCACAAGGATGATCGCTCCCTCGCCCTCGCGGGCGAACCCAAACTCTTCGCGGATAGTTTTTTCTACACCACGATCGGTTTTGAGAAGCTCCACTTCTTTTTTAAGCGCAGCTACCTGCATTTGCGCCGCTTCATATTCCACGGAGGCCACGTCTCTGTTTCGCGCCGCCTCGCGATACTTCCCGTAGACATCCCATACCGCAGTAAGCGCAAAAAAGAGCGCACCGATAAGCACGCTGATAGTTATTTTTGAATAGAGGAACCTTCTGAAAACTAGTTTTTCCTGTAAACCGAGCATTGACTTCCAGTATACCGCGTCCCCAACATACGGTATACTGGGATACATCCCCTTCCGAAACACTCCATGTTCGTAGACCCCAAAAAAAGAAAAATCGTACAAAGAATCTGGGCGGTGCTCGCCATATTCATCATGATCAGCATGATACTCCTCTACTTCCCTGTATTTTTCTAATCCTCTCTCCGAAGCATCTTTAAAAACACCTCGTGGGGAATCTCTACCCTCCCCAGTTCTTTGAGTTTTTTCTTCCCCCGCTTCTGTTTCTCCCAGAGTTTTCGTTTGCGGGTGATATCGCCGCCGTAGAGGTAGCCCGTCACGTCTTTTTTAAGCGCGGGAAGCGTCTTTGAGGAGAGAATTCTTCCTTGTGCCACTCCTTGAATCTTCGCGACGAAAAGCTGGCGCGGTAATACGGCGTGGAGACGCTCCACCGCACGCTTTGCCTCATCGTAGACGCTCGCGCGCGCCACTACCTGTGAGAATGCCGGGATGCGCTCATCGGCGACGAGAATATCAAGCCGCACCACATCCGCTTTTTGCGAACCGATTATTTCGTACGAAAATGATGCATAGCCCGAAGAGATATTTTTGAGCTCATCAAAAAACCCGCGCATAAGTTCGCGCAGAGGAAGCTTCGCCTTAAAGGAAACACGGTTCCCGCTCCAATTTTCCGACTCTCCGACCTCCGCCTCGTGCCGATAGAGCGATTGTATCACCGCACCCATATACTCCGTAGGGGTAATGATATGCGCACGTACCACGGGCTCGTACACTTCCTTGTACGCGCCATGTTCAGGAAACTCTGCCGGAGAATAGACAAGATACCGCTCACCCTCTTTCCCGCCGGAAGCGGACCCGCCTTGGGCGGGCACTACTTCGTAGACAATTGAGGGAGATGCCACAAGAAGGTGCGCACCGAACTCGCGCTTCATCCGCTCCAGCACTATTTCCAAGTGGAGCATCCCCAAAAACCCCGCGCGGAATCCCCTCCCCAAAACGGGAGACAACTCTTCTTCAAAGGTAAGCGACGGGTCAAGGAGCTTGAGCGCTTCAAGCGCGAGTTTGAGCCCCGAAAAATCGTCCTGACTTTCAGGGAAGAGCGAGGCCCACACCACTGCCTGCGGGTTTTTATACCCGGGGAGCGCGGGAACGGGGTTCAAGAATGTAGTCACGGTATCACCCACCACGGCGCGTCCAGCTTCTTTGATACCGGTCACCACATATCCTATCTCCCCCGAACGAAGCGCCGAGGCAGGCTTTTCTCCGGGGCCAAGTGTACCAACCTCAAGCACCTTGAAGCGCATTCCCGTCGCCGCGAATTGCATATCGCCTTTCTCTTCTAGCGTCCCTCCAAAGACACGCACGTAGAGGACGATACCTCGATGCGTTGAGTACTTAAAATCAAACACGAGCGCGCGCGTGCCTTCTCCATCTTCTTTTGGGTCTGGAATGCGGCGTATAAGCTCTTCCAAAAGCATCTCCACTCCTTCGCCAGTTCTTCCCGAGACAAAGAGCACGTCCGCTTTGTCCACGGCGAGGAGGCGCGCGAGCTCATCTCTCACCTCATCCTTGCGCGCAAGCGGCGAGTCAATTTTTGAAACCACGGGGATAATCATAAGACCGAGCCCGCGCGCCGTCTCAAGCACGGAAAGCGTCTGCGCCTGCACCCCTTGCGTCGCATCCACGAGTAAGATAGCGCCGTCCACTGCTTTCAAGGCACGCGAAACCTCGTAGGCAAAATCTATGTGTCCGGGCGTGTCTATGAGATTCAGTACATACTGCACGCCTCCATGCGTGTAGTCCATCCTCACTGGAGTCATTTTGATAGTGATGCCGCGCTCACGCTCCAGGTCCATCGTATCAAGCGCCTGGTCGCGCATTTTGCGCTTCTCTATCGTCCCCGTCAGCTCAAGCATTCGGTCGGCAAGCGTGGACTTACCGTGGTCAATGTGGGCAATTATTGAAAAATTGCGGATATGTTTAGATTCACTTGACATTCACTTGATTCTAGCGCAATAACGTGCTACTGTCCACGAAGACAGAACATAAAAAAACTCTTACAGAGCATGATGCTCGGAAGGAGAAACATGCCCTTAGCTTGGTATGAAATTCGGCATGCGCACGTAAATCAGAATGGAGAAATCGCGACGACGGCCGACCCCGAAGAAAAAAAACTCTTTGTCTTGGCGTTTCGCGTGGCGACGCAATTCGCAACATTCATGAGATTGCCTGGCACATTCACCCATGGCGCAGATGCCGCCTTTCGTTGGGTTTCGGATGACCGACATTCATTCTCGGTGGCGTTCCTCCCACTCCCCCGCAAAGAACCCTTTATTTCGGTGAACCTTGAGGATGTGTCGCGTGACAGAAACTGGAAAGCGGCAAAAGTGTACTTCCGGTACGATGCCTACGACCCCATGAGCCTTTTTCTCGCAGTCGCGACCGAGAAGCCGGAGTACTACAATTTTACAAAAGCACCCATCGGGTGAGAGACGTTGGAAGAAACCTACCGCGTATACCCCCCATACCACAGAATATTCTGCGGTGTGGGGGGTTTTCACTCGTGACTATATATCCTGACGACTAGTGACTCACTTACAGCTCCCCTTGGTCGGGAAGAATCGCGCGGCGTCTCCAGAACCGATGCGAGAAGGCGGAAAAAATCTCTCTCAACTCCTTGTTCCCCATGGCAAAAAGCACAATCATCCCGGCGACAATGCCGAGTGTTCCCGAAAAAAACCCCTGCGCAAAAATACCCCAAAACGTATTCAAATCAAACACATCGTCAAACACGCGGAGAAACTGAAACGCGACAAAACCGGCAAGAACTGAAGCATAAAAACTATGACGGAAGGTGCGCGCGAGCTCGTCATACTGTGTCTCCACCTCTCTCTCTTGAAACGTCGCCGCGAAATCTCTCTTAAAGATAAACCACAAAAGAAACACGTTCGCGAGCGTCCCGAGCGAAAACGCGAGCGGAAGCGCGAGCACCATGGCACCCTCTACGTCAGACACCCGAAGCAATGCTTCAATAAAATAGCGGAAAAAATCGCTCTCGCGGAAGGCCGTGATAAAGAAATATGCCGAGAGGACGATAAGTCCGGATGATGCGAGGTTTACGATGAGTGGTTTTCTGGTATGCCCTGCGGCATAGTAACCGCGCACGAAAAGAAGAATCAGGCTCTGGGCGATAATAGACACCGCAAAGAGCGCGAGAGCCGCCGCGGTGAGACGTGTTTCTGTCCATCCAAATGCGCCAGTTCCAAGAATCGTACGGACTATCTGCGCACGGAGCACGATAAAGAGCACGAGTATGGGGAACGACCAGAATATGATATGGCGCGTCGCATTTAGTATCTGCAGAACAAATGCGCGCGTCTCACCATGGGAAAAAAGTTTTGCGAGGGTGGGAAACGCCGCGACGGAATAACTTATCCCGATGACAGTAAGCGGCACAGACTGCAGGTTATACGCAAGCGTAAAGACAGTAATAGACCCCTCATGCATAAGAGAAGCAACAGCGGTGAGGACAAGAATCGTGAGATGACTCACCGACACCGTGATTGTCCGCGGAAACGAAAGCAGAAACACCTCTTTTATTTCCCGCCAATCAAATGAAAATGTAAACCGTGGGATAAATCCGTGCGCAAGCAGTACCGGGAACTGTACCAGGAGATGAAGCCCCGCGCCGAGGAGCACCCCATAGGCAAGTCCCGGGAGACCGAAGAGCGGATAAAAAAAGACAACGCCTGCGATAATACCGAGGTTGTAGAGCACCGGTGCGATTGCATAGACAAAAAACCTACGGAGAGATTGCGTGACGCTCGCGAAAAGCCCCGAGAGACCGAGGAGAAACGGCGAACCCATCATTATGCGGGAGATAAGCACGAGGTCTGCCATCTGTTCGGGAGTAAATCCTGGAGCAATAAACCGTGCGAGGAACGGCATGAGAAAGAATGCGAGCACGCTCAAAAACGCCATGCCGAAAAAGAAGAGCGTGAACATCCGGTTGAAAAATGTTCTCACGCGGTCCTGGTCGGGTAGACGGTCAATGATAAACGGGATGAGCACCGCGGAGGCCACGAGTGAGGCAAGCGACACATAGAGAAAGTCAGGGATGCGGAACGCGGCATAGTAGACGTCAAGAGATGCACTCGCGCCAAAATAGTGCGCGAGGAGCCGATCGCGCAGGAGCGCAAGCACTTTGGCACCGAGGGCGCACACCGCCAGGAGAAAAGCGGCCTCATGAAGGCCGCTTATCTCCTGGGAAAAAAGTTTGAAAAATCGCTGAACCATAGCTTCGCACGCTCCGTTCTCTCTACCACGCCCACATGTCTCTCATTACTCTTTGAGCGGCGGTTCGTCAAGGTCAAGCGAACTGCCTCCTGCGTCCGGAAAAGGCGACTGCCCGCCTTTGAGGCGTTCAATGATGTGGCCAATCTCTGTGTTTCCCGGATTTGTTTTCGCGATTGCCTCAAACTCGGCGATTGCCGCAGGAATGTCTCCAAGGGCGAAGTTCGTGAGTCCGAGATAGTACCGTGCGTTGGCATACTCGGGGATAATCTCCACCGCGCGGCGAAGCGCGTCCCGTGCGCCCGCATAGTCCTTTATATCGTACTTCAGAAGTCCGATGCGAAAGAAGACGCCGGAATCATTCGGGTTTAAGTACGCGGCCTGTTCAAGTGACTGAATCGCCCCCTTCGCGTTCCCCGCATCTATATCAAGCTGTGCGAGGACAAAAATTGCATCAGAGTAGTTGTTCTTTAGCGCGAGCGCCTCCTGGATACGCTTTCTCCCCTCTTCCTTTGCACCGTGAGCGATTTCAAGCCGCGCTTCATCAAGTACAAGCTGGGGGCTTTGCGGATTGCGTTCACGGGCGCCCCTTAAGGCCTCCTTCGCGCTCTCATATGCACCGGGAATCTCAAGCGGCACAAGCGCCGAATACGTCCGCGCGCGGGTAAACCAGTTCACATAGTCGGTCGCGTCCTCCTCTATCGCCGCGTTTCCAAGCGCAACGGCAGAGCCGAACAATTCCTGAAACCGCGTACGAAGTACTTCCTGGTCCAGCCCTTCCTCGGAGAAAAGCCTCTGAATCTGTGCAAGACGCACGTCTACAAGAGAACGGTAAAACAAATCCGCCGTGTGGAATTGAACCGCCTTCCCGAGGGCATAGTCCGCGCGGGCTATATCGCCCCTCTCCTCAAATGCAGCCCGGGCATCCGCGTAATAGTAAAATGCGACAACTCTCTTTACCACAAAGTACCCGCTTACGACTGTCCCGATGAGACAGGCGACGAGTAGGAGTACCGTCGCAAACCCCACGCGCGGATCGTTCGTGTAGGAGAAGGAAAGCGTGCCTATAAACTTTTTTTGCGCAAGGAGGGCGATAAAACAGCCGGTGAGGAGAAACGCGAACATGACCAGGGGATAGCCAGGCACATAAAAGATGGTCGCGCTCCAGAGGTAGACAAGCAGTCCAAAGAGAGAAAAGACAAAATAGTGAGTCGCCTCATCTCCTGCCGCAAAAAAAGCGCGGGCACCCCGATAGAAAAGCGTGCCGAGGAAAAAGAGAAGCGCGAGCAGTCCAAGAAGTCCCGTGGTTACCGCAAATGTCGGCAAGAGACCAATGCCATACTGAAAATCGGTGTTCCAAAAGAGCGAGGTATTCACCGCCTCATTCTTGAAGAGAAGCCACTGCGATACGAAGAGATTCGGACCCGCCCCAAAGATAAGATGCTCCTGCCATGTCCCCTTCACAATTTCTGTGGTTGCATTCCATGACGGGCGGACTTCCAGTTTGTTGATGTTGAGGGTACTTGAAATTGCTCCCTGAAGCGCGTCGCCGGCAAGGAAAAAGAGTACCGAAAGGAGCAACACGAGAAGTGCCGCGTAGGGAAACGTCCGGACCGCAAGCGCGCGCCCATTTTTCTTCGCAAATAAAACCAGAGAGAAACGATAGACCACGACGATGAGCGCAAAGACACCAAGTATTCCCCATGCGAGAGAGAAACTCGTTACGATAAGTGCGAGGAGCGCAAGGCAGAGCACCCCATAGAAGAAAAAGAGCGCCTTTCTGCCGAGCGTGAGATACTCAATGGTGATGAGCGCGAGAAGTGCGGTCATCCCCGCGAAAAGTGCGAGGTCGTTCCATGTGCCGAGAAAGCTTGCCGCATTCGCATCAAACCCTCTCCAGAGGAAAAAAGAATCTCCCAGCACCGCTTGCGCAACCTGGAACACGCACACGAGAATGAAGGACACGGTGAGCGCGATATACAACGAGAAAAGGCGAACGCGGGATTCAAAGAGCATCGCCCCCAAGAAAGAAATGAGCACCAGGAGTGCAATGGATACAAACGTGCCGAGCTCAAAGCTTACTCCTCCGAATGACTCCACAAATGAAGGAGAGAGAAACGTGCTTACTAAAAAAGTACCGAGGATTGCGAGGAGCGCCGCAAGCACCATGCTTTTCGGCACGTGGAGCACTCCATCCTGAAGGCGCCCGATAAACCACAAAAGAAGCGCGATGAGCACCGTAAGCGCGAGGAGAAGCGCTTTTGCAAACGGAAGTGAAAAGACGGAAAAAGGAATAAAGAAAAGCGGCATGAGACATGCGCTCGTGATAATGATATACGCCGCATATCTATCAAACCGTGTTTCTTCGTGACGGGTAGTACCGGCACTCTGCTTAAAAATCTCGGTGAACATTGACATGGAAACAAAAAACTAACTAGTAAATTTACTCAATTATATAGGGAACGTACGCGAAGTGCAAAAACACGCCAAGAAGATCGGACGCGAAAACCCCCGCCCGGCAGGTGCCTATAAGCCGAATTCTGTACCCCTCACATAGATTGGCGTCGCGCGTAGCGCAAGTTCCGTCAAAAACGGGACAACGCCAATCTTATGTGAGGGGCGATAGTTATTTATCTAGGTCCGTGATTACTCACGGACTCAAGCGGCACCCCACCTCGCGCAAAGCGCGAGAAAATCCCAATAACCAAGTAGCAAATTCCAAACAAATTCTAAACATAGAATCACAATGACCGAAACGCAGCGTTTTTGATTTTGGCCATTAGGATTTGTAGTTTGTTTGTGATTTGGGTTTTGTGATTTGGAATTTCCTTGTGCTTTGCGCAAGGTGATACGGCCTTGCACGTAGGTAGGAATTTTGCCGTTTCACCCCCGCCGTTACCGACGGGACTCACCCGACGACTGTCGGGTGCCACGGGCCTCTCGACCAGTGGCGTCTCTGCTCGCATCCCTCGGGTTTCCCCGGACGGGCGTTACCCGCTACCATCCTCCCGCCGATGAGGCGGGACGTGTTCGGACTTTCCTCTCCCCATAAAAGATTCCTCCCTTACGGAGAGTGACTATCCGGCACCTGCCTCTTGAATAGTACCATACTTTACACAAAAATGCAATCCCCTTTTGTGGAATCGCATTTTCATAGAGTATTCTTTCTTTAATCAGCAAAACTCGCAGACGTTTTTTGGCTTCTTTTCTTCCTCTTTTTGCTCTATTTTCTGCTCCCTTCTCTCTTCGGGAGCGTTCTGGGACATATCCACCGGTTTCTCTCCAGACTCCTCTTTTTTGTCCTCCATGCCTAATATTTTTTTAAAAAAGTTCATAATTTTCCGTAGCTGTTAGAAAAACGAATCGGGACTTTTAAAAGCTAACAGCTATAAGCTATCTAGTAATCAACACAAAAAGTATACCACACCCATGAAGCAGACGGGCGCGCTTATTCTGGCAAGGCGCAGTTTGTCTTGTCGGCAAGAGTGCGGAGTGGCTGTGTGCCGTTCAGGCGAGTACCGTCGGTAAACTCCCATGTCGGATAGCCGGTCACCGCCTTCTCCGCGCAGACAGGAAGCTGACCCTTCCCATCCGAGGTGGAACATTCCAGATACGGAAGAAGGTCTGCGGAACGGCCAAACATCTTTTTCTGGTCTGTACAATTGGGGCACCAAAAGGCACCGTAAAAAGTGGCTCCTTGCTCGGTAAGGCACGCGGCAAACCCATCAAGCTCTCCGGGGAGTTCGTTCAATCGTGCCACTCCGAAAAGCCCGCCTGTTACGAGAAGTATGCCCGCACCGCCCCATGTTGCCAGTTGCTTTGTCGTTTTGTCCATCTCGCTATCGTATCACAAAAATTTCCCGATTCACATTCAAAAAAGAAGCCCCCGACTGTGCTTGGCACAGCCGGGGGCAGAAACGCTAGGGCGGAGGGATTCCAGTCGTCGTCATGACGTGCGTTCCCCTTGTCAAGGGTACTTGGTAGGAATGGGGCCTCTTTGATTGGGTTTCAAGCCGCGAGAGGAGAGAGGGCCCTTCGTGATCTTCCCCTCCAGCTCACATGGTCGGTGGCGATGTGGCGGTCTTCGCCTTACGATGGCCCGAGCATCGTGGCGAATCCACGCCCCTACATCGCACCATAGTGTTCTTGGATATGCCTGGAAAATGTGCCACCTCCAATCGCACAAGGTTTCCGTGCTTCCCGCATCCGGCATGGGCCACAATGACCCGCACTTTACGGGAATAGTAATCATAGCACGTCAAGCTTATTTTTGTCAATATTGTTGTTTTTCTCGGTCTTCAAATCACCGCGCGGTGCGCGTTCATGCCGATATCGCGCCGATACTGCATCCCTTGAAACGAGACGTGCTTTACCGCATCATAGGCGAGTCCTATTGCATCTTGCACCGTCCTTCCCCATGCGGTCACGCCGAGAACTCGCCCGCCGGAAGTGGAAAACCCTTCTCCTTTGTGGAACACCGTCCCCGCATGAAAGAGCTTCACATTGCGCATCTGTGCAACGCGCTCTATCCCCTCTATGGGAACCCCGACACGCGGAAGGGTCGGATAACCGCCCGATGCGAGCACCACGCACACCGCATACCCCTCACGCCACGAGAGTGGCGGGAGAGAGTGAAGCGTACCCGTGGCAACGGAAAGCAGGACCTCGTACATATCGTTTTGAAGAAGCATCGCGTACACCGCCATCTCCGGGTCGCCAAAACGCGCGTTCACCTCAAGCGCCATTGGCCCCTTGTCGGAGGTCATCTTCACCCCCGGATAGAGACATCCGGAAAAAGAAGTTCCGCGCGCCGCGAGCGCACGAAGGAGCGGGGTCACTATCCGCTCCCCTATCCGCGCGCGCACCTGTGCTTCGTCTGCGTGCGGGAGAGGGGCAATCGCTCCCATACCTCCCGTCTGCGGACCCTTGCCGCGCTCAAAAAGCGTCTTGTGGTCTTGCGATAAAGGAAAAAGCACCATGTCCGTACCTGAAGAAAGGGCATGCACGGACACTTCTGCTCCCTCCAGAAAATCTTCAATGACCACCGTCGCGCCTGCCGCACCAAACGTGCGCTCTTTCATGAGTTTGTGTACGGCAGACAGTGCCTCGTCGTGCGTCTTACAGATGAAGACGCCTTTCCCACGCGCGAGCCCGTCCGCTTTTACCACCATCGGCACAGAACGCTCCAGCACATGGTGCTCGGCCGCTTCATATGATTCCACAATCTGAAACGGCGCGGTAGGAATGCCTTCCTCGTCCATGATCCTCTTCGCGTGCGCCTTTGAGCTTTCTATCCGCGCCGCGCCGCGTGTCGGACCAAAGATTGACATTCCCCGGGCGCGAAACGTATCAACAATGCCCTGCGCAAGGAGCTCATCCGGCCCCACCACGACGAGGTCAATCTGGTGCTCATCGGCAACGCGCACGAGACGTTCCATCACCTCGTGGTCATGAAGCACAATCTTGCCAAAGTTTTCCCCGAGCATTTCCGTACCGGCATTCCCTGGTGCGGTATAGATTTTTTGGACATGGGGAGATTTCGCGAGAGCCCACGCAAGTGCATGTTCGCGCCCGCCACTACCTACCACAAGAACCCGTGCGTGCATACAACCTCTCTTATGTGTTGAAACAATAGTGATGAAAAGTTCTGTCGCTCTTTCTCCTTTTTAAAACTTTGTAAGAATATTGTCAAGCCCCCGTAATGGTTCAGCACCTTGGAAACACTTTCGCTACACTAGGAGCATATGGCTTACACAACAAACCCCCATCTGCCGCGCGGTATCTACGGCGGCACGCACCACAAAAGACGCAAAAGAGAAAGCCGCCTCGCGAAAGAAAATTTTGCGAGGCGGCGCGGCACAAGACCGTCCATGGTTCATAGCTCACACCCGTACCTTTTTGGATGGTTTTGCGAATAGCAGGGAACGAGGGTTCAGCGGAACCAGATAATCACCGCCGCCCCGATACACGACGAAGGCGAGAAACGTTCCGTCTTCTGCGTAGAGTTCTCCCACGTCGCCATAAATGGCATGGGGATCGTTCTTTGAAGAATGATGGATTCCGCAGGACGACCCAAGATTCCAATACATGCGGACCTTGCGAGTCGTCGTTCGTCCACTTCGCCCATCCCGCGATGTCGCGGTGACCATCTTCACCTCGCTCTCCCAGTGGTAAAATTTTTCTGGGAGAATATCGGGGAAATCGGAAAATGTTACTTCCCCGCCGTCCAAGGTTTTCAGAGTCTTCTGCACGGGCAGTGCTTTGACCCTATCCCAGAGCCGGTCAACGCACTCATCGGGCGTCTCTCCTTCCCTGCCCGGAACGAAAGGCACAACATCCACGGCGAACGTGCGTGGCACGAAAGAGAGCACCGCACAGAGCACGAAAAAAGTGGCAAGAACGGTTCTTGGATAGAGGAGGCGCATGACGTTCCCCCTTTCTGTATTTCGCAAGTACTCCGGTGCACTGCAATGGTCTGTGGCGAGAGTGCCATGGACGCGTTGCTACTACTGTCCAGTTTATACACCTTATTATTTAAGATGTCAAGTCCAGAAACGGCTCACGTCGCACCACGCGCGAGGTGAGCTTTTTTTATATGCCTGTAGATAATTCTCCACTTGATAAAGAGCGATTCACTTGATATGATAGCCACCGAGCGAGACTGCGCTTTGGGAAAAAGATTCAGTGAGACGAGCGAATTGCGGCTTATATAGATAGGCCCCAGCTCGCTCGTCTCATGCAGAGGCAGGCCGCAACCGCGAGACGCGAAGTCTTGCACTTAAGAAAGAGGTATGCGATGGAAACCATCGTGGGCCGCACTCTGTCAGTGCACCAGGAGCATGAAATGCTCCTCAAACTCGAGGCCGCTGGCCTCACGGACAAACTCGCCCAGAAGGTCGTGGATTCAAAGGGCAACGACCTCGCCGCGAAAGTGGTGAGGCTGATCCAGAACGGCGGCTTCGAGCCGTCAACGTCACAGAAGCTCGCCCGCGAGATCATGGGCGAGAACTTCTTCGGCATTGAGGAGGCGATCAAGCACCTCGGGGTTAACGCCACGAAGCAACAGCTCGCTTACTTGGCGAAAGTTCCGTTCAGCGAGGAACAGCTTTCGTCCTGCAAGGACACTCACGTTCTCGTCGCCGTGTTCCCGATGTCCATCCTGGACATTCGCGGCAAGGTCAAGCGCGAGCTCTTCTGCAACCCCGACAACGCCTGGTACAACAGGCAAGCGTTCGCCAAGGACAAGGGCGAAGTCGACTGGGAGTTGGTTCGCAAGGAACCGATCGCCAACTCGACGAATAAGACGTGGAACGATCAGCAGGCACTCCTCGGGAATGACGAGGAAACGCCGACTGCTCGGATCGTGGTTTACACCATGGTCGGCCACTTTCTCGCCACTGAGAAGCGTCTGTTCAAGAAGATCTACGTTCGCTGCGTCGATCTCGACTCGGATGGTCACCGCGTCTACGTCGGCAACCTCGATGCCGAGGGTCTCTTCGTCTACAACTGGCGCGACGACGACCGCACTGACGACCTCGGATTGTCGGCTGCCCGGAAGCAGTGATTCTTGATTCCTTGCCTGCCCGCCGTAGCCAACGGCGCAGGCGGGAGGGCTTGTCCCTCTTGAATACTTGGGCCTCCGCGAATTTTCTTCGCCGGAGGCTCTTTCTTTTTTTATATGAACAGCTTTTGAACAAAAAGCGAATAATCGGTTCAAACTTACCGAAAAGTTTTTGAAATACAATATGGAATTGGCAAACGAGAGCACAAATGAAGAAAAACTTCATTTGTACAAAAAAGTCGGTTCGAACTTTCAAATTAAGGATCGAACCGTACTTTTTGAGCCACGCGGAGCGTGGCGAATCCTAAGAGAATCAGGATTTTGTGGGGGGAATACAGAACAGACGGCGCTTCGCGCCGACCATATTTTTGGTTCAGAAACCCTTTTCGAAAAATTGCGGAGGGGGGGAGATTCGAACTCCCGATACCTTGCGGTATACTGCCTTTCCAAGACAGCGCACTAGGCCACTATGCGACCCCTCCACGTGTATTTTTACTTATTCCCCTCTGTCGCCTTCCGCCATTCTTCTTCACCAAACTTCGCCGTCAGCTTGTTCGCGATATATTCACAGAACGCTTGGCGCGACTTACTGACGCCCTGTTGAAAAACTTCTCTCTGGTAGCGAGAAAGCTCCTCGCGCGTGATGGCATCTGCCTTGAAGCGCTCCCAGAGCGCCCTGTCCTCTTCGGTAAGTTCGCCTACAACAATCCCCTCAAAGTGTCGGGTCTTCCCTGCGCGCGCTTCCTCGTCCTCGAGTGCTGCTATCTCCTCCCGAAACGCCGCCAAACCATCTTCTTTGGACGGTATATGTTCAAATGATTTAATTGCCATAGAGTATAGAATGATTATTGTGTGTGTCCGCGTAATGCCATGACCCGTTCCTCAAGCGGCGGATGGGTCATGAATATTTTGGTAAGAAAACTCGTGCGGCTTTTCCCCTGTGCCATGTACGGGTCGGAGAGGAAGAGGTGCGCCGTCGCGTGGGAGACGCGACGAACGGGTGCCGCATGTGCATGGATTTTCTCTAATGCTGAAGCGAGGCCTTCAGGATAGCGCGTGAGAAGCGCGCCGGATGCATCCGCCAAAAACTCGCGCTTTCGCGAGATAGCAAGGTGCACGAGCGTCGCCGCAAGCGGCGCGAGAAGAGAGAGCACAATGCCGAGGAGAAGCATCGCTCCTCCCGCACGGCTGTCGTCACTGTCACGCTTCAACCCTCCCCACATCGTCGCACGGAGAAACATATCGGAGAGAATGGTCACAAAACCGACAAGCACCACTACCACCGTAGAAAGCAGGATGTCGCGATTTCCGATATGGGAAAGCTCATGCGCGATGACACCTTCAAGCTCGGTGCGGTTTAAAATCCCTAACATACCCGAGGTCACGGCAACTACGGCGTGCTCCTTGTCGCGACCTGTTGCAAACGCATTCGGCGCAGAGTCGCGGATGACAAAGACACGCGGTTTCGGAAGGCCTGCAGTGATGGAGAGATTCTCCACGATGTTATGAAGATCGCGATACTCGCGCTCATCGGCTGGGAGCGCACCTGACATTTTCAAGACGAGTGAATCGGAATACCAGTAACTCGCGATGTTCATGAGAATACTAAACGCGACCGCGACATAAAGAATCGCGGGGCTGCCGAATACAATACTGAATGCCCAGCCAAGAAAAATGACCGTGACAAAAAAGAGAGCCATCAAAACCCACGTCTTTCGCGTATTTGCATCTTGATGTGTATAAAGAGTTGCCATGGTGCTGATTATG